>Ga0123352_10011308_pt1 | contig 14059 bp, 10 predicted proteins | sample TergutLab28metaG_FD_89700 | JGI IMG/M metagenome (GOLD analysis project Ga0123352, IMG submission 89700) | Labiotermes labralis P1 segment gut microbial communities from Petit-Saut dam, French Guiana - Lab288 P1 | ecosystem: Host-associated > Arthropoda: Insects > Digestive system > Gut ...
GTTTTCTGAATCATGTCTCGTGTTACAGTTTCAATGGCTGATGTGATCCTGTCTTGCAGGTGCTGGATATTCCTTATCTTCCCAGCATACACAATGTTCTTAACGTACCCCACAGGAAAAATTCAAGTGGAGAGAGAGATCTGGGCTTCGAGGTGTCCAGGGTAATTGGTCCACCCCTTCCAAACCAGGCATCAGGGAATCTCTCATTTAAAACGTCAGTCACAAAACAACTGAAATGGGGAGGATTTCCGTCTTGCATAAAAATAACCCTACTTACTGAACATTTTAAGATGCCAAACGTGTAAATCCGTCTAGTACTTTTTAAGTTATAGCGGTTTCAAATCCCGTCCATCTTTTTCGATGACCCTGTACATTCAGACTAAATTTTGCACGTTTCTGCGGTTAGTACGAGTTAACACTGAAGACCGTGTTATTATTTGTAACTGAATCCGAATATCTCTTTAGAGAAGATAACATAATATCCATTACACTTGAACACAGTCCACCGAGTCGTTTCTCGAATGCGGCCTTTGAATACAAGTTCCCCCATCTCTGTCTGAGGTCAAGGCAGTCGATAGATTATGTAACGATAACAGGGACTTGCGAATTCATTAACACTTGGGAGGGAATGATCGGCCCTACTTATAGTATCTGAAATTTCGCCTGGACTTTCCACTTGAATTCACGTCTGCAGTATCGTTATTCAGTTGCTTGTCTAGCCACTGTTTATTACAAAAAAGCGCTTTTGGAACTCGAAGTTGGCTCTGTCTACTTTTCCGTTAACTTCGGACTGTATATGACAATTCTACAACGCACGGAGAGCAGTCGAGGGACTCTGGGCTTCTTCCACCGATAAACGTGGACGTACTGAACATGCAGCAGGCTTATACTGCAGTTCGCACTTTTTTCTGTATGATAGGGTCCGGCTGAAAATTCTATACATGATTATTTACTTTTGCATCAGAGGACGAGCGAATGAAGCCAGGAAGCCTTCTAATACAGTCATGCTATCCCCCACCAAATAAACGCAGTTGTAATGTGAAGTACTGGATAAAAATAACATTAGTTTTAATCAGAGTTAACTAATGGAATTACATGAGCATGTACCGTTACCGCTTACATAAATGTGAAAGGTTTCCAGTGTAGACCGCGGTATGGCGATTATGTATGGGCTGTTTAAGAGAAACAGCAGACAAACCTTCAAGTACCGTTAGCACTATACTGTAACCATACCTGGTAAATTTTTTTAGAAACCAACAGAACAGCGAGAGGGACAGCGTGTGGCATTATTGTAGGTGCCTAACCAGCACAGTAACTGATTCATTTACATGGATTACCCAGCCAAGAGTTGGCAGTCACTGGTTTGCTCGAGAAATGTCCTGTTTTTATAGAAAGCCATTGTTCATTATTGACTCAGTAGAACCCGACCACTGGACTCTACCTTCAAGGCACATCAATCCAGTTCACAGTTCATTTCATTAATATGTCTCTCGACACTTCCCAATTATGCCTTGGTCTATGAGTTATTTGTTTGTTCCGAACCAAATTTTTGTTTAATTTTGCTTTCAACCTTCACCTGCTGCATGCCTCTTCCATCGCTTTTTTTTTTGTTACTCTAAAATGGAAATTAGATAGGTCATTAAATTCACATTTAAGGGCCCTTATTGGAACCATGTTAATGGCTTAAGATGTTTGCGGGCGAGAAATTGTGGTGCTATATTGGTGGGGACTGTGGCAAAGTGTCACCTTCCCAGCACAGTATAAAGTAAAAGTCTATGAATACGTCCACACCAAGTGTCGCACAGTTCTCGCAAAACAATAAGTTGCCGCAAGAGGCAACAAACAATGCACTAAGGCAGCCATTCAAGCCAGGTTCACCAAAACAAAGCTTCCGTCAACACTTTTGTTAGAAATGGCTACTGTAAAGCTTCAATTCTTTTGTTGTCTGTCAAGACGCTAACTGCCGACAGGTTGTAAGCGAACGAATTGAGGCCTCGGAACAAACTGCATGCGCATGACTCCTGTTGATGATGTCACTAATGAAGAAATTCTTCGTCTTATGGTTGGAAGCTTGTGTAGTGTTACTTACTGCATGGTGCTGAGTCCTTCTTGAGAAGCTAACTGGTTTGCAGATAGTCAAGAAATTCCCCACATTTCACGGAACCCCGAAGGTTCATTACCGCACTTACAAGCGTCCGCCACCTGTCTCTATCCTGGGTCAGCCCAATCCAGTCCATATACCCACATCCCACCTCCTGGAGATCCATCCTAATATTATCCACCCATCTACGCCTATGCCTCCCCAGTGGTCTCCTTCCCCCCGGTTTCCCAGCAAGACCCTAACACCCCCCTCTCCTCACCCATACGCGCCACATGCCCAGCCCATCTCATTCTTCTCGATTTTATCACCCGCACAATATTTGGTGAGGAGAACAAATCATTTAGCTCCTCGTTATGCAGTCTCCTACATTCCCCCGTTACCTCTTCACTCGTAGGTCCAAATATTCTCCTCAACACCATGTTCTCGAACACCCTCAGCTTCCTTTCCTCCCGCAATGTCAACGACCAAGTTTCGCACCCATACAAAACAACAGGCAAAATTATAGTTCTATATATCTTGATCTTTACATTTTTGGATAGCAGCCTGGAAGACAAAAGATTCTGCACCGAATGATAGCAAGCATTTCCTGACCTCAATCTGCTCTTAATTTCTTCCGCAATAGAATTTTGATTTATTCCCAAATATTTAAACTCTTCCACCCTCTCGAAGGTACTATTATCAATCCTCATACTGTGAATTCGTCCTGCATTCTGATCTCGAGACATGATCATGTACTTAAATTTTATCAGCAATTACTTCCAGTCCAATCTCCCTAGTAGCAGCTACTAAAGCGTCTGCATTTTCCTTTAGAGTATGTATGCTTCCTCCCAGTATATTAACATAATCGGCGTGATACAGAAGCTGATGTGTAGTGTAACATACACAAATATGTTGGTATTGTTGTTGCTGTCCATATAAGACTGAAGTTAGGAATTCACATGGCGAAATTTTCATTTTAACTCCCCTCTACTCTCCGAGCATGATAATAGGAAAGATGTTGGCAAGTAAATGAAACGTACAGTTTGACTGGTATTTCGTGTTAGTAAGGCAGTTTATCCATACCGAGGGTACAAAAATTCATATACTTATGTTCACATACAAGTAGGGGTGAAGGAAAGTACTGCTTGACCGTTAAATCTATTTCCCTCCAAAAAAAATATAGGACGCATTATTTTATGTGTAGGCTACACAGGTTTGTCTCCGGGGTGATCTAACGCATGTAAAATATTAAATTGTTGCTTTGTTTTACTGTATGAACCAGTAATTCAAATATCAGTACAAGTTGCAGTGTTATAAGATAATCATCGCCGGCACCGCAGAGAAGGAAATGGAATCTGTTCTGGATTTCTTGTCCTATTCGAACAGGCCTGTCGACCGTTTGTTTCGCTTAATGTGTTTGGTAGCTCTGAGACACCCGAAAGCTCCGTCTCACAGGATACATCATTATAAGTCACCCCCTTCCTTCCAGAGAAGAAGACCCATGGTCGTAGTGGGTTGTTGTTTTCAAGACGAAGAACCATCACCGCCAATATTTCTTCCTGCAAAATGCCTATTAAGGGCTTCATTTACTTTAATGTGTGGGAGAGCCCCGTATAATGTCAGAACACAAACCTCTTTGGCACATCCAGACAACTGTAATAGTCAGTCTTTCTGCCTGAAAAATAAGGGATTCAAATACGTCACACATGACCTTCCATTGACCTGAACTCCATGCTTGTTCACTATCAACGAGACATGGAAGGTAGTCATCTGTGAACATGACATGTCTGATGAGACGGTCTTCATCAACATCACTGCGGGCTGCTGCAAGCGCCGGCACCATCTGCGCCTCGTAGGTATACAAGCGCAGTGACGTACAGTCGTGGGCGGAATTCTTAGCCCTGTGACTGTTTTTTTGAGGTTGTGTTAAAATGACTCAAACACGTGTACGCCACCTTCTGTGCGGGGAATTACCTTGTCACGCGACACCTAGGGACTTTCCATGCAGTGTTGTCATTTCTTCTTACTTAATAACATTTACTGTTTTGCCATACAGTAAGTGGCTAATTGCATCGGCCGTACCTTATGGAATGCAGTCCGTGACGTTCGAGCTGTGGTACCAAAGATGCACAGTGCGCCCTGCAAAATCGGTACGAATAACCACAAATGTGTTAGTATTCGGACTGAAACGTAGTAATAAATAATCACAATAGCGTTGACACGAAGGATGCGTAAAGGTATTGACACTTCATACGTACAGAAGACTATATTCGTTGGACTGGCTGATTGTTCTTCACACTTTAATGAAGACTTTGACAACTGGTTAGCATTCTGGAATCCTACACGCGTGTGGATAGGTATAATTTTGAAATGGGAGTGTTACACATGGGATTTGGCAGTAGCAACAGGAGAACATTTTGAACTGACATGTTGAATCGAAGCTGCTGTGTTAAGTATAACAATATAAATGTTTTCAAGTTTTTACGGCACTCATTGATAAAATTATGGTCTTCTTCTGTGTTTCTGTCTGTACCCTGCAGTTTTTACGATATTCTGACCATCCCGAGGACAGTACTGATTCCATACACAAGGTGTCTGAACCCTGGTACCGAAGTGATATGGAGGACAAAATGTGTCTGTTGTAGAGGAGAGTTTGAGATAGTTTGGTTAGTTACAGCCACGGAAGGTGAGAAGAAAGGACAGAATTTTCCCGAGCCCACGGGAAATAAGATTTCGAAGAACGGACCCTTTTTCGGGGCCCCAAAATTGGAAGATTTGAAGTAACGTGGACTGCGACTGTGGTATGATTTCCGCTTGCTCTTAAGTTGTGTTTAGTAAATACGTTGACGGCAGTATTGTCTTTTAACACGTTCGGAGTCAGCACCAACATGGTAGACATTTTCCTTCGTATAAATACTGTCTATTCCTCCCTCCAGAAAGTGGAAATGTGATGTCATCACTAAAAGAGTATCTTAACACACACACACACACAAAATATGTCGTAATCGGCAGAGAAGTTTATTGCGCAATACAAATTACATCGACGCTTTTTTTTTGTTTGTCATTGTGCTAGACTGTGAAGACGTATGTGTTGCTGCAGGTCTTTTCATCAGCTGTATGGTATTCGTTATTACGACTGTTTGTCTGCAAACTATAGATTGTTGCGGGCTGCAAGCAAAAGACACATTCACAAGACCTTTACTTCATCAATATCCCATCCTCTTCCTTTGCTTGTGGAGATGCCACATTGCTCATACAGGCCTCTAGCTAAGATAAATATAGGTCCACACAAAGCCGTTGTCAAAAGTGCAACTCTCCTCGAGGAATTCGAATTCTTGTACAGTCCCTTTGCTTACGTAATATTTTTTTCTCTTTACGTATTTATTAGTACTGTTACGTCAATATCATTAACCAAAGAAGAATACTGTGAATTAGGCGCTTTCTGTATTTATGATAACGTGGAATGTATACGAGGAAATCAAGGTACTTTTTATTTATAGAATTCTTAATAGGAAGCTTTAAATTAGAAAAAAATTAGGGAAGTGTACTAGTGTTCAGGTACCGGAAGGACTTCAAGGCTGATGTAAAAATGTAATCAAAGTCATTGCAGTTGCAAACTTGCCTCTTATTCTGAACTACAGACAGGCTTTAGAGTTGTATTTCGTTAAAACTCGTAAAAACAATCACAAACTTTAATCGTTATGAACGAGAATTTTATTGTTAAAACACATTATGTTAAAATGATTGTTGTCTTATTTATATATTTATGAAACATATCTTCCTTCGTCCCTTCTTTACTAGTCAAACGGTTACAGTTACGTAATGTGACGAATGTAAGGCAGAAAAACTAGTGCAATACTGAGAAAACAGAGCGGCGGATAGGGAATAAGACAGACAAAATTTACAGGCGTCAAACAAACAGTAAGAACAAAATTAGATGTGTGTAACCAAGCAAGAATTATTTAAGGGGCGGGTGGATGGCGCCATAACTTCACTCTCTTTGTATGCCTTCATGTCGTGGACAGGGACAAATTTACTTTACCTTTACCGTACGGTAACAACAGTGACGATTGACTGTTACGAAAAATTAATTGACAGTAAGGAAAAACCGACTTTCTAAATGATAAAATAAGAACGGCGATGAATTAGTTTCATGAAGGATTAATCAAAATGTAAAGAATTAACTTTAAAAATAATTCTGTAGGTACGCTGTCATATTTTTCTTTCACACAAGACTAATTTTGTGAAGATAAAAATGCTAATTCAAAGCCGAAAATTGATGTGCTTATTACTAGGCACAACTGAAAAACACAATTGGCTTAAGGGAGATAGAAAATATAGTATTTTAAAACCCATAAACTGATTCATTCTATTTTCCAGAGGGACAAACTGCCCCTAAATTTGGGTGAATCTCTTATTCCTTCGATTTATAAATACGGAAAAAGACAGGCTGAAACAATTACCGTTGTTTTGAACTTTATACACAAGTTACCGAATATTCTTCTGGCAGTGCTGACCAAGTACGTAGAAGGTATTATTGGAGGTCATTATTGTGGATGTCGACGTAAGCATTACAGAGTGGTTATTCTGCCTCCGTGACTTCAAGGACAAACGATGAATTCCTGGTAGAACGAATAAAGCCTGGTTTCCTACACTGCTGAAATTTTGTGCTCCTGATATTTTGTTGGAAGCCGATCCTGGTGGCCGCGCGGTCCAAATCGTAGGTCTACAGCCGCTCCCTTGCTGAAATTGCGGGTTCGAGTCCCGCCGGGGGCATGACTGTCTCTTGTGAATGTTGTGTGTTGCGCAGGTAGTGATCTGTGCGACGGGCCGTTCCCTCATCCTGGGAGTCCTATCGGCTGTGTGTGTGTGTGTGTGTGCCAAGTGTGTTCAAGTGCAACAGTAACTTACTGTATCTACAATAATTAGGTAGAAGAGGCCAGACTAAGAAAGACAAAATAAACGATATATTTTTGGGATGAAGCATGTTTACGCCCAGCAATACAATTCAGCTGGACTCTGGGATCATGTGGTGAGTTGTGATCCGATGACCGTACGATCGAATCTTGTTCTAGGCAGTAAGGTAAAGCATGATCTCTTCAGGCCTGGACAGGCCCTGAGGTTTCCATGAGGTTGAGGCTCCCAGATTTCAAGACATTCGGCATTTTAAGGTGGCAAGGTTGTCAACCCTAAGCACCGACCGCCTTTAGCCCTCAGGAACTAGTACTTATTTCTGTTATGGGCTGAGTCGACCGCAGGGCCATAGTGCGGCCTGAAGGATTGTGACAGTTCGGCTTTTTGGTTCCTACCTCATATATTCGAGGTAGTTTTATTAAAATTCTGTAGGGTTCTGACAACTGTATGTTACTTTTGCACGCATTTATTTCAGGAACTTTTTATGTCCTTCCGCTTTAACAGTGCTAAATTTCTGTGAGAGGATTGGTCCCAGTTTTCGGGCTAAAAATAGCTATTCTTAACCTCTGTCTTAGAGGCTGAGAATAACTTGGACTATCGCATCCAAATGAGTAGGTTTTAACCTTATATTTTTCCCGAGGGTGGCGACGATGAACAAAGACCGTGAGTGAATTATTCCTGGTGTCTTTATTACGTAACCATATTAAAATATTATTATTATTATTATTATTATTATTACTATTATTTTACGGCTTCGAGGGCAGTGAATAGAAGGACTGTGTTCTTGTTGGATGCGACACCAAGTCTAGTTCTGCAGACGCGTACCAACGCCCAGAGGAACGTGCTGCCTCATTTTTAAGGAAGAGACACGTTAGACTTCAACAGTCTATTGAACTACATCGCAAACTTCATTTGGCTAAAAGTTGAGAATAAGGGACAAACACAGAGACAGTAGAGTCATCTGTAATCGTGCTTGGTTGTTCCTTCAGGGAAGAAATAGAAGCTAGAAATTCAGATGAAGTGGGGCTGAACTTCTAATGTTTACATTCCTGAAGGAAGCCCATGACCGATTAAGGAAAGAAGTACTTACAGCAATCTCACTCAATTTTTCATCACCACACAACTATTACTGCCGTTCCCAGGGGCTGCGTGGTCTAAGGCGTAAATCTGCGCCCGCTCGCCTGCTGAGAATGTGGCTTCGAATCCCACCGGGCGCATAGATGTTTGTATGTTGTGAGTGTTGTCAGGTAGAGGTCTCTGCGACGGGCTGATAACTAGTCCAGAGGAGTCCTACCGACTGTGGTGCGTCGTTGTGTGTGATCTAGAAACCTCGCGAATGAGGAGGCCCTGGCCCGCTGGAGGGCTCTCACGCCAAAAACAAACAAACAAACACAATTATTGCTACTAATTAAAATATACTAAACGAAACCTACCGTAATGACGGTGCTGGCAACTACTCGCCTGTTTCGCTTCGAGCAGCTTCGAATAGCCTGAAACAAGGATGGGCCTCTAGCATTGTTGCTCATGTTTTATCGAATTTGCTGTAAATGGACAGTTGGATCCAAGGGAAACAGTAGGGTTGGTAACAGCTTCAAAGATATCATTTGTGGTTTGTACTTAGGAGGTTAATTTTTTTTTATCTAAAAGCAAAATTTTGTAAGAAATTTTGAAAACCCTATTGGATGCTAGTAACAATATTGAGCGGAATATAAACATAAACAAAGGTAAACATGCATCCTTGTCTTGTCATAAAATTTCAGACAGCGCCTCAGGACAAAGATAGCTGGACACAATGGCTGAATGAGGAGTTGCATACTTTGTACTTCACCAAACCCTGCTGGTGACTGGGTCGAGGAGGATAAGTCATGTACAGCACCGTAAACAGAAACAAGTACATACAAAATTGTAATGGGACATGTAAAGGGAAGACACCACTAGGTGGATCTAAGAAAAGAGGGCAGAATAATATTAAATCTGAGCTTAAAGCAAAACATGTAAAGATAGTTTACAATGGCGGGATTTTGTGGGTACGGTGTTAAATTTTCGGTTTCCAGAATTGTCGGGGAATTTTAGCCTCTCAAGGAAGGTGGTGTTTTGTGGAGTTGGCTATCATTTAATTCTTTGCTCTATCATGTCAATCATTCCATCCTCGCTGCTTTGATGTATATATAGTTGTATTTTCCAGCAAGAATGTGATTTTCGAGCAATAAAGTGGGTTACTCCTGTAGACACATTCACATTATCATGAAACGTTTGGTAGGAGAAAGATATTGAGTAGGTAATTTTCACATTCGTACCGTGCATCTTGATATCATCAAAGTTTTATTTATTCACCAACTAACGCACTAGTGAGCTGTCTTAAGAAACAATATTAAAATTTAAATTTTAATGTAAATTTTAATATTATTTTTAAGACAAATCACTAGTGCATCAGTTGGTGAATAAATAAAACTTTGATTGACTAGGTATTTTGGTGTTTAAGTAGAAATTATGCCAAGTAGACACGGCAAAGTCGAGAATTGATAATATTAAAAGACACCAACCATAAATACTAAAGTTATAACTTAAATGACTGCACTGAACTGATTTCATGTAATGGAATTTCCTTCGCCCTTGCTGTGCTCATGTGTTTACATTGCAAGGAATGGCTTTAGACAAAGGCATTATCATTACAATCGTGCCAAATAAAGGTATCATATTTTCATACAAACTAATCGCATCAGGCTGACGTAACGCCTAGCGTCCGGTAAGATATTTCTAAAGGAGGCCTCACTTCCCCTCACACGCTTCCAAGTGACCCTCACGCTGTTTTTCAACGATTATGTCAAGGAAATTTTACATTTTAACCAAACTTTCCTTGTTTTACCAGGAAGGAGGTCTTATGATGTAATGAAGCCTGTGTGTCCGCCACTAACAGACAAACCACATTCATTCCATGGACTTTTACCGAATTTCATGTGAGCATTATGCTACCATGGGCATGTGGATTTTTTTTTATTTCTTGAATTTCCACATTCGGCAGCTGTGAGGACTTTTTTAAGTGAGAGCAGCATAGCTCGTCATAACATAATCATGTGAGGGGAAAATAAACGTTATAATTCTCCCTGAACTTTTAACTTGGTATATTTTCCTCCTCTGTAGTCAGACTAGCCACCTGAGGTCAGTCTGCAGGTGGGACTGTTGTATTTTAATGTGACTATTATAGATGCACGCCAGTCTGTCATTCATATCAAGTGGCTAGTGGTCTCATGAAGCACGAAGAATTTAATTTTATTGTAAAGCCTGAATTATTAGCGAACATTAGCTTTGTTAAATCTGTAGCCCTCAGGATACCTCACAGACAGAAACACTTTTGGATAAACCATTGTATTTCCTGTATACCTATGTAAGTGGCATTTTTTTTAATGTGAATATGATTTGTGTCGGTGTAATTCAGAGAGGGCGACCGTGGTGTGGTCTGTTTTGTTTGTGGCATCAAATTGAATCACCAGACTGGTCGCTAACTGGCCCCACTTTTCGATATCGATCTTAAGTTTCCCTGTTCCTCCGTACAGCCAGGAACCTATAGGGTGTTTCAAATATTTACATCACAACATTCACAGCGTGCTCGAGCAGGTCATCTGATATGTGGGAGTCTGCTTAACTGACCAGTGTTTTATGACACTTTCTTAACTCCTCCAGTGACTTTTCATTTATGTGATAGGTGCCTAAACGGATATAACATACGTATGATGGAAAGGTTTATATTCCTGCCAGCCTATCTGCACGTTTCATCTCCGACGCTACTTTATCGATTCAGATGAAGTTTGATATAGGGACTGTACAGTAACGGTTACCGGTAGTCTTGGCTACCGCTTGGTTATAATAAAATTGTTTATCTGACGTAAAATATGTAATCCCGCTATAAGAAGCAGTAATATTAACTTACATAGTATCGTGCCAATAAATACCCGACAAAATGCAACTATACACAATTTATTTTATCTGTAAACTGCTCTACATGTTTCGGGTGGTTTCTCTACCCATCATCGGGGGAAAAAAATAACTGTATTTACCACCCGAAACATGTAGAGCAGTTTACAGGTAAAATACACTGTGTATAGTTGCATCTTGTTGGATATTTAATGACACTGAATTACGATGCACGTTACCATGAACATAAAGAAAAAGCGTACTACCCTTGCGCGCTGTTTATTAACTTACGTAATACTCTTGTGTGAGTCACTGTTTGAGGGTGTGAGTGACTGATACACACTTGGGTTGCCATTGTTATCAGTGATGTCACGGGGCAGAGATGCCACATCCGGTTTGTCGTGGTGACGATAGAGGTCGAGAGAGATTTTCGTTCTCTGTGAGATAGGCCCTTAGGCCGACGAAATCCTTTTTATACATGAGCGTCGTCTTTGTAAAGTATGATCTGAGGCTGCAAAAACAGTTGAACAGCGAGCATATCATACAGCACAGCACAACCAAATAACAGCAGTCATATTCAATTACAGGGTTGTTTGAACTAAGAATACGAAAACGACGGATAAAAAGGCCGTGGAAGTAGCGTGTAAATATGAAGGCGGCTTGCCCCATGGTGGCATAGTTTCACAATTCTTATCCTTGGCCACAAACGGAAGTGCTCGGCTTTAAGCTGCGCATTCCTTTATCCGCGAGGAAATGCGGTACAGTAGCTGTTGGAAAGGAGAATGGTTGAATGCCAGAATTTTTCCGGACATGGTACCGGTACCGAAAACGGGGTACCACCTACGCCGCGTATCGAGCGGCGGGCTTCGAGTTTGTATTGTCAAGTTATTAAGTAAACTCTTCTGAGTCAAGTAAGTATTGGCCGTTTGAAGACCTAAAACAAGACAGGCAATGTAAATGTAACTTAACATTGAGACGCGTACAACCATTGTTGGCGTGGAAAAGCAATGAGTGTTACACAACCTGAGTGTGTGTTTGTAGCCTTCGTTATCCAGCATGCAATACGCATGTACCATATTGTCATCTGTGGCCTGCTCAGCTCTACAATATTTTTCCACATTATCTCATAAGCGGCATGATTTTCGAAAAAGTTACTGAACACAAAATGTGTGTTTTAATTTCCTCTACAAATTTGTCTGAAACATTTCTCATTCTAAGAAGAAATGAGCGAGGTATGATAAGAATATATATTGGTCGTCATGTAAAGTACCCTGTATTGTCCGATTTTAATGAAACTTGAAATTTCTCGACAGATTTTTAGAAAAATCCCCGAATAAAAAATTTCATGAAAATCCGTCCAGTAGGAGCCGAGTTGTTCATCTGGACGGACGGATGGACGGAGAGACATGACGAAGCTAATAGTCGCTTTTCGCAGTTTTGTGAACGAGCTTAATTAGCCTGCATTATTTTGTCGAACCAAATTTACATGCACTAAAATAATTCTTCGCACGTTATAGATTTTCCGGCATGTTTCGACACACCACGCGTGCCTTCAACAGGGAGTCTTCGTAGTTGTTATCATAGTGCTTTCAAATGATCCGTTGTGTGATAAGTGAACAATTTCAAGGTCGCAGAATCGATAACGCGTGAAGATTACATTTAATGCATATAAAGTTGATTTGATAAAGTGATCATAATAAAATTCAATTTACGTACAATATTAAAATGCTCTGCATTATGTAAAAGATTCAGTTCCTGCGTCATAGAGAAGTATGCTTCCATTTAAAAAGTCGTTGACTGTTGCATAAGGAAATGATCGCTGTTTAGTTTAAGAATTAAACAAGATGAATAAATACACTGTGAGATAAAAATACCAGGATTATTTTCATGTTAAACCCGGTGGCATCCCTGGGCTTCCAATTGTTAATTTTATATATATATATATATATATATTCGGATGGGAATTTCGTGAGTCGCCAAACGAAGTGCAAGTGTTTCTGGCCGGAGACGCTTCTTTATTAATATTTCTTTACTGCCACTCTCTTGTGGTAATGAATATTTCACTTTCCATGACCGCTCTGTACATAACTCGGTCCAGCGTCTTCGTTACGGGCAACAGTTGCAAATGTACTGTGTCAGAGTAGAAACTGGGAGGCACGACATGGGGCGAGTTGTTAGCACAACGTACATCTGTTGAAATTGTTCTTCACGAAATTAGCATAACCCAATATCACGCACAGTATGCAGCTACGTGTTCCTCTTAGTGCAGATTAGTAGTCCACTCCTAGCATAACGACACAGCGTAACCACAGAAGTACAAGCACTCTCATTTGAAACGTCTATTAAGTTAAACAGACTGAAGGACGTTCTGAAATTAATATCAGAATACGTCATGCCGAAAAAGAATTGTTGGATAAAATCGTCTACAGCAGAGAATTGTAATTATTTGGGGGAAACGGAACGGGCGAACATACCATCTGTTGTGATCTTAACCTTTGAAACAGGGGATATTAACTTAGGTATCGCGACCCAAAAATGGTTTAATTTCCGTGGAGGGTGGGTCGCCATAATCTCTTTTAATAAAGTGTTTCCTAAATTGTTTTTGGTCCAAAAACAATTTAGGAAAACTCCTAATACCACAGAAGACACCAAAACCTGACAAATACGAGAAAAGTGGAGTTTACCAGCTGGAATGTCTCACGTGCCATAAGATATACACAGGTCAGACTGGCCGGCCCTTCCGTGTAAGGTACCGCGAACATTACAACGACTTTAAATACTCAAACAACAGATCCACATTCGCCCAACATGTTATCAACGAAGGACACTCCTTCGGCACAATAGACGAAATAATGAACATAATTCACTATGAGGGAAAGGGAAAAATGCTCGACATCCTTGAAAAATTTTACATTTACAGGGAAACTAAGAACGGGTACCAGATAAACGACAGACTCACCGTACAGAACAACCCGATATTCGAAACAATAGTGAAACATTCCCCTCAAGGAGGGCAGCACATATAAAAAGAAGTAGGGACACCAAAAAAGACACCCACAAAGACAGTATACAGGACAGTTACATAAGTGGCCGCACAGAGGTCACAACACGGTGAAAAAAAACAGTGCAAAAATAACGTCAAAACCCAAGAGA
>Ga0123352_10011309_pt1 | contig 14057 bp, 7 predicted proteins | sample TergutLab28metaG_FD_89700 | JGI IMG/M metagenome (GOLD analysis project Ga0123352, IMG submission 89700) | Labiotermes labralis P1 segment gut microbial communities from Petit-Saut dam, French Guiana - Lab288 P1 | ecosystem: Host-associated > Arthropoda: Insects > Digestive system > Gut ...
AACCTGACTGTAAAGGGCCCGCAATGTAGGAGCCGCGGGGGAATGCTCGCCACGTTTGAAAAAGAATGTGGCTAGATTTCATGCACAGCTATGCGCTGTGGCTCGGTGATGTCACCAGTGCTATCTAATTTTACAAATGCTTTTTGTACTAACATTTTAGGTTATTGTTTCAATTGGAGAAGACAAAGACATGGCAGATGAACGCTAGAGCTATGCCCATCGGCTGGTCACTCTATCTATGTATGCTGTTATGCGATCTCTAACAAAATCATTGTTAATAAAATTCATATTGATTATTTCACCTGTCTACTTTCGTAGGCGGGTGTATTTTTTTGAGGAGGAGTCTATGGAATCTGTTATGCAGCAAATCAAAACAGCCCGCGAAGATAAAAAGAAAAGACAGGCTGACGCACATACCCACGAAACAGTTGTGGATGGATGTCAAGTTAAATTGCGATTCAGTCCAGTTGGCGACAGCAAACTAATGTCATCCATACAGTCCATGCTCCTGTCAGCGCATTTGGAGGCTGCGCTCAATAAATCGGCTGGAGGTGAGCCGGCATGAGTGATAAAAAGAGGGTTTTCTGCTTATACCGTGTCTCAACTACCGGACAGCTTGATAAAAATACATTGGCAAATGAAAAAGATGATATCCCTATGCAAAAGCGTGCCTGTGAGGAGTTTTGTGAGCGCATGGGTTGGGAGATTGTTGATTCACGTTCTGAAAAAGGAGTCTCTGGATATAAAGTATCTGCAAATGACCGCGATGCCATTATTGATATCCGGGATGCCGCTACTAAAAAGCAATTCGATATACTGCTTGTATATATGTTTGACAGATTGGGCAGGAAGGAAGATGAGACACCATTTATTGTCCAATGGTTTATCAATAGCGGCATCGAGGTCTGGAGTACCCAAGAGGGTCAACAGAAAATTGAACAACACGTTGATAAACTACTCAACTACATTCGTTACTGGCAGGCGCAGGGCGAAAGCGAAAAAACTTCTGCTCGTGTGAAAACCGCTCAGGCTCAGATGATACAGGATGGTCGTTTTCGTGGTGGTACAGTTCCTTTTGGATACGAGCTACAGCATAATGGTCGTACCAACAAAAAAGGCTTTCCAATTGGAGATATTGCAATCAATAAACAGGAGGCATCAGTTGTTAAAGTCATCTTTGACCGCTATGTTAATCACGGCTATGGCACACACCGTATCTGTAATTATCTTGCTGAAAATGGTATGACTACAAAAAACGGCAGCCGTTTCATTAATACCACCATTCAAAATATTTTGAAACGCCCTATATACATTGGCATCCTATCAGGTGGCGGTGTGCAGTCTGATATTATTCCTGAATTGCAAATAATCTCACCAGAAATGTTTGAGAGGGCACAGGATATTATGAAGGAGCGGTCTGCTGACTATGAAGACCGCCGTGTACCGCTTAATACCAAAGGAAACGCTTTACTTTCAGGTAATGTGTTCTGTGGTCATTGTGATGGGCGGTTGACGATTACCACTAACGGCAAAAAATATCTTCGCAAGGATGGTGAGGTTACCATCACGCCCAAGACTCGATATGTTTGTTACAACAAAACGAGGCATCCTGAAAGATGTGATGGTCAAACCGGCTATACTACTTCCAAGCTGGATGGTGTTGTGGAGAAGATTGTTGAATCTATCTTTTCTAAAATCAAAGAGCAACCGGGGGAACAGATAATTCAGGCTGAGTTTGATGAGCGCATCGCTGATATAAAACTCAATCTTGAACAAGCAAAGGTTGCGCTGAGTAAGGATGCTCAGGTGCTGTCCATGTTGGAAGACGAACTACTCAAGATTCTTCAAGGCACAAGTTCTTTGAAGCCGGAGCTTCTTAACAAAAAGCATGATGAAGCTGAACGTGCGGTTAACCAAAGGAAAGTGATTGTCGAGGCTTTTGAACGTGAACTTGAGAATAGCAAGGAAACCATGAGCAAAGTTAAGCGTCAGTATAATGATGTTATGACTTGGGCTGATATGTATTCAGAAAGCCCTATCGATGCAAAGAAGATGATAGTGGCTCAGCTTATCAGTGCGGTTCGAGTTTCAAAGGAGTACAAAATCGAAATTGATTTCAAGATTAGCGAGCGTCAACTTGGGTTGGCTCAAGAAATGGAAGTTGCTAAAAAGCCAAAGCAAAAAAAGAGCAGAAATGAACCATCGTTGTAATTGCCGTAACCATTTTGGGGGAGGTAGCGCAAGCGGTAGAAAAAACGAAACCCGAGTGAATGGCACGCCCAAAAAACACGATTTTCAGAAAAGTAAAAAGGCTTGGAAACGTAGTGTTTTCAAGCCTTTCAGGAATGGAGCATAGCGGGATCGAACCGCTGACCTCTTGAATGCCATTCAAGCGCGCTCCCAGCTGCGCCAATGCCCCAGATTAATACTTCTATTCAATTTTTGGTGTGCCATTCATGCGGTGGAACTGATTTTGAATGCCAGTCATCCGGTAGAACATTTTGGTGGGTGTGTGACCGACCAGCTCGTCCTCCCAGCTGCGCCAATGCCCCAGATTAGTGTTCATATTCAATTTTTGGTGTGCCATTCATGCGGTGGAACTGATTTTGAATGCCAGTCATCCAGCCGAACATTTTGGTGGGTGTGTGACCGACCAGCTCGTCCTCCCAGCTGCGCCAATGCCCCAGATTAGTATTTCTATTCAATTCTAAATACTCAATTACAAGTAAAAATATAGCACAAGCATATAAAATATGCAAGTATCTTGCCAATAACAGTAAAATAACAACATTAAACCACCAAAAGCCCAAAAAAAGCTTGACACTCATAGCTCCAATTGGTATAATACTGCACTGTATCGTCTCTTGCCGACAGAGGCTTTTACGGTACTGTATCAGATTATCACAACCGACAAAAAATATCAACAAAAATTTTTTCCAAAAGACTTAAAAGCCATGAAAAGGGGTTGTTACGGTGGAGAAATACAGGGTGCGTCCAACGCAAGGTCCTGGCCCGGTAAGGGCAACGTATTCACGAATTGCCGAAGTTTTGGAAATTCCTAACCTAATAGAAGTCCAGAAAGAAAGCTACAACTGGTTTATAACAGACGGACTTAGGGAGGTTTTTCGAGACATATCCCCTATCACCGACTTTAGCGGAAATTTAGTGCTTGACCTCATAGATATGTCCTTGGACAAAAAGCCCAAGTACACAATAGAAGAATGTAAAGAGCGGGATGCAACGTATGCCGCTCCTTTGCGTGTAAAATGCCGCCTGCACAACAAGGAAGTTGACGAAATCAAAGAGCAGGAAATTTTCATGGGCGATTTTCCACTAATGACGGAAAACGGTACGTTTATCATCAACGGTGCAGAGCGTGTTATCGTTAGCCAGCTAATGCGTTCGCCGGGTATATATTATGATATAAGTCATGACAAAGTGGGTAAACTGCTTATTTCGTCAAGTATCATCCCCAACCGCGGTGCGTGGCTGGAGTTCGACTCCGATTCCAACGACGTACTTTATGTACGCATAGACCGTACGCGTAAAGTTCCTGCGACTGTTCTCATGCGCTGTTTTGGTGTTGGTACAGACGAAGAGATTTTGGCTAAATTTGGTGAAGATCCCAAAATTTTGGCAACGATCGAAAAAGACGTTGCAAAATCTTACGAAGAAGGCCTTGTAGAAGCATACAAGCGCTTACGTCCAGGCGAACCGCCCACGATCGAGGGTGCAGACACCTTGCTTAAGAACATGTTCTTCGACCCCAAACGTTACGACTTGGCTAAAGTAGGTCGCTATAAATTTAACAAAAAACTGGCCCTACGCGCTCGCGTACGTGGCTTTACATTGGCAGAAAACGTAATCGATCCCAACACCGGCGAAATTTTATATGAGGCGGGACAAGTCATAACAGGTGAAATGGCTGATCATATTCAAGACTCTGCCGTACCACATGTGGATCTCGTTTTCGAAGACCGCTCTGTTCGTGTACTATCCAACATGGCAGTAAATATCGACCCCTATCTCGAGCCATACGGTCTAAGTGCTAAAGATTTTAACATAAACGAGCGCGTTTACTACCCCGCTTTGCACTCTCTGCTTAAAGCCGAGGATAAGGAAGAACTAGAAAGTAAAATCCGCCAACATATGAACAAGCTCCTACCAAAAACCGTAACCTATTGCGACATTATGGCAACAATAAGCTATGCAATGGGTTTAGACGCAGGCATCGGCAACAAGGATGACATTGACCATTTGGGCAACCGCCGCATTCGCGCGGTAGGTGAGCTATTGCAAAATCAATTCCGTATAGGCCTAACCCGCATGGAGCGCGTTGTGAAAGAACGTATGAACGTACAGGACATGGATATAGTAACCCCACAAGCGTTGATAAATATACGCCCTGTAACCGCAGCTATAAAAGAATTTTTCGGTTCGTCCCAGCTTTCCCAGTTCATGGGGCAAACAAACCCATTGGACGAACTCTCGCATAAACGCCGCTTATCTGCACTAGGGCCAGGGGGGCTAAGCCGTGACCGCGCAGGTTTCGAAGTTCGCGACGTACACAGCTCCCACTACGGAAGAATGTGCCCGATAGAAACGCCGGAAGGTCCAAACATTGGCCTTATCAACTCGCTTGCGACATACGCCCGTATTAATGAATACGGCTTTATAGAAGCCCCTTACCGCTATGTGATTCACGAAAAAGGTAAAGACCCTATAGTAACAGGGGAGTTTATGTACGTTACTGCCGATGAAGAAGAAAACTATATTATAGCCCAAGCAAACGAACTGCTTACGGAAGATGGCCACTTTGTAAATCGCCGCGTAGCAGGCCGCTTTAAAGATGAAATACAAGAGTTTGACCGCAGTAGAATCGACCTAATGGATGTATCGCCAAAGCAAATCGTATCCGTGGCAACGGCTCTTATACCGTTCTTGGAGAACGATGACGTATCCCGCGCGCTAATGGGTTCTAACATGCAACGCCAAGCTGTACCACTAATGGTAGCGGAAGCCCCCGTTGTCGGTACCGGTATGGAATATAAAGCGGCACTCGACTCAGGTGTAGTAGTAATTGCTGCCGAAAGTGGCATTGCAGAAGAAGTAACATCCAGCCACATAGCAATTCGTACGGATGCTGGCACTAAAAATATCTACAATTTAACCAAGTTTATCCGAAGCAACCAAGGTACGTGTATAAACCAACGCCCAATTATCCACAAAGGGCAGCGAGTAAACGCAGGCCAAGTTATAGCAGATGGCCCATCTACCGACAACGGCGAGCTTGCCCTTGGCAAAAACCCGCTAATCGGTTTTATGGCATGGGAAGGCTACAACTACGAAGATGCCATTCTCTTAAGCGAGACACTGGTACGCGATGACGTCTACACATCCATCCATATAGAAGAATACGAAGCAGAAGCCCGCGATACAAAGCTAGGTGCGGAAGAAATAACCCGCGACATCCCCAACGTAGGCGAAGACGCAATGAACGACCTTGACGAAGACGGCGTAATCCGCATAGGTGCGGAAGTAGGCCCCGGCGATATTCTTGTGGGCAAGGTAACACCAAAAGGTGAAACCGAGCTAACCGCAGAAGAACGCCTCCTACGCGCAATCTTTGGCGAAAAAGCCCGCGAAGTACGTGATACCAGCTTACGCGTGCCTCACGGTGAGTCCGGTATAGTAGTAGACGTGAAAGTATTTACGCGCGACAATCGTGCCGACCTTGCCCCCGGCACCAAAAAGGACGAACTCGCACCAGGTGTAAATCAACTGGTACGCGTATACATCGCCCAAAAGCGTAAAATCTCTGTGGGTGACAAAATGGCAGGCCGTCATGGTAACAAAGGCGTTATCGCCAAAGTACTGCCTGTGGAAGACATGCCTTTCCTACCTAATGGCCGTCCTCTTGACATCGTGCTTAACCCATTGGGCGTACCAAGCCGCATGAACATCGGCCAAGTACTGGAAGTTCACTTGGGTCTCGCTGCCACCTGCCTAGGTTGGAAGGCTGCCACCCCGGTTTTCGACGGCGCAAACGAAATCGATATAATGAATACTCTCGATCTCGCCAGCGACTACGTAAATACCGACTGGAAAGACTTTGCCGAAAAATGGCAGGACATCCTTGACCCCGACATTTTCTCAGACCTAGAACGCAATCGTGATAACAAGCACGAGGAGTGGCGCGGCGTACCAATTAACCGAAGTGGAAAAATAAAAGTACGCGACGGCCGCACTGGCGAGGAGTTCGACAACCCCATAACGGTAGGATTCATGCACTACCTAAAGCTCCACCACTTGGTAGACGATAAAATCCATGCTCGCTCCACTGGCCCATACTCTCTTGTAACCCAGCAACCTCTGGGCGGTAAGGCACAGTTCGGGGGCCAGCGTTTTGGAGAGATGGAAGTGTGGGCACTGGAAGCGTATGGTGCAAGCTACACCCTGCAAGAAATTCTAACGGTAAAATCCGACGACATAGTAGGCCGTGTAAAAACCTACGAAGCAATAGTAAAAGGCGAAAACATCCCAGAACCGGGTGTACCGGAGTCTTTCAAGGTTCTACTGAAAGAGTTGCAAGCCTTGTGTCTGGACGTAAAAGTTCTGTCTGAAGACGATACCGAATTAGAAATAAAAGAATCTGTCGAAGAAGGCGATGTCGTACCAATGGACCTTAACATAGAAGGTCTTGAGTCCGAAACAGATCACGGCTTCATACGTCGCGCACAAGCACTCGAAGAAGAAGCTGGCGCATTGGCAATGATAGAAGTTGACCTTTCTGATATGGATGACGATTATGAAGACGACGAAGATAGCAATATAGACATAGATGGTATTCTTGATATCAACGGCATTGAAAATGCTACATCTGTGGACGGCGAACCAACCGAGGTAGAAGTCGACTTTGATATGGAGCTGGAAGTTCCGCTGCTGGAAGGTTTTGACCTTCCTGTAGATGATATAGATGTAGGCGACCTAAATTTGTTTAACGACGAGGAGTGAGATTAGATGCACGAATTGCAAGATACGCAAGATATGCAAAGATCCGACAGGGCAGAACCGCCAATGACATTCTCCTCGATAAAAATAGGCCTATCTTCCCCAGAAAAAATACGCGAGTGGTCTAAGGGCGAAATAAAAAAGCCCGAGACAATCAACTACAGAACTCTCAAGCCCGAACGCGACGGGCTGTTTTGTGAACGCATTTTTGGTCCTAGTAAGGACTGGGAATGCCACTGTGGCAAGTACAAACGCATTCGCTATAAAGGCGTAGTCTGCGACCGCTGTGGTGTAGAAGTTACAAAGTCCAAAGTGCGCAGAGAGCGCATGGGGCATATCGAACTTGCCGCCCCTGTATCGCATATTTGGTACTTCCGTGGGATACCAAGCCGTATGGGTATTATTTTAGGCATGTCTCCACGCGCATTGGAAAAAGTATTATACTTTGCCGCATATATTGTCCTTGACGGCACAGACACTGGTATACAGCCCAAGACCATTTTAACCGACAAAGAATACCGCGACGCATTGGAAGAACACGGCACACACCGTATTATAAACGGTATAAAAGTACCAAGTATCCGTGTAGGCATGGGCGCAGAAGCCATAAAGGAAATTCTGTTGTCTATAGACTTGGATGCGGAGTCTGTAGAGTTGAAAAACCTATTGGTGGACGCAACTGGGCAAAAACGTATCAGATATATCAAGAAGTTGGAAGTTATCGAATCGTTCCGCCTGTCTGGCAACCGTCCGGAATGGATGATCCTTGATACCATTCCCGTTATACCGCCGGAATTGCGCCCCATGGTGCAATTGGATGGTGGCCGTTTTGCTACATCAGACTTGAACGACTTGTATCGACGCGTAATTAACCGCAACAACCGTCTAAAAAGATTGCTTGACCTTTCCGCGCCAAACATTATCGTACGTAACGAGAAACGGATGCTACAAGAAGCTGTAGACGCGCTTATCAACAACGGCCGTCGCGGTAGGCCTGTTACAGGACCAGGCAACCGTCCACTGAAGTCGTTGTCTGACTTGCTAACGGGTAAACAAGGCCGTTTCCGTCAGAACCTACTTGGCAAACGTGTAGACTACTCCGGACGTTCTGTTATCGTGGTAGGGCCAAAGCTAAAAATATACCAATGCGGTCTCCCGCGTGAAATGGCAATTGAGTTGTTTAAGCCATTTGTAATGAAGAAACTCGTCCAATCTGGCGATGCTCACAATATAAAATCTGCTAAGCGCATGGTGGAAAAACTTGAGCCACGCGTTTGGGATGCACTGGAAGATATCATCAAAGAGCATCCTATTATGCTTAACCGCGCACCTACACTCCATAGGCTGGGTATCCAAGCGTTTGAACCCGTTTTGGTAGAGGGCCGTGCGCTCATGCTTCATCCGCTGGTATGTGCCGCATATAATGCGGACTTTGACGGCGACCAAATGGCTGTTCACGTACCGTTATCCGTAGAGGCACAGGCAGAATGCCGCTTCTTACTTCTTGCGCCCAACAACCTGCTAAAACCGTCTGACGGTATGCCTATAACTGTGCCTACCAAGGACATGGTATTAGGTATCTACTATCTCACGCTAGAACGCGACGGCTTGCTTGGTGAAGGCAAAGTGTTTATGAGCGACGACGAAGCAATTCTTGCGTACGACAATAATGAAGTGCATTTGCATGCAAAAATAAAAGTACGCCGCACAAACGAAACAGGTGAGAGCCGTTTAGTAGAAGTTACTCCGGGGCGCGTTATATTCAACAATGCGATCCCACAGGATCTAGGGTTTGTAGACCGTAGTGTAGATCCGTTCTCGTACGAGGTAAACTGCCTTGTAAACAACAAAATGATAACCAAAATCGTAAGCCGCTGTATAAACAGGTACGGCAGTGTGGATACTTCCGTAACGTTGGATAACGTAAAAGATTTAGGATTCCGTTTTGCGACTCAATCCGCTCTATCTGTATCTGTTGCGGATATGGAAGTACCGGGTACCAAGCCGCAAATTCTTGAAGCAGCGGACGACGCGGTTGATGGTGTTTACAAACTGTTCCGCCGCGGGCTTATGACAGATGACGAACGTCGTGACCGCGTACTAAAAATTTGGTCGGATGCCGCAGACAAGGTTACCGAAGACTTAATGGAGAACTTAAGCGAAGATAACAGCGTATATATGATGCTTGACTCCGGTGCGCGTGGTTCCAAAATTCAGATGAAGCAAATGGCAGGTATGCGCGGCCTCTTGGCAAGCCCAACAGGTAAGACATTGGAAATGCCCGTGCGCTCCAATTATCGCGAAGGACTTTCCGTTTTGGAATATTTCATATCAGGGCATAGTGCGCGTAAAGGGCTGTCAGATACGGCTTTGCGTACGGCAGACTCTGGATATCTTACACGCCGCATGGTGGATGTTAGCCAAGATATTATCATTCGAGAAGAGGATTGCATCAAAGGCGACGAACAGAAACCGGGTTTGTGGGTAAAGGGCTTTGTAGATGGCGAGGAAATTATTGAGCCATTGGTAGACCGTATCCGTGGCCGCTGGGCAGTGCAGGATGTTCTGCATCCCGAGACAGGCGAAATTTTGGCACATGCCGATACTCTAATAACCCCGGATCAAGCCGACTCGATTGAAGCCGCGGGATTGGAAGAGGTTTATATCCGCACGGTTCTTACGTGCCGCAGCCGTATTGGGTTGTGCAGTAAATGTTACGGTGCTAATATGGCAAGTGGGCGTGCGGTTCGCGTTGGCGAATCAGTAGGTATTATTGCCGCTCAATCGATTGGTGAGCCAGGTACGCAGCTTACAATGCGTACTTTCCAAGTAGGTGGTGTTGCCACCAACGACGATATCACAAAAGGTTTGCCGCGCGTAGAGGAAATTTTTGAGGCACGTAAACCAAAAGGTTTGGCGATAATAGCAGAATTTGGTGGTACAGTTGCCATTAATGATATCAAGAAAAAGCGTGAAGTTGTTATAACTAGCCACGAAACAGGCGAAGAAAAAGCGTATTTGATACCGTACGGCTCTCGTATAAAAGTTCACTCGGGAGACGTTGTAGAGCCTGGTAGTGAACTAACCGAAGGTAGCGTATACCCACACGATATTTTGAAGATAAAAGGCCTACGCGGTGTGCAGGACTATATGATCCAAGAAGTACAAAGGGTATATGACCTGCATGGTGTAGACATTAACGACAAGCATATCGAAGTTATTGTTCGCCAAATGCTCAAGCGTATTAAAATTGAAGAGGCCGGCGATACGGATTTACTACCGGGTTCCTTAATAGACTGGCTGGAACTTGAGGAAATCAACAAAGAAATTGAGCAGCAGGGTTTACGCCCGGCGGAAGGTACAAGAGTGTTGCTTGGTATCACCAAGGCATCCCTTGCAACAGACTCGTTCTTGTCGGCGGCATCCTTCCAAGAGACTACTCGTGTGTTAACCGAAGCCGCCATCCGTGGCAAGGAAGACCGTCTGATTGGTTTGAAAGAAAATGTAATCATAGGTCAGTTAATACCTGCAGGTACAGGTATGCCCGTGTACCGCAGTGTAGAAGTTGAAAATGCCCCCGGCGTTACCGTGGATGAAGAAGACGAACTGTTTTACCCAACGGTTGCCAGAGCAGGTGCTGAAAGTAACTAGAACCATGTAGTTCGGGGCTGTTTTGCCCCAACACATTATAAAAAAACCGCGCGATGCGCGGTTTTCAGACTGAAGACAAACCCCCAGAAATTATGGAGATTTCTGGGGGTTTTTGATATAATGAAGGAGCGAGGAAGGTGAAAAAAGTGCTAACAAAAAATCAAAGTCAAAACAGAATAATCCAGCAGATAATCTCAATAGAAGACGTAGTGCCATCAGACCATATATTGAGAAGCGTAGATGCAGCAATAGATTTTAACTTCATATATGACGTAGTAAAAAACTTATACAGCGCAGATAATGGCCGGCCGGGAATAGATCCTGTGGTATTGTTCAAAATAGTACTAATCAAGTACATGTTCGGGATTCGGTCGATGCGTCAAACGATAAAAGAGATAGAAGTAAACATGGCATATCGTTGGTTTTTGGGATACGGAATGACGGAAAAGGTACCACATTTTACAACATTCGGAAAGAATTACGAAAGAAGATTTTCCAAAAGCGATGTATTTGAAAAGATATTTGAGCAAATCTTACAAGAAGCAGTAAAAAGTGGATTGGTGGATGCAACAGCGGTATTCATAGATGCAACCCATATCAAAGCCAGTGCAAACAAGCACAAAGCAACAAATGAAGTAGTAAAAATCAAAGCGCGGCACTATCACACTGAGTTAATGGAAGAAATTAACCGAGACAGAGAAACGCACGGCAAGAAACCATTTAAAGACAAAGATGATAACGACGATGATACCAACACTCCAACGAAGAATGTAAAAACAAGCAAAACCGACCCGGATAGCGGCCTATTTCACAAAGGTGAACGAGAGAAGATGTTTGCATACACAGCTCACGCCGCCTGTGACAAAAACGGGTTTGTTCTAGGCTGTGATGTCTCTGCAGGAAATGTTCACGACAGTACAATGTTTGATGGATTATACAAAAACGTAATCAACAGCTTCCCCGAAGTAGAAGTAGCAGCAATGGACTCGGCATACAAAACCCCATGGATAATGAAACAAGTATTTGACTCCAACAGACAGGCGGCAGTCCCATATAAGCGTCCGGTGACGAAGAAAGATTTTTTCAAAAAATACGAATATGTGTACGATGTATTCTACGACTGCTATCTTTGTCCGGAAAATCAGATTCTAAAGTACACTACAACCAACCGAGGCGGTTATAGAGAATATAAATCAAACCCAAGCATCTGTGCAAACTGCCCATCAAGAACCCAATGCACACAATCAAAGAATCATCAAAAAGTGGTGACGCATCATGTTTGGTCAAACTATATGGAAATGGCAGAGGATGTACGACATTCTCCGGAAGGTAAAAAAATATATTCCATGCGCAAAGAAACCATAGAGCGGGTTTTCGCTGATGCCAAAGAGAAACATTCTATGCGCTACACCCATTACAGAGGTCTGGCAAAGCTCAAAATGGAAGCTTTGCTTACTTTTGCTGCCATGAACCTAAAAAAGCTCGCCAGATGGAAAGCTGAATCTCGTTTTTTTACAGCTCTTATTCCAGTGTTTTTCTGTTCTTACAAAAACTTAAGGGGCTGTCTCGCTAAGCAAAAAAAAGCGAGACAGCTTTTTTGCTGTCCAAAAGTAGAAAAAGGAACCAAAAGCTGTGGATAACAAAACTGCAAGCGTATTGAAAAAGCCACATGAAAAAAAATCGTCCAAGAGGAATATATAACAATTAGAAATGTGGATAACTTAGGCAGAGTTTAGTTTATGAATGATAACACCGGAAAACTTGCGTTTCATTTTTCCGTGAAGTTTGTTAATATTGTAAGCAATGGCGAAGATTGTTGCTTCGGTAAAAACATTGTTAGCCCCGCGCCTAAAAAATCGCTTGAATCCATAATCCTGCTTCAATACGCCAAAGGTACCTTCTGATTGAATGCTTCGGTTAAGCCGTAATAGCTTGCCGTTATCAGAAGTGATTCTTGCGAGTGATTCGTTACGTAAGGCAATAAAATCCTTTGAAACTTGGATTCTTCGGTTGCCTTTAGCACGAGTGCAAAGTTTTTTCTGTGGGCAGTCCATACAACCATGACACTCGTATACGGTGATGGTTGATTCAAAGCCGTTAGAGCTTTTGCGGGTGGTGGTGTAGATGTACGAAAACAGGTTTCCTTGTGGGCAGGTGTAGGTGTCAGTAACTGAATCATATGGCATGTTTTCTCGCAGATAGGCGTTGGTTTTATATTTTCGCTTCTTAGATTTTTCATAGTTCGCAGGCTTGATGTAAGCGGTTTGGTTTCGTGATTTTAAGGCCTTGTAGTTTTCTTCACTTTCGTAGCCTGCATCAACGGTAACATTCTCATGTTTTTTACCGCTTCCTTTTTCCATGCGCTCTAGCAATGGCACGAGCGTTGCCATGTCGGAGCGTTCAGAGCTTATGTCTAACCCCACTATATATTCGCCTTCTACTGCGAGTTGCAGATTGTATGCGGGCTTTAACTGCCCATTCATCATATGATCGTCTTTCATTCGCATAAAAGTTGCGTCGGTGTCTGTTTTGGAAAAGCTGTTGCGATTGTTGAATGTTTGGTTGTAACCTTGATATTTGCTTTTGCGAATTAGGTAAGATTCGATGGTTTCGATATGACGCTGTAGCCCAGTTTTGCGCTTTCCTCTGCCGTACACGAATGCTATATTTTTGCTTTCGGCTTTGGATTTTAGATAAGTTAAACACTCTTCGGCGGTTGTGGTGGACTTTATTTCAGGGTATTCTCTGGCTATCTCGGCTAAAAGTTTTTCGGTTTTTATATCTAACCGCGCCTCATATTTATTGGTAGACCTTTTCCACACGAAACTGTATTTGTTGGCGTTGGCCTCTATTTTTGTGCCGTCTATAAATACGTTAGTGTAGTCGATTTCACCGGCTTCTTCCAAGTACGATGCCACTTGATAGAACAAATGCTCTGCGACTTCTCCCTGTAGGCGGTGCTTGACAAAGCTCCAAAAGCGGTTGTGGTCCGGGGCTTTCCTGCCACGCAAAATGTACATAAATCTTATGTCGTTTTTGCAGGCAGATTCTAATTTCCGGGTGCTGTAATATCCTTCCATAAACCCTAATGTCACCAACTGAAACATTTGCTTTGCGGTTGCCTCTGATTCGCTTGGTTTGCGAATGTATGATGCTTCTAGTTTGCTGTAGTCCAGCCTTTCTGTGATTTTTAGCATCAGGCGTACCGCTTCGCTTGCTTCAATTTTTACTTCCAGTTCGAGTGGCAACATTAGTTGATATGGGGCGACTTTTGAGGTATGATTACCTTGTTGTATTTTGTTTCGCATAAAACTATTTTACAACAAAAAAACGAGAGTGCATATTTTTTACGCATCTCTCGTTTTTTTTAGTGGAGCTTAGTGAGACAGCCCCTT
>Ga0123352_10011312_pt1 | contig 14054 bp, 9 predicted proteins | sample TergutLab28metaG_FD_89700 | JGI IMG/M metagenome (GOLD analysis project Ga0123352, IMG submission 89700) | Labiotermes labralis P1 segment gut microbial communities from Petit-Saut dam, French Guiana - Lab288 P1 | ecosystem: Host-associated > Arthropoda: Insects > Digestive system > Gut ...
GGTGTATAGTGGTGTATAGTGGTGTATAGTGGTGTATAGTGGTATATAGTGGTGTATAGTGGTGTATAGTGGTGTATAGTGGTGTATAGTGGTGTATAGTGGTACTGCTTTACCTCAACTTTTTAAATAATATACCTGATAGCAACAGTACTTTTTTCTCGTGATCGGGAGCCTACATTCTTAAACTTTCATTCCTGTTGCAAAATAATTCCATCAATGAGAACTAAAAGACACATTTACAGAGTCGTCATAATCCGTGTGAGCTTAGAAAATCTCCTAGACTAAAAGTGCAGTCACAACCGGAGCCTAGGCTACAGGCTGCTGCTGTAATGACGTGTGTTACCGGATGTTACCAGATGCGTGATAAGAACATTATGATATATCCTATGGGTGTTTATACGCATTTCAAAGCAGGACAGTTATTTTGGAGGCGGGGTACGATAGACAGCACAATGACAAGACTGCGAGCTGAAAGGCATTGAGTTAGAATTTCGAGAGGAACAAAACCCATCCCGTTTTCCAAAACGTTCAGACCGGTTCTGGAGTCAATCGACCCTCCTTCCTGGAGGTAAAGCGTCACAGGTGTGAATTTGATCACTGAGCTGCACCTAGTGCAGAGGTTAAAACGAAAGGAGCTATAGCTCTTCTCCCCCGGTAGGTCCTCACGGCGTGGACATATACTGCTTTACTTTTACTTTTACTTTTAAGAAAATTACTTTCAATAATATAGCACAGGGTATAAATAAATGCAAAGTGAAATAAAGGCCTCTTATCTCTTGTATGGACTTGGTCAGTCTCTGTTTGCAGTTTCTTCTGAACTGCTGACAGGAACAGAAGGACTGCTGACCCAACATGACCCATATTTCAGCTGATATTCTTCTGGTATGTGTGGTAAGTATTTTTATATTAGATTGCATACGTGCATAATACCCTGTATAAATTTCTCTTTCATTTGTACCTTCTCTTCTGTTTTATCTCTATCAAACTATAGCCAGCACAGTGCACAAGTACACAAAACACATAAAATATTAATGTTTCCTTATTACGCTGTATGTTGCACCAACTTTAACCATCTTTAGGAGAATTAATGCTACAACACAAAGGTCACGAAAGTACATTATATTATTGCTTACAGAGAATAAACACAGTAAGGAGTGAAATAAACTGTATACAGTCCAGAATGGTAGTATTTTCAAAATAAGAAATAATTCGCGCGTCAGGTATATCAGAACAAACCAGCCACCTCCGTCTCAGGCAGTATCTATTTCAAACAATGTTTCCATAGTCGACTCCAGCAGGGGCCTAGAACAGATGGAGAATGAATGCATTAGAAAACTTTGGTTGCTTTTGTATATATAAATAAAAATAATATATAGCTGAATAACGAGCAAGAAAGCAATCGTCTGTAACCCAATACTGAGATACTGGGCGAATACAAAAAAACCTGATGCTTGCGTATAAACTGTCTGCATTAAGAGTCCTTGTTCTGCAGCTTCATGCGAGAGGAACAATAGGCGAAAATGTGGTTGATGGTTCATGGTAGCCAGGCAAAACCTACGTACTCTGCTGTATTTAAAAGCGTTTTAAGACAGCAAGTGGCGTGCAGAATGTTCACAACTATACAGTTATCGACGAGTAAAAATAAGCTTATAAATGCAGGCTGGATTATCGACATTTGTCTTAAAGGGTCAGTGGAAGAACCACCCGCTGTCACAGCAACAAACAACCGAGGAATGCGGCCATTGGAAACAACACAGAGCAACTGCATATTAGACAACTTTATAAGAGAGAAGAATTAATATATAACGGCTTATATATAAAATCAGTTAGTCTCTTTTATGACAGGTCGGTAGGCTCTTTCAAAGAGAGTTCTCCAGAGAGTGTGATTTATTGCTTCTTTTCCTATCTCCTAAACGCTTCTTGTCTCCATGACAACCATCTGTAGCTGCTTACATCTTCTTCCTTCTCCTAGTACATGTAATTGCGGGACTCTTGATCAGAATCTGTAACAGTTGAAGCGGGAATTTATCATTTAATTTATAATTAATTTTGATTCGTCGAATTTAAAGTAACAAAATAAACAGGTGGTGATATAAAAAAAACACGTGCGAGTTAGGATGACCTTAACTGGACTGCACGTTGGAGTGTGCCTTTATAGATAGCTTTACGTTTCGAAAATATAATTGTGTAAATTTAGAGTGTTAAAATATTTATGTATGTTACTGTACATTTGAGGATTCTCAAACGCAAAAGCTACGATCGAGAATTTGACTATTTAGTGCTTTAATACTGCCTTAAATTCTATGATATTCAACAAGAGAAGTTTGTGCCTTACATTACACGCAGATGCACACCAGCCAACACTTTTACATAAATATCACACAAAACCTCGAGACAATAAGGATTGAAGCTGTCAGATTTTAACTTTTACTTTCTTATGCAGATCTAGTTAACTAGCCTAAATATATAAACATATTTTTACCTTAACATGAACATGAGCTCTGTTGGACGGACGTATATTTTTTATTGTTAAGGGCTACAACACATCGGCATGAATCACCTTAAAAAACTCTCTGTATTTCCGAACTCTAAGAACCACTAACAGCGGAACCACACAAATAATCAACACATGTTCATGTTTGCAGGATTCAGATACACAATATTTAGCGATATTGAAATGACAGTCGGGATAAAACATAAAAACATAGTTAATTATATTAAATCTCAAAGACTAAGCTGGTGTGGTCACGTACAGATAATGCCAGATACCAGAACAGTCAAGAAGATATTCAAATGGAATTCTCTAACTCAAAGATCACAAGGAAGACCCAAGTACCGATGGGAGGATAACGTCAAACAGGACATTTGCCATATGAAGGTTAAAAATTGGATAACCTGCGTCCAGGATCAAGAGAAATGGAAAGATGTCGTTGAGAAGGTCATAACTTTCAACCATTAAAGGAAGTTCAGTGCCTGAAGAAGAAGAAGAAGAAGAAGAAGAGGAAGAAGAAGAAGAAGAAGAAATGACAGTCGGTGTGTTCTCACTGGCCGTATTCTGTCCACTCAGTTTAAGAAAAAGTATTATTTCCCCAAACATGCTAGATTGCGCACAACACTCTTACTGATGCGGTCAAAACTCTTAATTTGTTGTGTGCGACATAACCGATAGAGACAGTGAGAGCTCAAGCAAAGAACTTGCTTAGAGAAAACAGAAATAAACCAGCAGAATCTGAATAAATTTTAAGTACGAATTCAATCGACAAAAATTTTGGGCGCGAATTACACCGGACACGTCACCGTGAAACCGAAATTTTCGCGACGCGGTTGACTTTTATTGAACATGTATCGGGTTCGTATCCTGAGAAGAACAGCTCTATATTGATCTCTTCAAGATCTGTAGAAGAACACCAAATTCGTACCCTGATATTTGGCATTAGTTCTAGGCGCCCACAAATTTCGCCTTCACATTACACCGCGATTAACATTTACAATTGAAGCAGCTTGTTGCAATAACCCCACGAACTTACTGGTACGGTGCTACAAGCTGTAATATTTTTACATCGAGCACAGTTCGAAAGCTGGCCATGTGACCTCAGATAATGAGCAGCATATTTAATAAGCGACAGATATATATATATATTATTTCTGGAACTGAATGCGTAGCAAGTTGGTGTAATCATGTAGTTGATATGTGCAGGTGGAATGGGCGAGGTGAGAGAGATGGACCCTAGGCCTCAATCCTCTTTTGTCAATTTGCATTTGGTACACGCGCTGGTAGAGGTGTTATTGCATTCAGAACAGCATTTATCTAAAGCAAATAATGAGCTGTATATTACATGCCTGTAGCTGCTGTTATGTCCTGTTTGATAGGAGATTGTGTTTGCTAATCCGAACAAGATGAGATTTTTATCCTGACAAAGGGGGACCGACAGTTTCCAATTTTTGTGTCCAAATAGAAGCAGCATAGCCACCATGTTGTAGAAATATTATATTCTGTACATAATTTCACCCCCGGGCTTATGTTCAAAGCAGGTCAGCCTGGTTTGTTGAGCGCTAAGCCTTGCGCTCTCTTATATCTGAGAGGCAGATGATGAATACTTTAATTCTGTTTTTCGTTTTCGTCTCTAGGAATATATTTCCAAGAATATATAAAACCAAGGCGCCATATTTGGGCAACTTCAAGCTAAATACCTGCTCTATCCACGGTAGAATAGAAGGGCTATATTTAGAACACGTCAACTTAAAAATCTGCTCAGGCCAAGTAAAAACCGGCGTTACAAAGATAAGACAACCCGAGCTCCATCACTCCATCCACTGCAACCCTGATGGCATCAGTAGATTTGTTACGACTTGTCACAAGCTGTCTTGTCAGACACAACAAGCGGTTCGTCACCAGCTTTATAGTACCCAGAAAAATCTGGCAACAATGGCCTCGTGACCTGCTCACAGTCGAAACTGGAAACTTAGAAAACCTATAATCGTTGGGCGACTTATCTTTCCGTTTTAAATTTCTTGTATCTAATTACTTATTTTCACCTATAGTGAAGATTTCGAATTTCAATAAAATACAGAAAAGTTACAGATGTAGGGCGCCATGCCACGGAATATCGTCTGTGTTTCTGTTTGTGTCTGTGTTTGGTAATATGACACAAACACTCACGAGAACTGGTCTCTGCCACAGAAAGTGGGACGTGCCTATAACCGTTTGTCATCGTCATACACAGGTTGGAGACTGATAATGTGGAGGAAATCCTCCACTTAGCCACTGTGTGTTACCAAAATCGCGTCTTGTCACCTATTTTAAATCGCTTGGTGTTGTTATACATATATATAGAACAGTATTTTTGACGCGATCACTAAAAGTTTCTTCCCTTCAGTCAGTCGCCTAAAGTGACATACTTATGGCTTAATAGAACGCACTCTGTTGTATTTATTTAGTTGCCAATATTCAGTAACATGCATTGAACACGATTAGCGTTCATGATGTAACAAACAATTGTGCATAGCAACCCATAATTGTGTTGACGGCATTTTATTGAATATTGGTAATGACAAATATAATTATCTTTTTATGTCTAATATTTTATATTAAAATTTATTGGTTTTAGTATTTGTAATCATATTTATATTTCATCTTTCGCTTATTGTTCAGTAAGCAAAAGTCAAATTTCACTGCTGTGTTGGTATGCAATCTGAGGACGACTTTCAAGCTGAAATGTGTAAGATAGTAAATAAATAATTTATGAACATGTACAGTGCCTTTTTAAGGTCTCCTGTAACAGTTTATGATTCCAAAAGTGTTATTATTATTGGGATATTGCATTAGTGAAGCACTCAGTTGAGATTTCTTCACGATACAACAGATCAGTGACAAGTGCTCAGAATTTTGGAGAATTATATTACAGAACACTACGATCGACCTAACTACCACAGGACCTAGAAGCTACCCCTGAGGAAGAAGCAAATGCAGACAAGAAAGGTCCAATTTTGTAAAGTGAAGTGGAAAAAGCTATCAAGGCGATGAGGGATAAGCAGGGTTCTTGTTGTTGTCCTCAACCGTTGGAACAAAGATGGTCTCAGCCTAATGACACAACTGATTAAAAGCGTAGGTGAAACTGGACAGTGGCTCAAGGAATGCACTGAAGTTACAGCGATTGCCTTAAAGAAGAAACTGAACGCTACAAAATACAGCAAACAGTACAATCAGTATCATGGTATATACAGCAAAGATAATAGGGAGGATAATTAGGACAATGTTGGACAGGAAAATTGAGAATGGATTTGTAGAAGATCAGTTTTGAATCAGAAGAGGAAACGCAAATGGAGATGCACGTGGGATGCTGTGAATAACATCAAGACGAGCTTAGGACATAGATGAGGAAATGTGGTTGCCTCATAGATCAGCAGAACTGGACCAAATTAATTTAGATCCAAAAGTGAACTGGTATCGAATGGCACGAAAGAAGATTGATCAGAAAATTGTACATGAATCAGAATGTTATAGCATGAAGAAACCAAGGGGAGACAAGAAATGTGAAGTTTGGAAGAGGAGTGAGACAGGAGTGCTGTTATGTCACTTATTATATTCAACTTGTGCAGCATATACCTTACCAAGTACGCTATCCAAAGACTTGGAGGCTTCAAAATATTAAGACAAGTATTTTGCAGTGTGAAACATGACAAAGACCTTGTGCTAGTGACTAAAGAAAAGATGTTGCTACTCGGCATGTTTTATGGCCACTAGAAGATGCTGTGGAATGGAACTGAATGTGGGAAAATCTACGGTAATAAGAATATAGAGGCAACCGTCCGCAATGCGGATTATGGTAGTTCAAAAACAAAAGGAAAATGTGGAATATTTCAAATATTTTGGGTAGCATGATACCAAATGATGCTTGACATACATGTGAAGTTAAATCCAGGATCGCCTGGTACAAGCAGCATTCAACAAGGAGAAGGCTCTTTTCACCAGCAAATTGCACTTAAATTTAAGGAAGAAACTGGTATAGTGCTACATTTGGAGTATATGCTTTGTATGGTGCTGAGAGTGGGACATTTCAGAAAGTAGATCACATTTATTTGGAATGTTCTGAAATGTGGTGCTGGAGAAAGATAGAGAAGATCAGTTGGACCGATCGTGTGAATAATGAAGAAATGTTACATAGAGTACAGAAGTACAGACAAGAGACTCAAAACCCTGCAAGTAATATGATTATGATTATGATAATCCAAAAGCTATATACGAACTACAAATCTTAAACAAGAGACACGATTATGGCTCTTCACAAACTACCGTGCAGCTTATAAAAATATGTATGAAATATGACGTATGAATCGCCTCGAAATCTTATATATTTAACAATATCAACTTCAAGATTTCTTAGTAGACTAGCAAAATACCGACCAAATTAATCCTTTATGTGCTCTTGTCAATGATGCAAACTCCTAATACGAACGCCCATAGACACCAGTCTCCACATAAAGAACGCCACATTACATCGCCCTACACAAGATACTTCACACGCTGTATCTGGTATATATACTGCCTATTGCAACACATAATTCATCCATGTAGAATCAATTGTTGAATATCAACAATTTTACAGAACGAGATCCTTTGGATCGCACACATCGTGTCAGATGTTTGTGTAAGTTCTCCAGAAAATAACATAAAAACTGCGAGCTTGAACTGAAAGAGGCTCACTATCAAACATGTCTGGTGTCACAGCCACGTGGGCCTAAAAAGGCCAACTTCTCAACTTCTGTTAGCATTTCAATACTTTATAGATTGCAGTCAGGGAGAATGATACCTGAACTGCAGTTCTGGACTGGAGATTCTTTGTGTTTGTAGCCTCCCTGTAGCATTCCGGTGCCGAAACATGTAGGAGTGAAACTGATCAGGAATTTTGTTTTATGATGTGTTTTTGTTTTGTTTTGTTTTGTGTTTCATTCAGTACATTTGTTGGTCAATGTAAGAATATACTAAGATGCACTTTATGGGTAAAGCAAAAACTAAGTAAGCAGTTCCGTAGAGAATAATTCTTTTTGAGTAGCCATTAGTTCCTTACATATTAAAAATTTTCCTTCATTTTATGGCGCTTAAATATTCGTTATCCTCTTCCAAACGGCCAGCCACTTCTCCCTACTCTAGGCCAGGTGAAAGTCTTCATTTGACATTTTCATCCAGAATTCTTTCACTTCCAACATCTTCGGAAAGAATGTCTTCCTAAATACCGCATTTATTCTTGATCAATCCCCTTACTAGTGACTAAAAAACTTTTGTTCTTTTTTTGTTTACAGTTAGTGTGTTTTCGCCCAACTAATGAATACTTCAATATAAACGATAATCGGATATTCCCCATTCATTTTCAATCCATCATATTTTGCCTGGACATTCCTAAGAGCGTACTATTCAGCTAACTTGAAAATCTAAGGCAATAAATCATCTATTACTTTAAAACAGTTGCTAAAAGAAATTATAAATTCAGCAGTCACTATTTCCGACCTTCATCCCCCACGTTAAGTCGTCTCTCCCAACGCTGTTCCGCAATCAGAACCAACAGACTATGTACATTAAGCCAAGCGCGCAAATTTGTACGTACGATGCTGAAGATGTCTTCGAGTTGCTAAACTACCTTCATTAATCGGGACGTCAAGCTGGATCATGGTGCTGAAATTCGGAAGCAGCTCGCCCTTGAAAAAGCTAGGGAACAAGGGTCTAAACCGTAGGTTATGAATTTGATTGAAGGATTTGGGCACACTAATGTGTTTGTGGTCTTTTATACAAAAGAGTAGTGAGCAGTGAGCGCTGAGCAGTGAGAAGTGAGCGCTGAGCAGTGAGCAGTGAGCATTGAACAGTGAGCAGCAACATCTAGATTACCAGTATTTAGCAAAAAGCTTGCTAGATGTGAGGATATTCTGAAAAGAAGTGGAAGTCTTTTTTCCGCCAGCCTTCAACGCTTCTTTGCTTCCAGTCAACTTAACGGGAATGGTAGTAACTGCGGCCTCCAGCACAACAAAGTTTCAAGTATTTTGAGGTAAAGAAATATAAGGCAGACTGTTAGAACGGACAGCATTAAATTTGTCACTAAAAGTTTAAATCAGATGTGTTTGTTTGCAGCTGATCACATTAATCTCTATCGATATTCAATAATTGGTTTATAATTAGACATTTTTATCAGCGGAAGGGTAACGTACATATAATACCGCTACCGCAAACAATATATGTGCCAGAGAATTAATAGTCTGTAGGGATTGTGTCTGGTATGTTAAGTGGAAAAATCGGTTGGAACAGCGGTACTGTCTTTCAGTTGGGCTCAGTGGTCACGGTGACTTGTGGCAGAATGCGGCGCGGAATTCAGCGAATGGCTGAATTCGTACTCATAAGACCGCAGTATTCCTTAACACAAAATACCAAGTCTTATTTTTTGTTGAGGTGGAGAAAGCAGGTGAATTGAATGCAGGGCGCTTGCAAATTATGCTCCAGTGTACCAGCTACACCATTCTGTCAAGCACTCCTTCTATTCAAAGTACGCCATAAGATGCAAAGTACTGTGCACTTCGCAAAATATAATCACGCCCTCAACCAGACAATGTGACGTCATGTTAGTCAAACATAACATCTGCTTCATCACCACGTAACGTTTGAGAGAGGAAATGAAGGGTGCTTTACTGCAGAAGGTCAGGGCGACCTTGTTCAAATTACGGGGTAAAGAGACGACGGAGGAGGTTTGCTAATGAATTATCAAGACGGGAGGACGAGAAAAGTAAAATGGCGTAATTATACGTAATTAATATAGACTTCGTCTTACACGTTTCCAAACACGACCTTTGGAAAATCCGACAATTAATTTTCCGACTCCGAAACACAAGTTTCGTATTCAGAAGTGTTTTGCTTCTGACAGGGATTTCTGTGAATAAGGTGGCTTTCAGACACAACAGTTTATTAATGAAATATCTTTTAAACTAAGCTGTATGTTGAATTGCCACTTCACATATCTCTGTGAAACAGGATAGCTTAACTTGGTCTTAGCAAAACGTGTTGTTGATTCCAGTATAATTCAAAAGAAGACAAAAATGTCCCTACAGTCGGCACAACAGCAGTATTTACATATCAAAACCACTTGCGTCATTTTAACATGTTTTGTGTTATGCTGGTCGTCGTCGGTAATAAATATTTCACAGTCCATGCTCTATATTACATGTTGGTTAAAATGTGCTACGTGATCTTTTGTGTCTTTACTGCGTTGTGCTGCAGGTTATGATGACTTGCTACATATTTCCATTTTTTGTTTTATTTGTTTGGTAGGAATGGGTATTTAATCCAATTTTCTCCTTAGGACATGTGTTTGTGGTACGTTTGGTAACTTTCTTATAATTATGATCTAATTAGTTATTCATGTGTTTTAATTTAGTGATATTTTGTGTTGTCTTGAGCGTTATCGTGACTTTTTCTCAGTTTGTTTTTTTAACTTTACTGAGGCTCTAGGTGTGACTTTTGCTGTTGCGTTCATACGTTTGTGTGTTTGTATGTTTGTAAGTTTCCTTTTTTTCTGTTATGCAGATTATTCTTTGCGTTTTTAACGTTCCCATATTTTCTTTATTTTCTTCTAGTATGTTCTTGGCACAGTTGCGGATGGTTTTTTTGTTTTTATAAGACACCTTATAACTTGTGTGAACGTGCATCCATTTGTACCTGCAAATTTATTGAGACCGTCTAAGAATTTTAACTGTTTTACAACATAACTTCTTAAGGAGCATGTAATTAGCACACCAACTAATGTACATATACAAATTTTTTTACATTAAAACATTTAAAATCGCTCCAACATGTTTCGATCCTAAGATCATCTTCAGGGATCTACGCTGTTCGTTGCTAAAGTCACATTTTAAAAATACACTCACTGATTGATTTTCTTACATTAATGTAATGTTGTGGCAGCAAGTCTGTAATATAAAATTTTAAAAATTTTAAAAATGTGACTTTAACACGGAGCATTTTAGCTCCCTGAAGATGATCTTAGGATCGAAACATGTTGGAGCGATTTTAAATGTTTTAATGTAAAAAAAAATTATGTATGTGGATTAGTTGGTGGGCTAATTAAATGATTCTACGAAATGCACGGTACAACGATGAAGATGCCTAAGAAGCCCTGCATACAAAGACACTTAATTACCACGATTGTCAAAATTAAAATCCATAAACTCCTGCGACATGAAGACGAAATAAGTAGGCAAACAATAAAAATAAGAGATTGTATAAAAGTAATGTCAAAGAAGGAAGAACACACGAAAAACAAAATGTAACAGTTACACCTCGCACTGACACTAGATTCGGGACACTACAGACACATTTTTCAATAGACATCAACCAACATATACAAAAAGATGTGACCAAAATTTATAAGAATCTCGAAAAAAAAATTGTTTGAAGAATAATAAAAACACAGACGTTATTCTCACTGAAGATAAAGAAAAGCTTATTAGCAAAGTATTAAAAAAAACAGCTTACATTAAAAACCTAGCAAGTGGGTTAAAGATTAAATCACTGGTGGCCTAAATAGACGGCACGTCTACGTGCCCATGAACGGACATTTATGAGATAAAACAGCGGCTAAAAATTTTTTAAAGCCTGAAAGCAATTCACAACAACATCTCAACAGAGACAGAAATTAAGACCATAAAACAGTCGAAACAGAAAGCAGTTAAAACTAAGGCTGATAAAGGAAATTCTGTACAGTCAACCACGAAATTGACTAAAATAACAAAATTTCATAATTTCCTCAGACCTTGTTTAAACGGTATTGATACAGTTTTAATGATAAATACAATATAATGATAATATTGAAATGGATGTTATGCCGAAAAGATACTTGCTGACGTAAGTTGGTGTTGAAGTTTGGGCAATTTCACAGGCAAACCCACATAGTTGACTGTATCGGCTACAAAATGTGATAATTTGAGGGGGCGTCGAATTAACCGGCCGTAACGAATTTTGATTTTATCTTAGCATTTTGCTGCATTGGCTGAGAGGAGATATCATAATTCTGGCCGTGACCTACTTGCGAAAGTACAACCTTCATGTCCGAGAAATTACGTTACTTATTTCCTTCACCTTTCCTTTCCTTTTTCCCTTTCTTTATTTCATCTCGTTTCCTATCCCTTTCTTCAGTCTTATCGACACTCATTTTATCTTCTGTTTTACATTACAATATTTTACGCAAACAACATTTCCTTTCAGAACAACAATGCAAAACACTGCACAATCAGCACCTTACACATTGTTACGGTCATGGCAACATAGCAAATTAGTGCACATGAACAAACACACAATGGACTTTAGAATTACACAAGAAAGGAAACTTAAAAGTAATTTCACAACTTATTTTAAAATATTCTTGAATGAAACGCGTAAATATTTATTGTTCAGTAATTCACCGTACAAATGACTATCTCGGTATTTAGAGTCTTTAATAGCACGAATCATTTAGGCGCTGCGATGGTCAAAATAACCTCCGGAAGCTTGTTACTGGGTTCACAACAAAACGTTGCTTATCGCAATCCTGAGCCAGTTCAGTCACATTCACATAATCACAACGTATTTCTTTAAATTATCAACCCTTCTATACCTACATCTTCCAAAGTGAGAGAAAAAGAGAAATGTGGGATTTACGTACTGCTTAATTCTTTACATATTAATTTTTTGGTTTCATGCTTTATTCCAGCTTACAAAATAAACGTATCTACCCATTAATCTCTGATTAATCGATAAAGTACTATGTACTGTATTAATTTGAACTGTCACTGACTTTTAGTCTCGCCGAGAATTCACTAAACTGAAAACTGACACATTTTTAGAGCGTGCTGTAGCTGTTAGTACGATCGTGGGAAATATCCTGCAGTCTTGAGCTTCACCCGGACTCAATTTTCATCCATCAAGCAATGCAAATGAAGAAGGCTTTCTAATGCATTGTAATATTAATAAGAATGGCGCTCATCCCCACTTAATACAAGCAAAACAACTTCTAATAAACTGGAATATTTTGACGATGACGGAATGTAAATGAAGCTATTCGTTTCGGAACGTAACGATATTATCTCTTTCATCAGCACGACTTGAGTTTCCCTCCAACTTTATAATGAATCAGGTTACAGCTGGTGCCTGCCATATTGCTTCTTTCCGCTGTGCAGGTGCAAAATTTTTGGCCGAGTATAGGAAGCTGGAAAACTGCCTTTGTATGGAAAACATGTATTGCAGTGCTACATTTAATCCAAAAATCGAGAAGTATGGGCAATTTTAGTTTATTCCAAAAGTATTGTTGGCAGCACTTAAGAACGTTACGCCAGTAAACAGAACCCCTCTCTGTGTAATTACATTAACACCATAATACAGTTTATATTATATCTTCAGTCATTGTCTACTTGATTCTGGGTTGTTTCGCGGCCAAATTTGGCTTCTTATCGACGCTTCGGGACAGCTTATTCTTGGACCGATGCGCTGTTTCGAAACGTCGGTGACAAAGTGGCATATGCTGTGAAACCAGCTAGAAGGGTGAAGATGTCAAGTGAGCCGCAGCAAACACCTGACATCTCGAACGCCGCCATTAATTGTCACGTATTTTGGCTTGCATTAAAAGTTTTAATTCAAACTTTAAGACGTTTACTTGCCCCCCCCCCCTGGTGTTCTCACGTGTCTGTTAATAGTGTACTGTTTGTATTGTGATAACCTTCTGTACTTGGCACAGTGCCATTTAAATATATGGCCTCTAAGTCCAGAAACCATTAGACCTCTAAACACATGAAATCGCTATTTCTGACACGCTGTACCGCCGCTCAGACGCAACAGTTTTGTTCAATCATGGTTCCGCCAAGCACATCAGCTATTTGAATGATCAAATTGCAAGAATTTAACCGACCGCTTAAAAAGTAAAGAATGAGATAAGAAATTGAATTGTCACAAGACATATAAATATCTTTAAAAGTCTGGTGTCAATTCGGTTCGAACAATCAAAAGACAAATGTTTTTCCGGTTGCGCAACAGTTGGCAGAACTGTGGTGACAGTTGGCAACGTAATTGCCCATGTGTGCTCGTGTGACTGAAGAGACAAACCGTATTACGCGTATCTCAGCTGTGGCGTGTATTTGCCATAGAGCTGTTTACACGCGATAAATCTTTCACGTAACATTTGAAAAAAAAGAAGCAATTTTCAGATTACCTGAAAGATAAGAGTTATTGAAGCTGCACAGATTGCGATGGAATTAAACCGATGCTGCATATTGTCACAGGTACAACATAATGACGTACGTGTAGCATACTAACACAGGTACAGTATTCTATCAGAGTTGAAGCATACTGTCACAGTTACAGTATACTGTCACAGGTATAGCATACTGTCACATTTACAGCTTACTGTCACAGTTACAGGATACTCTCACAGGTACAACATACTGTCACAGGTACAGCATACTGTCGCAGTTACAGGATACTCTCACAGGTACAACATACTGTCACAGGTACAGCGTGCTCTCACAGTTACACCATATCGTCACAGGTA
>Ga0123352_10011315_pt1 | contig 14053 bp, 9 predicted proteins | sample TergutLab28metaG_FD_89700 | JGI IMG/M metagenome (GOLD analysis project Ga0123352, IMG submission 89700) | Labiotermes labralis P1 segment gut microbial communities from Petit-Saut dam, French Guiana - Lab288 P1 | ecosystem: Host-associated > Arthropoda: Insects > Digestive system > Gut ...
ATTGTATTTCTTATTTTCTAATTTTATTTCCTATTCTGTAACTGTAACTATGTAATACTTGACAAGTTCAATATCCAGCCTTGTATGGATCTGACGAACGCACAATAAATACAATACAATACAGGTGTCAGACCAGTGGCACATTGTGTAGAACACTGAACTGTTCACCACCCACAGCACGCAGGTGACAACATCATGATCCTTTGTTACATCCATAGAGGATTCAGTGGGGGGGGGGAGTTAGAAAGGTGGAGGAGATTATCATTATCATCATCATTATCACAGCCATCCAATAAACTAACTTATCCCACAAAACATGACCTGATGTGTTCCATGTAGACCTGGCCAGTAACACACCATAAGTGCTGACACAGCACATCTGTGTCAGACAATGCTACACAGAAACATGGTTTCACACACAGACTGCAGAGCTCAGTAGCAGCTCATATGGCATGATGGAAACAAAACATACCAAGCAACTGATTTGTCCTACAGACAGAATGATGACTAACACAAGCCAGTTGTAATGTGGCCTGGTGGTGCAGATTTGAAGCAAAGCCTCTGAAAGTGGAACACTGGTGAAAAGAAGAAAAAGTGTTAAATCACCAATCAGGGAAAAAATCTGATTGTAAAAATACAAATGACATTAGATGGACTTGGCGTTAAACAAAGTACTGGATGAACAAACAATTACTAAACTTTATGTCTCAAAAAAGTCTTACCACTTCCAGCAATATCCTGGGACTGCTTTATATCTAACTGGGTCTTGTAGCTGCCTTTCATCATAGAGTCCCAGACTGGAACATAAAATATACATAACTAAAACTTTGTACACACACAACATCACCAACTATCCTTAGTTTGTATTTACATAATGCCTACACATAAAATTAAAAGAAATAAGATGGTTACTGTTCTACCTGTACTTCTTTCTGACACGATCAGTGTTACATGTGATTTCAGGCATCTGCTGAGGAGTAGCTGAGCACTGCACTCTTCTGGATTGTTACACAGTGAGTAGTGGCAATTTCTTACTGACGTTTCAGTAGGTTGTCCCAAACATCCGTAAGAAATTACCTCTACTCGTTGCATAATAACCCAGAAGAGCGTATTGCTCATGGTCAGTGTCAGTTTACACAACAATCAGGAGAATTCACCAGCTCACCACCTTATAATTACGTAAAAATTTAGACACCACAGAAAAGTTTGGTGAAAGACCAACACAAATATCAACCAAGCATAATTCAGTGTTCATGTAATAAAGAGTTTTATTTCTTCATTATTCCTAATGCCCCTCCCACCTACAATTACTTCCTACAAAATATACAGTCAGCAGGACAAACTACTGCCCTACTGGCAAGGCAGGAGTGTCTGAAGAGCAAATATGTCTGTTATTTTGTAATCTGGACACCACTATGGTTGTTATATGCACAACAGAAACTTGGAGACGGTTTTGTATACTTGATTGTAACCCTGTGCATTGCTGCTCTTTTTGTCCAATTTCAAAGTGCTGCAATGAGTTATCCCCACAGTTTTGAGTGCTCCATGTCCACTATATTACAACTGGCACACCAGGTTTAGACCATACCTTAGTCTGACATACCCCAGTCTCCTGTCTTGTCCACTCAGCTACAAATAAATATGTGTTTAAACTGCAGTGTATATAACATCCACACTGCGGCAGGGCCAAGGCACAGACAGCAACAAATTAACAGACAGTAATGCATGTTACCTTCAAATCAGGCAGAAATTTTGGTGTGTTTCATTAATAGATAAGCAGCATCAGTAACTGTACTGAACAAAAGGCAGAGAAAAGACACACACACAAAAACATGGAAATTATGAATAATTGGAATTATGACAGTAGCTGTAATGTTACATCACTTCTAGTTTGGGACTCAGACAAATTCAGACACTTGATTGTGTTTCCAAAAAGCTACATCTCATTCATACCCAAACCTTCATTAACAATAATTTCCTCTCTCCACTTCTTTGATTATGAACATTTTAACGTATGTTTTTTGCCAGTTTCATCCCCCAAACACAGGAGGCATCTTTCCCTCTTAAAAAGAGGATAATGATGTCTGATCCACAGATGCAGCAGTGATGCTTACTGATATCCGTTGCACCCCTCTGGTAGGGATCCATCTTATCCAGACTTTCCTCCTGCATTTTGGCAAGGTTTGTAAGCCCATAAACCAGCAACACCTTGTTGCAATCTGGAACAAACAAAGGAAATTTCCATTCTCTAAATGTAATTATCAGTATATGTGCTACTGTGCACATAAATAATACATTAAAGAGACATAAATGGCGAGGCTGTTGAGATAAAGCCTCACAAATTCTCAGGCCCAAGCACTAGGAGATGACAGTCAAGGTCTGCATCAACAGAGTCTAAGACTCATATATGGTGGCAAAGGTTATGTGCCTAATAACAGTAGAGGCAATATACTGTATTGGCAACTAGCAGTAAGTTTATATTAATTTACAGAACCTCAATGTGATGGTCACTAAACTGCTGCTGTGGACATGACAGAACAGTCAGTCATGATCTGACACACCAGTATGATGTATGTTCATAAAGTGCACAATGTCACATTCTGCTCATTTATCCCACACATGTATCACTATTTTTCAACATAATCCCAAAACACTTTGAGGACACATCTGTCCCATCCTTACACATTCCACAATAATTAGGAAATGCAAATGACTGTCTGTGAATAGCTGCAAGTATAGTGGCCCAAATTTCTGTAGGTTTACATCCTGCTGTGTTACTTATAAACTGAAATGAAAGGAAAGCTGCTCAGGAGGTATGAAGACTATTACCAGCCTAATGCCAATACCTTGCAACCTATCATATAAAACATGTATACAAACCTGGATTAATAAACAAATGACAGACAAAAAGATTTGAGATACCCAGGCCACCTCCAGTCCACTATAGCAGAACACAGGAAATCAAGTGTTTGATTAACATTTTGTTAACTAACACTTCAACCAACATACCAGAACCAGTAACATCTATTCCAAAAATTGTAATAAATGAGATCTCCATTAACAACTATAGTATAACACAGTTGTATTTAACCCTTTTATGTGTTGTTAAAGTATTGTAGCCTGAAGATGGCCCTTTGTGGTTGAAACTTGTTGCAGAAATAAATACCACACACAATACAGTTGTTTTCATGGCTTTTTATTCTTTAATTTTATAACAGCCCATTTTCTACTGGGATGGAAATTTTGGCTTGTGCAAAGATGGAATGAATGCATCCATGTACTTGGAGATTATGCTGAAAAGTAATGATACCTCATTGCAATAAGGATGTGGAATTTAATAGTGTAATGACTTCTCATGTAATTTTACAGTTTGGGAACAGTACTTACTGTACATCCACCATAAATACTACAAATTCCACTGCACAAACCACCTGTGTATGAAGAGCTACATGAGGACGATGCTGTCTACTCCATGAAGGAATGCAGACAACCTCCTCCTTAGAACCCAAGAAGCGGTTCTCAAGTCTGTCTCAGTACCGTACATATGGCCCTCTTATGGGTACAAGCAACTGTCCTGGTGAGGGCCCCTTCTCTCCTACTCCTTTATTTGTACCATATCTTATTTATTTATTTTTTACTTTCCTTCTCATTATAACTTCATCTTAATTTGTTTTAACTTTGCATTTCTCTCAAAATTCAGCCACAAACCAGCACCATAAAGGTGTGTAAGATTTCCTTACCACCCTCTATCACTAAGTGTTCACTAGCCTTCTGTCTCAGTCCCATACTTCACTGAGTTCCTGCTGTATTTTACTTCATTGCAGCCTACTTCCAAACCTTTATTTTTAATTTTGTATAATGACACTCATTTTATACTTTCTGTATTTGTATTCCTCCCTGCCTCCATTCACAGCAGTCTTTTTGTCTGCAAGATCAAGAGTGGATTGCTGGACCCTTGAAGATGGGACCAACATGTTGTCCCACAACAACGGTAACCACCTCCCAATCTATGCTGTATAATATCACAGAAGAGCAAATACCTCCACTACAACACAGCAGAAGCCTGAAATCTTGACATTTTCAGAGGTTTCCACAACTGGTTTATTTTAAACACACCTTTACTCAGGCAAACTTTTGGCAAGTTTGCCTGATTTTTGTGATCACATTTCCACAACACACATACTTGGCCACTTAGTGTACCAAATCATGTAGGCTGTCCACACACACAGGTCACTTTGTGCTGTCCTTTTGACTAGTGACATATACTGACAATCATAAAAAAAATGGAAAAGTGATCAAAATTTGTAGTAATTCTCCATTCTCACGATGTGGATAGTAACCAAAAGTGACAAAAGTTTGTCAGATGTACCAGTCATGGGAAAGTGGTTTCACAAAAAGCATCTTTATATACAACTCATTATATAACATAAAAGAAAAGAAACTTCATATGACAAATACATTAACACTATCCTATAGCAAGAACACATCAAATTCCTGAGGACACCTACATTAATCAAGCTGGTTTTCTGTCGACACTTGCCATACCATGATTCAGTCACCAGTGTCCCAGTGTGAGGCATGAGTTCAGTTCCAAGCCAGTCTGTGTGGGATTTGTGTCAGATAAAGTGGCAGTGGGACAGGTTTTTCTTTGAGCGCTTCTATTTTTCCCGGACAGTATCATTCCAACAACACTCCCTCATCCATTCATCTATCAGCAATGCTGCAAAATCTCAGCAGTTTGCTGCATTGCTGAGTAACACACACTGGAGAATACAGCCAAACTGAGTGAACAAATGACAACCATCAGCATGCTGCTCAAAGCTTTCTGACAGCACAGGCAGTTTCTGGGCATTTGCATTAGCTAATGGACACAACATGTGTGGAAATGAGTAGCAAGGCACTGAGCCTACTCTTTAAAAACTTACCAGGCATGCTGAGAGATCCACAGTAATCTTCCACCTGCTTCACAAACATGTTGAACAAATGATTCATCTGAAAAGTAAATCCAATTAAATTGCTTCAAATTTACATAAGGTAGAACAGCACATGCAGTATTATAACAGGCACATTTCATAAACTCATGTTAATCACACTTTGCTAAACATGACACTTGGTAAGAAGCAGGACCCTACTTTACTGATAACATAGTCAGGTGATCAACCCAAGTAGGATAAGAGGGACAGGGTTTGTGGCATGTGTGGGAGAGAACACACAAACACACCGGGGGCTGGCGAGAAAACATGTAGGAAAGAGACTCTCTGGAAGATGTAGCCTTACCTAACAGGATAATACTAAAACTGATCTTGTAGATATAGAATTTGATGATGTGGACTGGAGTCATCTGCCTCATTACAAGGACAAGTGAACACGGTAATGTACCTTTGGGTTCCACAAAATGCAGGAAACTTTTCGACTTACTCAGGGAATACATTCCATGGAGTTTCAGAGTACTACCCATTAACTCCCGTTACTGCCAACGCACTTAACGCACGTGATTTCTTTCAACACTGGGGTTCAAAAATAAAGAAACTTGAATCACGTCGAAAACACGGTGTATCGCTCCAACACCGGGATCGCGGGTTCGAACCCTTCTCAGGGCATGGATGTATATCCATGTGGTGTTGTGATGTTCAAGAATTTCAACCAAACGTACACTGGAGAGGGTATGTAGTCAAACACAACGTGCACGTGATGGAGAGCACGCACAATATATATAGTAGGACCATACACTCTCTTGAAGAAAAACTGACGATGGCCAATAAGTGCCGAAACATGTAGTTTTTCTGGTTATAGTCATTAAAACATCTTAATTGACATAGTTGTGTTTGACTACATACCCTCTCCAGTTTTCACACACACAACGGGGATGGCACAATTCAGACGTACAGTGATTCATAAGTTAGTTGCAAGTAATGCGCAGAGAATGAGTACTGTCACTTATAAAGCAGTATGGACATTGCACACTGCTGTACAAACATCCAGTGTCAATGACAACATTTCGCGTTCTTTAAGAACACAGTCACCACGATATAACACCTTCTATCTGACTCATTATTAATGCGGTTTGTTTGTAATAACCCGCTGACTACGTGTCTGTTATTTAACACACGTCATTCGCCCAGTCTTTTTCGCTCAACATGCATGTACCCAGGGCTACTAATCAAAAGCAAAAGAATTTTACCCTCAAGCTATTTCAACCTGTTGAAATCGTACCTAAATGAACGCCAATTCGAAAAAAAAAATCAATGGAGAAACTTCAAGCCACTTCCACATCCATTCCGGTGTACCCCAGGGGTGCACTCTTGGTCCTCTTCTCTATGTAGTACACACATCTGACTTACCAACATCCCGGAAAACTACATTAGGCACATCCGCGGACGACACAGCAATATTTGCAACTCATGAAGACCCTACGATAGCCTCACTTAATCTTCAAGAGCACTTACACAGCATCGAAAAATGGCTAAAGAAATTGAAAATTAAGGTTAACGAATCCAAGTCATGGCACATAACGTTTACCCTCCGGAAAGGCCACTGCCCTGCAGTCAACATCCACCAAACCTCAAATAGAAGTAGTAAAATACCCAGGACTACACTTCTATTGCAGGTTAAATTGGAAAGAACACATCGCCAGAAAAAGAAAATAAATCTACTTAAAAACAAAAGAGACCAACTGGTTAATAGGAAAAAATCCCATCTATACAAAACAAATTACCCATCTACAGAGCTGCAATCAAACCGATATGGAGCTACGGAATAGAACTGTGGAGTGGCGCTAGCAAGTCCAACACAGTCATCACGCAGAGATCCCAATCCAAAATTCTCAGAGCCATAGCACATGCACCTTAGTATGTAACAAATCATACTCTACATCCCTTACGTAAGTGACGTCATCCATTCAAGAATTAATAAACAGCACAACAAACTGGAAGCCCATCCCAATCCACTATTAGAGCCACTACTGCAACCTGTAAACACTAGGAGACTAAAACGATGGTGGCCTTTAGACTTGCAAGGCACCTGAGGTGACATCGCTGGGTGAATACCCTACCGCGTCACTGAAGTACATGGTATCGTACCGTACTTTGCACAGTCATCACATTACCTTATAGATTGCATTCTTTCTGATTGCTAATAAATAAATACATGCTTGTGTCGCCAAAGGGGGCCACACCGCCTGCTTATAACAACACATTTAACTGTCCGCTACACATAGCGGCCCCTCATTACAGCTTTTGGAGATGACATACGCAACCTGAAATTTTCCCCGTGGATTTAACAACCACTGCGACTGTTTTTTGTACTAACTAAGCAGTTCTGCACAACTGTTCAATTGTAATGCTGAATCTGTTCCAATCTTTTTGTGATGTCGAGTTGTGTGTGTCTTCATGTGATCTTGTATTTATTTTGTGGCGATTTTATAATTGTCGACTGAGCTGCTAAATTAGCACGTTAATAAACCAGAACTGAATCATTAAAAGGGCAAGTTTAAAAGAGTAACCAGGTGTAACATGAACTATATGATATAAACAGACCGGCCACACCATGCAGTAAACATAGTCCGTGTCAGGTGCAATAAAGGTCATGTCAATGTCAAGCAACATTGTGGGCTGTCACGATCTTATTGCTCTCCTCTACGCACTTCCCAGTTAAAACATTCTGTTTAACTTCTACAGCGGAATGAGAGACGATTATTAGGAGTAGCCATGGAAACGCAAAATCGGTTCTAATGTGTAGTGATGAGTTACATAAGTCACTTTCAATAGCATTAGACGTGCTGTGGTCTTCAAGCCAAGTGCCTAACATTTGCGTCCTATTTTAAAACCAAACCTAACTGTTCTCGATAGGTTTTAATAACAGTCCCCAACATAAAATTCCACGAAAATCAGTCCAGTGGGAGGTGAATTGTTTCATGCGGGCGGGCGGACGGACGGGCAGTCTTGACAAAGTCGCTTGTCCCAACTTTGCGAGAGCGCCTTAAACCATTCAGTTAATGCTGTACTGGGAAAATAATCGCCGTTAGTTCTCAGATCCACACAAAACACGTACATACACTGTGTGGGCAGGACGCAGAAATTTTGAGTGTTAAACCTTGTCATGCATAAAGTACTAAGCCTTGAACTCATTACATTTATTATAATCCGTATTGTTACACGTATAACGTTGGAATTATCCAGCTCTATATTACAATATATTACAACGTATATACAAAGTTTCGAATTGTAACAATCATGATGGAATTATCTATATGGTGCGATAAAACAATGATTACCATACCAGTCAGACACAACAGAGCACCACGTTGTGATATCATAATATTAATCTGATGAAGCTGATAATTATACCTTACGTACCAACTTTACTCAAAACAGAAATTACTCGAACCTCAATTAGATTTTTAACACTGCGATTCTTGTATACAACTCAGGCAGCACATCGTAGAGTTAGCGGTAAAAGCACAGACTCACCTTTTCTCCTCGGCTTAAAAATTCCCACATTGGAATGGCTGACCCCGTGACATTAACGGAGCTGGAGGAGAGTAATAACAAGCAACTGACAACCGCGCTGTACCTCATTTTACAATACATCGTCACTACTTCCTTCACACAACTCGCTCCTAAAGATCAGTAAGCATATCACACACTTGTCACACGATTTCCCCATATAAATCGCACCGTACTCTAATTACAGCGACGTATTAAGCGATTGCTTGTCAAGCACGTACACCAAACATCAACGCGCGAAAACCGCTTCTCGACTGGTCGGTGAGTAAGTGGGTCTTGCTATGTATACAAGAGTCTTACACGCTCACCGCTAGGTTGAGTTGGCTGGTCAGTCTGTTGTCTTGATTTACTCTTTAATTTCACGTTTATCTGCAGGTTCTGCACTGTTCCACCATTTGGGCATTTGATGTCACATGTAGAACTCAAGGTGAACACCCCTTCATCATGTGAAAGGCTACATTTGGTGTTGTGAAGGTCCATTGTCTGTGAGTACGGCGTTCTGTCGTCATGTCTCAAAAGTGCGGATTTACATCCAATGAGTGTAATGGGTATGATCATGGCGAACCGGAAATGATCGTAGTCATCTGTGGTAGTGGTAGTAGTAGTGACGTCACCGACCCATGCTGGAGCTGAGGACGGAATTCGGTAGCGACTTTGAACGCGAACATTAGTGCATAGCCAAAACACAGTCAACAGGTTTCTTTCAAAAACTAAATTGCCGTCGTCTTCAGTTCACCGTGACTGGTTCCGACGAATCGGGATAGATCACGATCTGGCGTGTCGGCTTCCCCTGCTCTCCTGTTCTTGTGCAGATCACTCTCAGCTCACTACGGCTCCGTCTTTCCTCAAGTGATGTCCACTGTTTGCGTGCTCTGAACCACCCTTTCAGCCATTTAACGCATTTTGTGCCTCCAAAAGGAGCTTGAATTTTACTCAACATAAACCGCTAAACGAGCCTCAAATCTCGTAATAATTTATTTTCTTCACTTTCCTGGATGCTTGGCACAGAGCGAGGTCTTTTTTAAAAAGGCCGTTTTCAACGGCACCAAGCTTTTCAAGTTTTGAAACTCGCTGAAATTGGTACAGACAGCGCAGCCTCCATGTTCGTGATTAATCTGGGCCTACAAAACTGTCACGAATACTGAAATCACGAACATCGCAACACATTTTCAATGACACCTACTGAACTCCAGTAACTCAGGAAATACTAATAATAAAAATTTAAAACAACTTCCAGGACATAAAGAGCACGAAACTTTGTCTTTCACAGAATACACACTTTAACATGTTACATGATAGCAGGACAGTGTCACTGCATTCAGCACGGAAGCAATGAACCTCACCTTATGAAAGACAAGAGCTTGACTGAGCTGAGAGTGATCTGCGAAATAACAGGAGATTGGAGGAAGCCAACAAACAAACCACAGACTCAACCAGATTCGTCGGCACCAATCACGAAAGGTCGAAATAGTGGTACAATAAAACAAGTCATCACGAAAGGTCGAAATCCCGAAAGTCAACTACTGTACCTGTTACTATCCATACAGTAGTTACTCACACTCATCCTTTTCGATTTCACAACACAGACATTTCGAGGAAATCTTGTAATATTTAAATCCAGTCCAAGGCGACGTGCTTGTGATCTGACACAGCCTTGACTGTCACGGCTAAGAGTGCGATGGGTCAAGGGAGGTCATGTGACCACGACTGAGGTTTGTAAGCACTGGCCTTATTTCATCACTTACAATTAAATGAACAGAACGACGGCAAACCTGACTGGGACTTTTATGATGGCTTTTCGTGTCCAGAGAATGTGGAAGGACAAACATGTCCTCGCTCTAAAGGTCTGTGTACTTCAAGGTCATTACTTTATCCGACAGTCGCATAACATAACGACCCCAGCAACTCTACGGTGCAAATACATTCAATATTGGAATATACAGGACACACGACGTTTCAGAGTCTGACTGTAACTAAGAAACGTCATGCCGCTTCAGAGTTTTGGGGTTCTCACGGCGCTCACGGCGGTGCAATCGAGGAAGTGACGCTGCGTCCTGTTGTCGAGCAGTTCCAGACGTTTCGAAGGAACGTGTCGCCTTCATCTTGAAGTTTGGGCAGGAACAGGAGACGTTCCTTCAAACGTCAGGCACCACTTGCCCAGCGACACAGCGGCACGTGTTTTTAAACAAGTTATGCGCTTCTACACGCTGTAAATGAAAAGCTGAATATATTCGTCCCTGGGTGTTCATTTTCTTGTCATGCTACACAACGTAAAGCGGACAACAGAGCGCAAAAAATACCGGTAAACAGATACGGATGATTCATATAGGGGGTAAAGCTGTCCCTGTCCACGCCATGGGGAATGGAGGTACAACTCTATCCATTCTTAAACTAGGCACGATGTGCAGTTAGTGCTCAATATCACCCCCCGACTGCCCCCCCCCCCCGCCGGAAAAGGACCCCGCAGCTCCAATTAAATAGGTGGCTGGTTGAGCCCCAGAGCCAGTATGAACGTTCTGGAGAAGAGAAAAATCCATTGCTCCACCGGGATTCGAACCCTGGATCGTCCAGCCCATAGCCTAATATCTGTACTGACTAAGCTACCCAGGTTCTTCATAAAGATTTATAAAGAACACTAAATGGATGTAAGGCCTCGTCCTTGTATGATGAAAATGAATATAGCAAACGTTGAAAACAAAAGATCTCGCACATACGGCAAAAGACCAAGGTTTGTAATGGATGTTGCGCCCCGCCACTCTGCACACGTGATGCTGTAAAGCATTGTGGGTAGAACAGTTCATGGAAACAGCGCGTGGGTTTTAATGAGGACAGGGACACCACAACAAGCTGCAAGTTATTTTGTTTTTAAGTTCCGTGTGCTTTCGAAAGCGATCAGATGTTTTGCAGTAGGAATCAGGTACGAGGATAACAAGTCAAACCAATCATCCATCCGCTCCGTCTGGACATCCCGCGACACTGCCATACTCACGGACAGTGTCTTCTGCCAACAGTTTTGAACGAAGGTTTAAGAGGTCTGAAGGTATTGATTAAAATGAGGAGTCGGAATAGCTCAGTCGGTATGGCGATTAGGCTACGGGGCGGACCGTCCGGGGTTCGAATCCTTTCAGGGTAAGACGTGTTTCACTGCTACAAAAGTACTGAACAGCTGGGTGGCCCACCCGTTCTCCTGTTCAGTGGGTACCCGGGCTTTTTCGTGGCGGTAAAATGGCCAGGGCGTTAAGCTAACTGCTCATCTCCGTCTAGTGCAAAGGTTAAGAATAAGTGGAGCTGTCTGGATGTAATTAACCGATTTCATTGTGAGGCCGGAGGGGAACCCATATCTTCAATTACATTTACTACAGAAATGTCCGCGATAAAAGCTGAAACGTACAAACCTACCAGTATGACTGATGCATTATTTTCCTTTGTTCCACATGTTGCCCCAAACCACAGTAATTCCAGGTAGTGCAATGCTCTTCATTTTAATTGAATGCATGCATGAAACAACATAACTAGACCAGGTCAATAGGTTGCATAGGAACCAGCAGCTCTGCAAGAGCTGATGTGTGAGACACAAGGTTGGCTGGACCTGGTCACACAGCCTCCACAAATGTTACAACCTACCTAAGAAAAAAATTTGACCATCTATAGAGCACCCCACATCACAGCCCTTGCTGTACTTCATGACAACACTTCCCACCAATTGCTGCACTGCTGTCCTAACACCAAGACAGTCGTCACCCCATCAAGGAAAATCTGCAACTTTCACCATACATGGTAACACCTGGGAGGCTGAACACTGCCACTGTCACAACCCTCAACCCTGTGACCAATGAGACAAGAGTGATGAAGAAAATATCTGGACATATTCATTGATAAACAATAAAATGTATGATATTGGTGAAAGGTCAATGTACTGATTTCATGAGGAATAATTCATAAACATGCAGAATATACAGAAATATTAAAGTGCAAAATACTACAGACACTTTATATACAGCAGTGTGGAGCTGAACTCACAACAAACTGATCAACACAGTAAAATGAACCTGTGTTAAAGTACCTTCTGAATGCTGCTTTCAGCGGTGCCTTTTCATTACATGGTTAACTGTTACAAATTATGATTCCAGCACAGAATGTACTTTTAAAAGGTTGGCATTTGTTCTGTGAAGATGGTGTTTATTCCTTGTATTAATTCTGTGTACAAGTGAAACTGTTTCAAAATTTCCATCATTACTTTACAGTGAAGTTCATTAATGAAATATACATATTGGCGTGCAACAGATAAAATGTATAACTGTATAAACAGACCTGTACATGCAGTTCCAGGTCATGCACTTTTCTCAACTGGCTTGTGATGAGTCCATAAACTGCTGTTCTTCGCAATAATGTAGCCACACAGTATCGTAACGAGGTGCTGCAGCACTCACTCACTCACTCTCTTATCCTACTTTACTTCCAGAGCAATTATATTTCACTGTGCAACACAGAAGTATTTGGTGCTGTATATATGTGAATGGACCTCATTTAATGACCGAGAGAATTCAAATTTATTGGGCTGAAATTTCAGTACAGGAAACATGCAACATTCTGGTTTTGTAAAAACAGACGAAACAGAAGAACACAGTATTCAATCAATAAACACAATTTAATTAACCTGTATTCCTGTCACAGCTACCTAAGTATAAATTCAGCTGCTAATACAATCACATATTTGTAACAGTGACAATCTTACGTTAAATGCAGACTTCTTGATAAGTAAGCATTCTGGTGACCAAGACATCGCCACGGTATGAGCCGTGTTCAGTTTACTTGCCAATGCACTACATTTACACACAAACAGTTTTTGAACCCAGATACAGGGACTTATATCACTTTGTTTAAAGCTTTACATGTCATGATTGCAGAATTTTACAATGTCTACTGGGTCCCACATATGCTGTCTGTATTGCTTCAGTTTATTTTTTTGGATTATCAAATCAAGAAGGATGAATTTGGTGGGGCATGTAGCCCATAAGGGGGAAGAGGAGAAATACATACAGGGTTTTGGTGGTAAAACATGTAGTGGTGAAACACGTAAGAAAGAGACCACTAGGAAGAGCCAGGTGAAGATGGTAGAGTAGTAAAATGGCTTAAAGAGATGGGATGCGAAAGCTTGGGCTGGATTCATCTGGCTCAAGATAATGGCAAGTGGTACACCCTTGTGTAACAGTACTGAACTTTCAGATATTGCACAATGGTCCACACAACTAGTTAGAGTCACACTGGACCTAAACTTAATTTCCATTTAAAGTCATGCCAACATCCACAGCTATATTCAGCTGCCCTTAACCAATCATAACTTTTCAGTACCATTTCCTGGGTTTTTTTTTTATGTTTTGCTGACCATGCATCTTAGTATAATCTTAGTAATTGACCAACTTAACGCACAAATTCTTGTTTTATAATAAGTTTATTATATTCCTCTACATGTTTCGAGCACTATGTGCTCATCATCAGGAGGTCAAAATTGTATTATACAGCATCTGGTATCATCACACCTGTAGGTG
>Ga0123352_10011316_pt1 | contig 14051 bp, 18 predicted proteins | sample TergutLab28metaG_FD_89700 | JGI IMG/M metagenome (GOLD analysis project Ga0123352, IMG submission 89700) | Labiotermes labralis P1 segment gut microbial communities from Petit-Saut dam, French Guiana - Lab288 P1 | ecosystem: Host-associated > Arthropoda: Insects > Digestive system > Gut ...
CATGATACCTGCTCCACATAGTTCAGTTCCTTTTCCAATCCTTCAAATACCATCATCTTGTTCACCTCGATATTACTTCAACACAATTTGAGGAAAATTGCAAATTAGAATGACGTGAGCCCGGAATGACGCCCAAGCAAATCACCGAGGATAAAATCCAGCATCATATTGACCTCTATAAAAAGAGAGAAGGCTTCGAGCTGGTAGCTGAAGTTGACGGCAAGGTTGCCATGTCTTTGCCAATGTCAAAACCCACTTGGATCCCACTTGGCTTTGTGTGGGATAATAATTTCACGCAGACCGAGGGCGATAGTCATGTGATTATGCAAAAACTTATGGACGAAATGAAGCGGCAAGCAAAAATGCTGGGTATTGCCACGCTCGTTTCGCCCCAATCACAAAACAGCGAAGCATCAAAGGCGATGCAGTCATTGGGTTTCAACAAGGTTATTGAATCTGATGGCTGGGAATACCTTATGATGGCTATATAGCTGGATTTACCGCAAAAATCGCCGTCCATTTTCTTCTTCAAAAAAGAGCGTAAACAAAGGGCATTCCGTGCCTCCGCAAGTCCAATTTTTACACCCAGGATGATACTATCATTGTGGGTGTTTTTTTCTTGGATCCATACCCAAAAGGGAACATGCGAATGATAGCATTCTCATATGTTCCCTTTTGATAAAAACAGATATTGCAATCCACCACTTACCGATTAAATTATTTGTTATCTATTATAGTTCTCATTTCGAGAACAATCTGTTCTACAGACTTACCATCAGTGTCAATGATATAATCTCCATGGTGAGGCTTCATCCGCAACCAGTCAAACATAACCTCGTTATCATCACCCCTATTTTTGTGTCGCTCGGCAAGGGTTTCTTCGGAACACTTCAATGTAAAAGCCACGACTTCATAATCCTTGGCAGTAATATCGTCCAAAATGGCTTTACGTATTTTTTCACCTATTACAACCACAGAAGAAAAAATAACGTAATCAAAGTTTGAATTTAAGTATGTGGACAAAACAAACGACATATTTTTATCGCCGTTACGTAATCTTGGGTCTTGTATTGAAAATGGATTGACACGCCATAACCAATCACCATCACAATGCGCACTATTCTCGTAAGATTCAAACAAAGGGTCTGCTACTGTGGTTTTACCAACGCAGGGCGAGCCAGTAATGATTATTAATTTTTGTTTAGGCATTTTTATTGCCTCCACGAAGAGTTTTTAGTTTTTCATAAATACTTCTATCAATAAAAAACTTTGGGTCTCCATTATCTCTAATTTCAAAAAGAGACATGCCCGATTTAGACAATACCTTGAAAGAAGAAATATTTTCCTTGTCGCATCCGCCAAATACATGACTAATCTTTGCAACTTCAAAAGCATATTCAAGCAGCTTTAATGCACATTGGGTAGCATATCCTTTGTTTCGATATGCGCTATCAATCAAGTAGAATATCTCCATCCTGTCTGGATTTTCTGGGTCTGGCTTTCCATCAAGACCACACCATCCAATAATGCTGTTTTTGCCTTTTTCGTATATGGCAAAGCAGAGATGATAGATGAATCCCACATGATTCTGCTTGTGGTTGTTCTGCATATATTCAATAGCTTCTTTTGCATCAGCTAATGAAATACTGCCCTGTTCAAATTTCCACATACGAGCAACTTCATCTATATCATCATCAATTACAGTTTTTAGTGACAAATTATCAGCAAGCAACTCCAATTGATTCACACTTCCACTTTCATAACGAGAAGGGGTAAACTCACGTTTTAACAAGGAGTAGACCATCTCGTCACAATAGATGCCATTAGACATACGCACTTCACGCAATCGGGCTTCTTCGACCATGCCAACACGCTTTAACAAAGCAATGCTCTCTTTGTTATTGCCATTTGTAAAAGCCACCAAGCGATTAACCTTAAAATTTGTAAACACATATGGAATAATCACATTTAGTGCTTCCGTTGCATATCCTTTTCCCCAATGCTCCTTCAAAAAGTGATACCCAAACTCCCATTCAAGCGTTCTTTCCCAGTTACATTGGACAAATACCTCTCCAATACTTACTCTGTCAAGTTTAATAATCCAACGGATGCCGCCTTCATCTGGCAAAAAACCTGCTTTTTCTATAAACCACTCGCAATCCTTGATAATATCATCAGGGGTTTCTTGCATTTGAGGGTCATGGAAATATGCTTCGGGACTCGCAATCAATTCTTGCATGAAGTCTATGTCAGCTTCACTCATAGGCTGTAAAACAAGCCTCTCTGTCTTTATCAAATGTTTCATTTATTATTCAACCCTTTCAAGAGGGTATCATTCAGGATAAGCCCTCCATAATTTTTTTGATTTCATTGCAACCGACCTCCTTTCGTTTAGATTTATTATATCACCAAGGCGTTATAACTGTAGCAGAGCATAACATATTTTTAGGATTCATTCCACTTAAAGGCATAACATTTTCCGTGTGCCCTCTTCCACAAACCAGAGCGCAAACAACGGCACTCCTGCCTCCGCGACCCCAATTTCCCTGTAATCATTATGGTTGCAGGGTTTTTTATTGTTTTTCTCTTTAACCATAAATCATTTTATGTAGGATTTATTTGAAAGTTCTTGACAAATCCCGGCTAACATCTTAGATTATTAGCAGCTAATAACTATTACAAAAGGAGACGTATTTTAATGAAAGCAAAAACAAAGAAAATTGTATTCTCTGCAATTACCGCGGCTTTAATTGTTCTAATGGTAAGTTTTGCTGGCGTGACAGCTCCTGTGCCGCCGCATCCAGATTTAATTATTAACGGAAGGACCATTTCCGGCAGCGGGGCATTTATTGAAAATGGCGTTACATACGTCCCTTTAAGAATTGTAAGTGAGGCATTGGGAGCAGAAGTATCATGGGACCCAAATGCTTATGCAGTACAAATTAATCTACAAGCGGCCAATGATGATAAGGCCGTTTCAGATGTTATCCAAAACATTAGCCCAAGCGTTGTAGCAATTGTAGGTAACTTTGGCAATGACAGAATAGCCCATGGTACTGGGGTTATTATAAGATCTGGCGGATGGATACTTACAAATGCCCATGTTGTTGACGGACTTAGAAATATCTTAGTAATTTTACATGACGGCACTACATGGAACGGCAGGGTTAGATATATCGACAGCGGGTCCGACCTTGCGGTAGTTCAAATTGACAGGATAGGTTTACCCATTGTTACGTTTGCAGATATCGAAACCGTTGTACCTGGCGAAACCGCTATAGCTATAGGAACGCCGCTATCGTTTTCATTGCGAAATTCCGCGTCAAAAGGGATAGTTAGCGGACTAAACAGAGGGTTGATGGGCGGCACAAACGAATACGCACTTATTCAAACCGATGCATCTATCAACAGTGGGAATTCTGGCGGCCCGCTTGTAAATTTACGCGGCGAGGTAATGGGTATAAACTCCAGCAAATTCATAGGCTTTGGTATCGAAGGTGTTGGTTTTGCTATCCCTTCCGATACCGTAATGTTTGTTTTAAACCAGTTCGAAAGATATGGCGAGGTACGCCGCGCTAATATCGAAGCAACTTTTGAAGAAAGCTGGGCGGCACGCCATGGGTTCCCTACCCGTGATGGCCTTACAGTTAGAAGCAGCCAAGGAACTACAAGGCAACAAGGGCTTGTTACGGGCGATATAATAATGTCAATAAACGGCACCCCGGTGCACAGCACAATTGACTTTAACGAAGTTATGAAAAGATGCAACAGGGGTGACACGGCAGAATTTTTGGTTAGACGCGGTGATAACGAGTTAACACTCTCATTAACTTTATCTTAGTATAACTGGGCCAAGCGCCCCATTCAAAAGGAGAAAATATTATGAACGCTGAGAAACGCTGCATGAGAAAGTTTTTTTCACTTGCACTATCCGTATTTATTTTGCTAACAAGCATTGCTATTCCTGCCAATGCCGCCGCATCAGATGAATTATCCGATGTAATAGAAATAAGTTTCCGCGTAGGTGACAACACTATTATGATTAACAACGAGCCTGTTGAAGTAGAAACCGCCCCGTATATAGCCGGTGCTGGGGTTACTATGGTTCCGATACGTGTTATTACCGAGGCCTTTGGCGCGGAAATGGAATGGGCTTATGAAGCAAGAACAATAACTCTTAATTATGGAGAAGCTGAACTTGTTTTACAAATTGACAATATAAATATTTATGTAAACGGCCAGCGGCAAACACTGCTGCATGCCCCAGAACTTTCTGCAGAAGGAAGGACAATGGTTCCGCTCAGAACCATTTCCGAAAACTTTGGCGCAGATGTATTCTTCGATGACTCCACAGCTCCGCCAACTATTAGCGTTGTTAAAAGCATTTTGCAGGGAAATGAAGTAGTTAATATAGAAGATATACTCCGGCGGTCGGACATGCCTTTTGTCGGCAACAGTTATTTTAATTGGTCTATAAGGCGCAGTCCTGAAATGGAGCTTGGTAGCCGCTCGAATAATGACCGCAGGGTTACATTCTCGCTTGATTATGCGGATATAATCGTAAATATTTTCGAAGATGATGAAGACGAGGCTGCAATGCCATTAGAATCTCTTATTGAAATTATCCAAGCTACGGAAATGACTAATGCCAGAAGGTTTACACCAATGGGGCAGGAAACCGGGGAGACAGCAAGCGGAACTCCTTTTGTCAGTACACAGTACAGAGACTCGTGGGATTTTATTGTTCGTCGGCATTATATACTGCCACATGGCGGCAGCGCACAAGTTACATTATTAATTGATATTTCGCTTAATACAGCAGAGCGTGTAAGATATATCGAGTTGCTTGATACATTCGATTTTGTTTTTAGCGCCAACAACACCGAAGACCTCTCGCGCGTGGTTGACGGTATGCGCCAATTTGAAAATGATGATTTTAACATTAGCCTAATGATTCCGGCAGATTGGATAGACGCGTCCCCTTGGAGGATTACAAACACATTCACATTTAGCGAAAACTTCACCATAGAAAATGCAGATTTGCAAAGGGCGTCTGTTGCTTTAGAAATACATTCGAAACCCAACAATATTACGGTTGCCGAATGGGCTGCGCTATGCAAAAATGCAACAATAAGAACATTGAACCCAGGCCTCGTCACCGTGACCGAATTAGAACAAATAAGCCTTGGCGTAGCCAACGGATTTTTCTTTACATTCGAACATGGTGAAGGTGACGACAAAATAATTTACAAAGATATATTCGTTGAGCGCGGCGAATTTTGGTACAATATGTATATGTACTTTAGGCCAGATCAAGAAGATTTGATAGTGCGCATTATTGACGGTGCCGTATTCAATGAAATTGATCCAGATGAAGTGGAATTTATACTTTTAGATCAAAGTAGATTCCACACTCCGGTATTAGCGCCAAGAAGAAATACAACGTATGGATACTCTATCTCTATACCAGTAGATTGGCGAAATAATTTCGGAGGTAATGAATTTTCCTGTACTAGAACATTAATGACAATCACTGTAGAAAAAATAGATATTGCAGAAGCAGATATCGTCCAGCATTTAAACGATTTTGAGCAAAGGCTAATGGACGATTTTGATGACGAAATAGAAATGGGGTTAACGTTTGAGATCGATACAGATACAATAACTGCCCCAAGGTCGATGAGCCCAGCCGAACTGGCAGACGATCATACAGGGTTTAAAGCCGAATTCTTCATATCGATGTCAATTGAGTATTCATTTATGGGGTTTGAGGAAAGTTATGAAGCATCCATATATGTTTTAAATTATGTAATAATGTCGGGAAGTGAAATTTTTGAAATCGTAGTAGCAGTACAGGATATTTTTTATAGCGAGTGGAATTTGGACCTTGTAGCACAAATTATAAGAAGCTTTACTATCATTTAGAGCCAGAAGCATGAATGCCAGTTAGAAGCCCCGTAGTTAGGGGCTTTTAACTGCGAAAGGGCGAATATAATGCAAAGTAAAATTGAATATATGCTGGGGCTTATTCAGGAATTTATAGACGATAAAAAAACACGCAATGAGTTTAAGGCTAATTTCGGCTTCCAATATTCAAAAAATCTTACAAAAATGCGCACCGAAGACCACGACTTTACCGAAGCTATGAGCTATTACATTTTGGACACAGGTATTAACGTAGGCGGCCATTTGTCGGATGGAGGCTTCAAAGCCCTTATAAGATTACGTTATAGTGAATTACTGGCTACACGCTAGAATGCAAGGGAGAGAAAGCTATGAACAGACGAGACAAGCAAAATTATTACTTAGACATTGCCGAGACAGTGTCGCAACGCTGCACCTGCCTGCGCAAGCACTATGGCGCAGTTATAGTTAAAGACGACGAGGTTATTGCCACCGGCTATGTTGGTGCGCCACGCGGCAGGAAAAACTGCTCGGACATAGGCTCGTGCATTCGCGAAGAGCGAAAAATAGGCCGTGGCGAACGCTTCGAACTTTGCCGCAGCGTTCATGCCGAGGCAAACGCGATTATTAGCGCGTCCAGAAAAGACATGCTTGGCAGCACGCTGTACATGACAGGCTTTGATATGAACACCGGCGACTATATCGAAAACGCCAACAGCTGCACAATGTGCAAACGTTTAATAATTAATGCCGGTATAACACAGGTCGTTATCCGCGACAGCAAAGACAGCTACAGGACAATCAATGCCGAAGTCTGGATTGCAAACGACGATTCGCTGGAGCATCATGTATATGGATACTAGAGCCCCATTGAAAAATATAAAAATCTTGGTCACTGGCTTCGACCCATTCGGCGGCGAAAAAATTAACCCCGCCTTGGAAGCCATAAAGCAGTTACCAGACAAAATCGGCGACATTTCAATTGTAAAATGCGAAATCCCAACAGTTTTTGGCAAAAGCACAAATGTGTTGCTAACAGCAGTGCAAAAGGAGACGCCAGACGCCGTATTGTGCATTGGCCAAGCAGGCGGCAGGACCAACATTACGGTAGAACGTGTCGCAATCAACTGCGACGATGCAAATATAAAAGACAACGAAGGCAACCAGCCAATTGACAGCAAAATTGCAGCCGACGGCCCGACGGCCTACTTTGCTACGCTTCCAATTAAAGCAATGGTGCAGGATATGCTTGCGGCCGGCATCCCCGCCGCTGTATCAAATTCGGCTGGTACATTTGTGTGCAACCATATAATGTACAGCGTTCTGCATTATGCCGCGCAAAACTGCCCCAATATGATAGCCGGGTTTGTCCACATCCCATATTTGCCACAGCAGACGACCGATAAACCATCCATGTCACTTGACTGCATCCTAAAAGGGCTGGAATGCATGATTAAAACAATCGCAACATGATTTTAAGTGTAAGCAGGCGAACAGACATACCCGCATATTATTCCGATTGGTTTTATAATCGAATCGAGGAAGGTCATGTGCTGGTTCGCAATCCAATGAACTTTCGCCAAATAAGCCGGGTAAAAATCACGCCGGATATAGTGGACGGCATTGTATTTTGGACAAAAAACCCGGCCCCAATGGTTAAACGTCTGGACGAGTTACATGAATATATGTACTACTTTCAATTTTCCGTTACCCCATACGGCAAAGATGTGGAGCAAAATTTGCCGCAAAAAAACACAGATATACTTTTGGCGTTTAAAAACATATCACAATTAGTGGGCGCAAACAGGGTAATTTGGCGATACGACCCTATTTTTCTTAACCCAAAATACACAATTGTCTATCATTTGCGAGCCTTTGAAAAAATTGCAACAGGGCTACATAAATACACGCACAAGGTTACAATTAGCTTCATAGACACCCATTACAAAGGGCTAAAAAGCAATATAAACGAATTAAACTTGTCTGAATTTACAAACGAAATGCAAATGGAACTTGCGTCTAAATTTGCGTCAATAGCCCAAAAATATGAACTGGCAATTGATGCCTGTGCCGAAAAACTTGATTTGCAAGAATGTGGCATAGCACAAGCACGATGCATTGATGGCGGGCTGTTTTCCAATTTATTATCATGTAATTTAAACATAGAAAAAGACAAAAACCAACGTGACGAATGCGGGTGTGCCGTAAGCATTGATATTGGCATGTACAATACTTGTATGAATGGATGCCTGTATTGCTATGCAAATTACAATAAGAATACAGTTGCCGGTAATTTTGCAAAACATAACCCGCTGTCGCCACTGTTGTTTGGCGAAGTTGGCCCAGATGATAAAATAAACGACCGCGCTATAACGGTTTATCGAGAGGTGTAAAATGGACTATGACAGACTAAAGCGCGAATTAAACGAAAATTATGGAATTAGTGCAAACGCATTAGAATTAATCAGCGATTACTGTGCAAGTGTGTATGTTGTGTCCGCGCCTGACAAAAAACGGACACACCACCATAGCCATACCTTTCCCAGAAGGCAGTAGAGCAGGCGTTTTGTATGAATTTATATATGGCAAAATGGGGTATGAATGTGACTTTAAATTTTACGGAACAAAAATAGGCGATGCCATGGGGCTTATGCATACTATTATGGGAAAGTACGATAAGCCCATTATGCAATTAGACAAAGAACATTATGTTGGCAGGTATATAAATCTAATGAAGGAATTTAGTTATTCGCCGTCTAAAATTGCCGAGCTTGAAGAGTTTGGCGATATTCTTTGGAATAATGTCACCAAAACAAAACCGGGCTTTTGCCACGGCGATTTAAACGTTAGCAACTTCATTATAGCCCCGGACGGACAATACTATGTTTTTGATTTTGACTGCGCCGGTATCGCCTACCCAATTAAGGATGTTTTTTGTCTTTGCAATATGACGGAAACTATTTTTGATTTCAATTTTGCAAGCATTGGGAATTATGTTGACATGACCGCGAAATTAAGCTTAGTAAGACAGGGCTACGAAAAACACCGCATACTTAATGACTTTGACATAGCGGCTGCGCATTCATTTATTGGACTGGGCTGTTATTGGTCTGCTGGTCAAAATAACAAGTATAGGCCGCTGATTGAAGGACATAGGCGGTGGCTAAACGAGCAATATTTTGACATCAGATATAATTGGCTAATGCAATGGCGGAAACTTTGCAAGAAAAGCTCTACTATGTTACAATCGGCCACAACAAATAACATTTAGGAGGCTATGCAAATGAAGAAACGTATTTTTTCCGTTGTGATTACGTTAATGCTAATCATTTCTATTATCCCTGCCACAGTGGTGCACGCAAATGATATCCGCATCATCGTAGACGGTCAAGAAATTTTTTTCCCAGACCAGAGGCCAGCCATTGTAGATGGCAGGACATTAGTTCCTGTTCGTGGTGTTTTTGAGGCTCTGGGTTTTAATGTTGGATGGGATGACCATGCAAGAGCCGCTATCCTTAGCCGGCATGATTATCAGTTAATCATCCCCGTTGGAAGTTACAGCTTTACCACCAATGGCGCGACACATTTATTGGATGTACCCGCCCAAATAATTGGGGACAGAACCATGCTGCCTATACGTTTTCCTTTAGAAAGCGTAGGTTATGAGCTGGACTGGGATGGAAACACAGGAACAGTTATTATCACAACAATAAATCAAACAACGCACCCATTTAATACTCCAGAACACGCACCCCATCTAGCCACACAATCTTCTATAACGTTGTCATCATACAGACGCTTGACAGAGTCTGAACTGCAAGAGTGGATTGACGAATATCGGAAAATGGGCGGAATGAGCGAGCCGGAACATGAAGTTGTAAGGCTTGCCAACATTGAAAGAGAGCGGCACGGGCTGCAACTTCTTGTAATAGACGAAGCGTTGTCAATGGCGGCAAGGTTTCATGCCCAAATAGTTGCAAATGCTGACTTTTACCACTATCTGGCCCCGGGGGAATCTATTGCTGGCGTTCACAGGCTTGGCCCCTACGGTGGGTCTTTGTCGGCAGCCAGAGACATTTTTGGTGTGCAAGGGCTAACCGCAGCGGCTGGGCCAACAACAGGGTTTGGTGTAACACCTCAAAGCCAAATTGCTACACTTATGAATTCTGCTCCACATCGCGAAGGGCTTTTGAGAACAGACAATGCTCGTATTGGCGTAGGCGCGCAAATAGGTGCGTCGGGGCGCATATATTTTTATATGATGTACGCAAGATAAATTACACGCATATTTCTCCCTTTCCTGCATAAACATAGTACATCAATACTATCACATGCAGGAGAGGGAGACTTTATTATGAACTACCAAGACCTATACCGCGACATTGCCGAGCGCACAAAAGGAGACATTTACATAGGTGCATCTGCAATAATAGGACTAAGTCATTAAGAAGCGAGTAGCTTCAAGGCTTAGTCCTATTTTTTTATGTTCTTTTCCAATGAAAAAACAAGTTGGAAAAGGGTAGCACGACCAACAGGCGGCCACGGCCGCTAAAAATTAAATCAGGAGGAGGACAGGCAATGGATTTGATAACAATCCGTATCTGTAGCGGTTGTGGCAAGGATTATGAAAAACTCGAAACACAGCTTGATGGCGAAGATTATTGCAATGTTGATTGTTTCATGGAGTACAACAGCCCCTGTGAAAATTGCAGTGATATTGTGCCAGTTGGTGAAGGTGTTTACTACAAAGAGGAAGGTTATACCCTCTGTTGGAAATGTGCGTGTGGCGAGGTAGCCCCAAACAATACAGCAGAAACAACGAAGCAAGAGAAAATAAGCCTATATGAGAAAAACCGCCGTGCCGTTTACGCCACCGGGAATAAATGGGCTATTGAAAATTGGAACACTACGCATTAAACACAACAATGTGTTACAGCAAAAAAATGTGGCAATCCAAATAAAAATGCAGGAGGTTTCATTATGGAGTTTAACAGCAAAAGGTATTTCAAGGATTTTCTTAACCGCCATTTGACAATGGAAAATGCACATGAGGTTTATGCAGCACTTGAACCGTTGGGAACTGGCGAGGAAATTCTTTTCAAAAACTGCTTACAGCTTCTTGGTATCACAAGAGATAAATTCCTCGAAGGTTTTAACTGCTTCGCTGAGTTAGCCGAAATTGACGAGGACTTGGGGCTTACCGAAATTGCTATGGCAGAAAAATTCGGAGCGATAGAATACGAAGAACCCGATGACCCCAGTTACGGAGCAATCAAGGGCATGACGATTGACAGGACAAGCCTTGAGTATATCGAGTTTCACCAAAAGTTGTTTTATTCGTCAGCCTATGAACTTGTTGAAAGTTACGATGATGATAATTTTAACGATTACAACCTTCTATGGGTTGTGGAAGCAATCGGGGCTTTTCACGAGAACAGCAAAAATATGTACACCCGCACATCGGAGTTTTTATTCGAGATTCAATTAGCGATGCACAGTCACGGTATGCAAAATTTGCTTGATGAACTGGGCGAACCTACGGACGAGTTTTTTGATAGGTTTAACAGCTTCTATGATTCATTAAGCGAAACAGAACAAGGCACATTGCTCACTCTATTGGGCAGAGCGAAAGAAATGATTGGTATTGTAGAAAAAGCCGGGTATGACTGCCTGTAGCAACTCACAACACATTAAAACATGGGAGGTTCTGAAAATGACAAGGAAAGAAATTTGGGCGGCAATCAACAACGATAAAACAAGCAATTTCTTGTTCAACTTATACGGACGGTGGCAAGATGAAAAGGAGTACGAGGATATAGCTGATTACTTGGCAACAATCCAAAAGTTAATTCCACAAGCATATTCCATAACAAAGCGACCGTTCGGAATAAAGTGCAAGGGAAGTGACGGTAACATTCACGTTTTCATCAAGCAGAAAGGCAACGCTATTCAACTGTTTATAAAGAACATTGAAAGTTAAAAGATGCAAGAAACTCGAATATTCAGGAGGTATCAGCAATGTGTAAAATAATTTCCATCATCAATCAAAAAGGTGGTGTCGGAAAGACCACAACTTGCATCAATCTCGCCGTGTCACTCGTCAATATGGGTAAAAAAGTGCTTGTGGTAGACCTTGATAGTCAAGCCAACTTGACTATGGGTATGGGGTACGCCAACCCTGACGAGCTTCCTATAAAACTGGCTGACCTACTCCAAGCGGAAATCACCAAGCGCACGACCGGGCAAGTTTCAGATATTTTTAGCAAAGAAAACTACATCTTAACTGCCCACGGCGTTGACTTCATTCCGTCAAGCCTTGACTTGGCAGGGTTAGAACTTGTGCTGATGAACACCATCGGGCGTGAAACAGTGCTGAAATCGTTTTTAGAGCAGTTCAAAAATGAATACCATTACATTTTGATAGACTGCCTACCTTCCCTTGGCATCTTTACTGTAAATGCTCTAACGGCATCAGATGAAATTATTATCCCTGTGCAAGCCCAGTTTTTCGGAGCAAAAGGCGTGGAAGCACTTTTGCAGAGCGTAGGTTCTGTGCAGACGTATCTTAACCCACAGCTAAAAGTTCTTGGCATACTTATAACCATGCTTGACGGCAGGAGCAAGTTTCAACGTGAAGTTGGCGAAATTGTCCAAGATAGTTTTGCGGAGTACACCAAAATCTTTAACACGACCGTACCGTTGTCGGTTGAAGTAAGCAGAGGGCAGAGCCAGGGGCTTCCGATTGTAGCCTTGAAAAATAACCGTGTATCGGAAGCCTATAACGAGTTTGCGAAGGAGGTATTGAGTTATGGCCAGTAACAGCCCTGCGTTTGAATTAAAGAAACCAGCCAACAATGCCTTGTTTATGCCAACCGTAACCTCCGTGTCGGGTGATGGAAGTATCGTAAATATCCCCACCCACAAAATAAGGCATTATCGCAACCACAATTTTACGCTGTACACAGGTGAACGCTTCAATGAAATGGTTGAAAGCATTAAAGACTACGGCATTTTATCGCCATTGATTGTAATACCGCTCTCGCCTGATGAAATGGACGGACAACACGAGTATGAAGTATTTATTGGGCATAATCGTCTTGAATGTGGCAAGGAAGCTGGATTAGAAGATGTGCCGTGCATCATAAGAGAGGGCTTATCGGTTGAGGAAGTTGACATTATCTCCAAAATTAGCAATCTACTACAACGTGGTTTATCTGACTTGCCCCACTCCGAACGTGCCGAAGCAATTGCCACATACTACAACGAAATTAAGCAACAAGGCAGGCGTACAGATTTGGTAAAGCAAGTCGAAGCCCTATTAAACGGTCAGTCTACCGAAACCGCCGACAACACCGAAGTTGACCAAAGTACCCCAATGGGGAGAAAGTCAGTCGAAGTTGCCGGGGAAAAGTTTGGGCTTTCCAAAAACTCTGTGGCAAGGTACATTCGTATAAATTTCCTTATTCAAGAGTTTAAGGAAATGGTAGATAGTGAAGAATTGGCTATCCGTGCCGGAGTATCGCTCTCTTACATTAGCGGAGAACGGCAGCAAGTAGTTTACGACCAGATTACCCATTTTGGTTGCGGTACAACCATCAGTATGAAGCAAGCCGATAGAATAAGGAAACTAAACGAGGCTATTGCCCCTGCCGATGACCCTACCTACGAAGCATTTTTACACGGTTGCGCGGACATTCTCATAGGCAAAGTGCCAAATGAAAATGATATGACACCTAAAAAAATTATCCGCTTCAAACTCGACCATTCGAGAGTATCTTCATATTTCAATGAAGATGATACCGAGGAAGCCATACAAGAAACAGTTTTGGAAGCCTTGCAATTTTACCATCAGTTTCGAGACAAACTCAACGGAATCGAAAGTCCACAATAGCATGAACGTGAGCAACTTACAATCATAGAAGGCGCAAGCATACAAAACTCGCTTGTGTCTTTTTTATTGCCCAAGAGTATACTGGCAGCTCTTATGGTTTGTATATTTTCATTTCAGCCAGTTATGCAGTTAATCTAAGAGTCTATTTAGCATAAATATTACCAATTTCCAGTGTGTTAAAGTCAGAATCTTCTGATAAGCACAGAAACAAGAGCAAGGATGGTAATTTGAAGAGAGTTGTGTAAAGTTCTTTCGC
>Ga0123352_10011320_pt1 | contig 14049 bp, 9 predicted proteins | sample TergutLab28metaG_FD_89700 | JGI IMG/M metagenome (GOLD analysis project Ga0123352, IMG submission 89700) | Labiotermes labralis P1 segment gut microbial communities from Petit-Saut dam, French Guiana - Lab288 P1 | ecosystem: Host-associated > Arthropoda: Insects > Digestive system > Gut ...
AAAAATATTGACAGGAAAACTAGAAAGATGCTAACAATGTATAAAATGCATCACCCAAAAGCTGACATAGACAGGCTATACGAGTATGTAAAGAGGAAAGGAGAGAGAGGACTGGTGCAAATCGAAGCGGCCTATAAAGAGAAATAATTAATATTGCAGAATACCTTAACACAAATTATAAAGAAGATCAGTTTGTAAACATTGTTAAAGGCCACGAAAGCACTCAAACAAATATGAACTCAATAATTAAGACAGCAGCAAAGATCACAGAAGAATTAAGTCAACCAAATGAGAAGAGTGACGCAAAAAAGGATGGAATACAACACTCAAGGGCATGATTGGGAGAGTCCCTAAAGAAAAAAAGGAAAAACAAAGTAATGCATGGGCAGTACATTAGAAATATAGATAGAAAGCTTATTACTGAAGAAGACACGTTCCTCTGGCTATCGAAGGGAGATATAAAAGTAGAAACTGAAAGTGAATTAGTGGCAGCACAAGACCAGACATTACAAACAAAATATTATGCGAGAATTTTTTTAAAATTTTTCCTTAATTAGCAATCAGAAAACTACACTACACCGTTTCCTATGAGCTAATGCGTTGTCCCATTTGGCGGTGGTCTAGGAGTCGTCCAGCGACGCTTCCTTAGTGTATTTCGTCAAATGTCCATCTTCGTTTTAAGCGCCTGTTGTTTGGCGGGTGCACTAGTGGTTTCATGAGAGGGTTTGGGTGCGAGTCCAGGGCCGTGCGATGGGTAGCTGTCCGTTCCCGGAAAACCGTGTGGACATGCGGGATGTGTAGGTCGGAGTGGAGGCTTTGATTGGAGACAAACCATGGGGCATTGGTTATAGATCTGAGTAGTTTGGATTGGTAGCGCTGGATGACAGCTATGTTGGACTTAGAAGCACATCCCCAAAGTTCTATTCCATACGTCTACACTGGTTTTAGCACTGTTTTATAGATGAGAAGCTTGTTTTCCAACGATAGAGGGGAATGTTTTCCAATAAGCCAGTATATCTCGCGAGTTTTGAGGTCAAGTTGCTTGCGTTCGTTGCCACGTGGTTCTTCCAGGTTAGACGTTTGTCAAAGTGAAGTCCGAGGTATTTAACCGTCTCTGCTTGGGGTACGACTGTCTTGTTGATGTACACTGGGGGACAATGTCCTCACCAGAGGGTGAATGTTATGTGCGAGGACTTAGTCTCATTTATCTTCAGTCTCCACTTCCGAGTCCAAGTTTCAATAGTGCGCAGGTGATCTTGATGATTGGCAGAGGCTAATGTAGGATCTGGATGAGTTGTGAAGATGGCCGTGTCGTCCTCAAAGGTACTAAGGAATGTTGTGTCGGATTGCGGGATATCTGCTGTGTATAGTGTATATAATAACGGACCCATGATGCTTCAGTGGGGGACGTCCGAGAGCATTGGAAATGGGGATGAAGTTTCGTTGTTGTATGTTGTCACGAAGTATCTAGACAAAAATATTGAACACAGAGAAAGACAGCAAGTGCAGACGTTGCCAACAATTTGAGGAGACAACAGACCACATAATTTAAGCATGCCCAATACTGGCAAAAGAACAGTACAGAAAAAAGATACGATAGAGTGTGTGCACAACTACACTTCAACATAAGCAAGGAAACAGGGGTACAATTGGACAACACTGGTATGAACATGTGCCAAAATAAGTAGAAACAAGTCATGGAGGCAAGGTAACCATATTGTGGAATCAACAAGTACAAATTGACAGAACTACCCCCAACAACAAACCATATATCATAATCCGTGATAACGAAAAGGGAACATATATGTTAATAGACGTTGCAATCTCAGGAGACAGAAATGTGATTAAAAAAGAAGCCGAGAAGATTCTAAAATATAAATAACTTACAACTGAAATACAGCGCTTGTGGAAGGTGAAAACAAAGGTGATACCAGTAATAATAAGGGCGACTGGGACTATTTCAAAGTAATTCAGAAAATACGTGACCAACATAACAGGAAAACATGAAGTCACGGAACTACAGAAAACAGCCATATTGGGCACTGCACACATAGTTCGGAAAGTACTAATGTAAAAGTGCAATAGATTTAACACTGAAACTAACGATATAAGCACCATGAATAGTAACAACAGAATAACTGCAACACTGTATTTCCTAGGGACACAGTTTGTCTCAGGAATATAAGTTTAAATACCCTGCATAAAGGAGATGATGATGACGATGATAATAATAATAATAATAAATTTATGCTATTTTCATTATATACGTTCATGTATAATGTGATTCTTTAGTTTGCAAGAAGAACATACATTACAACCGTTTGAAAACGAAAGGAAGGTTGACTACCATAATTAAACAGTTTTTGACGTTGCTTATACCGCTGCTGGCCAGCATGGGGCCCTCGAGAAAGGTACTTGCGGACCTTAGTACCCTAAACGGTTTCAATAGTATGATTTAACAAACAAAACATGTCTACAGAATATAATATAATAATTTTGTTATCAGAGATAATTTTCAGGAGCTATAACTCATCACTTTTAAGACACACACAGTAAACCAAACTTTCTTTTCGATAATTTATAAGCAAGCGCGACCCCTAGGCGAGTCCTTACATATAATGTGGCCATCCTTTGGGTTGACGACAGCCAGCCCTGACTTATAGAATGAAACTCTTCAAGATGTTTGATGATTATCAACGTCATCATTTACCGTCGTAACATAGACGAGGCTACCATTGCTATATATGTCCCCACAGGCTAACGGGCGAGGCAAAAGTTGCATATAGATTGCTGATGGCGAAAAATTACTGGAAGGGAGAGTTAATAAAAATCTTAGGAAGAAAGGATAAACTAACTATACGAGGTGACGAACTGACATGAATAATAGAACGTACAGGCTAAGGCCTGATTCCCGCTAGCGTTCCGCTCACGATCACATAAAAATTGGTTGTCTGTGTTAAAATGCATGTACCGATCGTACTGTCCCTTCAACGTGATTTCTACTGTGTGTTCAGACACAGTGAAGCACGCAGGACCGGCTGCAGACTGGAACAGGGTTATTCCTGTTGTCTACACACAGTGCAACGTGGCCCAGCACACGATCTTATCTGATAATGGGTCAGTACCAACTTTCGTGTTCCTCCAGTATTCGTTACGTGATAATAATAATTATGATATGATAATTATGACGACGACGACGATGATGATGATAATAATAATAATAATAATAAGCGTTTCTTAAAGTGCTGAGTCAACACCCTATTGACAAATACCAGGACAAGCACAAACACGCGCACAAAAAGTGACAATGGGAGAATAACCCCAAACCACAGTACAAAAACAGTGACAAAGGAACAACGACACCACAAACACAATATTAAGAGTAATAGTAATATTAATACTACAGTTGAAATTCGGAAGGCCTAGCGGAAGAAAGACCGCAGATCGCCGCAAAGCTGTCAAAGACCTATCTCGTTGCCTTGACTCGCTTGGAGACTAGTCTCGAGAAGCGGCAGACGGTTGGTACTCTTCTAAATATAGCCACTACCAGCAGAGATAGTTGGAATTCTCGTTATATACTAATAGCGGGTCGTGACCCCTTATTACAAGGGGAGCCAGCAGCAGCAATAAAAAGGACGGCCGATAGTCTTGAAAAGGTGCTGGGTGACTTTCGTTATAAGTGAGACAGAAGTTGATGTTCTTACGTTGCTTCACGACAGAGTACCTCCCACCACTGACTGTGGTTCGACTCCTTGTTGAGGGGTGGAACTCTTCTACTTAAATTAATAAACATGTGGGAGAGCTCTTCTTCAGAAGTTAGGAACAAATGACATCGTCAGGACTTCCCTGCCTCTTACGTAAGTCGAATGCTCATACCCGCGTTCACAACAGGCGGTCATTGGTCCCTGTCAGACGAATCCATCTCTTACCCAAATGTGATATACAGGGTTATTCAAAATGATTGTCGGAGTTTTAACAACTTGTCATACACAATACACTTGAGATAGGAGTATATGTTTTTTTTATTTAATAGAACAACACTCCAAGTTTTTGTTATATACCTTACAGGTCCTCTATATGTGCACCCTTTGTGATTCTACAAACAACAACACGATAATCGAGTTCGTTCCAAACTGTTTGTAGCATGTCAGCGGTGATGGTTTCAATGGCGTTTCTGATTTGTACCTTCAGTTCCGGGATACACACGCACCCTGTCTCTTGAAACTTTGCATACCACCTTCGAATGGAATTGTCAGATGGTGGTTGTTTCCCGAATTTGGTGCGGAATTGCTGCTGGACAATTGTACCCCGACAATCATTTTGAATAACCCTGTATTTTAACATTATGCTGCCATCCAGCGGCCAAGTCTCCCTAAGCGGTCTGTTCCCTTGAAACCAAAATTTGATATTAATTCATCATCTCTTTCGTTATGTGCTACAGATCACGCTCACATGTTCACCCTTGATATTTTCTCCTAGCTGTTACACTGCGAAGAAACCAAAGTCAGCTAAACGTCTAATTAAATACATAGGATCTCTGAGGAAGGTACAGACAATCCATCGTGAAAAGGACAATTCAGATTAATATACACGGGTTTTAAGACAAGCGAAGATATATAAGCCACCATCCAACCCACATAAGACATTGTGCGTATGGAACAGAGAGGGCAACATTAACACTTAGCTCAGTCATGATGCGGCTGATCGCCTTTAAGATTTTCGTGCTAAGGAGTAGGAGGCGAAACGGTAACCTGTAAAACAGCTCTGAATTCTGCGCAAAGTGGCGCTTTATATCGACTACACACCGAACAGAGGCGAAGGAGACGGTGCCGTCACAGCGGAGCGCGGCCAGTTTTGAACTCGAATTAGCACTGTGGGATGTCGTAGCATTTGTTTTGAATATCCCAAAGTAGATAAGTACATATGACCTAAAGAATGAGAGCGGGTACGAGTGAAGCAAATCGTATAGTGGCAAGTACAATTGATAAGATCCTATTTTTTTAAATTTCGTCACATCCGTCCCCACAAAATCCCCAAAGTACGACACTAATACACATAAAATCCGCCATCGTAAAGCTACAGTAAATTCTGAAACCGTTCACTGTCTTATTATAATAAAACCAAAGAGGTGCACTAATTTCTCAAATTTATTTTTGGAATACAACTATACGTGTTTCGGAAAGGTTTTCTGTCCATCGTCAGGAGTCTAGTACTGTATATACAGCAACAGGTATCTGTCATACAGGTTTTGCTGACTGCTTGCTGGCAGGATCAGGATGGAACTGCAGTCAGCAAAACCTGTATAATATATACCTGTTGCTGTATATACAGTACTAGACTCCTGACGATGGACTGAAAACCTTTCCGAAACATGTAGAGTTGTATTCCAAAAATAAATTTTATAAATTAGTGCATCTCGTTGGTTTTATTATAAGAATGTATCACGATGCACGGTCGGTCCTCTGAATGTCAAGTTCACTGTCATACCGCGCACTAATATTTCAACCCATAAAACCTTTTTATATACCGGCACAGTAGGCCTACACTGAACTTTTATATTTATTTGGCTTGATTTGTCCTTACCATCTTTAAAAAAGCTCATTTTTATACAATGCATTATTCCTCATTTTCACATCCTTGTATACGATCACAGTGCATTACATTTAGTGCACTGTGTTCATATAAAAACATTCTACCGAATTACACTCTCTAGCCAGGACCGCTTCCCTCCACGCCCTTTCCATTTCTGTGCCAAGCATCTCACCTCTTGAAGCTGTGAAATCTCAGTTGCTGACAGCCTTGTTAAATAGGCCATAAGGCTCTAAATACAAATTCAAAATGTGAAGTCATACGACACACATACAGCATATTTTGTCAAGCCACTTTCCATTGAACTCAGCTTTGACTGTCGTATAACTTTGCGGAAGGTGCTGAATAAATATGTACCTTCTGAGTCCTTTGACACAATTTACAAAACTTAATGCAGGCTAATATGGCACTTGGAAGACAATTAGTGTGAGATGAAACAATAATATTCCGGGACTGAGAATGTCGCGCAAGTATGGTTTGGCCCAGAAATCAATCGTAACCGTTTTGTGTCTGTTCATCTTATGGCTGTCAGAACCTACTAAATGGAGAGTTCTAGCTCAGTTAGTTCATTTACAGCGGCCAGCGGGTAACTTCTGTTTTCCTTTGTTGTCATGGAGTAGGCAGCAAACATTAAGATTTGTTTTAAAAGATAGGCAACGCGCAAAGAAGCATGAAATGTTTGTACGAAAATGAACTCTACTCATATCTCTGTCTTCGAATAATTTGAAAGATTAATAAGAGAGGGACTTGCGTACCGTGAGGATGTTTCAAGGAACGAGCGGCCGTCAACTGCTCGAAAGCCGGAAAGATTTGTAAACATTCGCGAATTGGTAGCCACAGACCGAAGCATGACCCTAAAATTTACGGATGTTCAACTGCACAACAAGCGATAGGAAATTTGTCAGAATCTTCAAGAAGATTTGGGAGAGAGGACGATCTTCAAGAAATCTATTCCTTACAGTTTCATGGATCAGCAGAAGAAGCACCGAGTTTACACGTGCACTGCCCTCAGTTCATCACGATGTCAAAACAAACGAACAGAAGCGCCTGGATTAACCTTAACTCCACGGAACACAGACCACCATCAGAATATAATGGCAGCTGAAGTCATACAAATTTCCTCTCCCCCGTCAATAGAACCTGACGATTCTTTGCCGGTTCAAAGGAGTCTGTCATAGTCCCTACCCTCAGCTAGATGAGTTCAGTCCATAATTTATTTATTTTTTACGACTAATTTTAACATTATCCCCCATCTACGCCTAGGTCGACAATCAAGAAATAACAGATAATTTAAAGATACAGAAATAAGATTTCTTGAAGCAAAACGTAGCAACTTACAGCACATAGTGTAATATTACCAATTTGTCTAAATTCATAGATTTCTAAGGCATGACGCCGCATTGATTTGTCACTTTTTACCAACGTTTCGGAGCAGTTTACTGCCTCCATCTTCAAGGCAGTCTAAGGATAAGTAGCTTGTAGAATTCGTCGCGTTACACAGAGCAAGACGGGGTTCGAAGATTTTCGTCATAAGCCAATATGAGGGAGGTGTTGTGAGATAAGCGGAACACTTCTAGTATACTCCAAAACTTAGATAATAAAATATCAGTTAACACGGTGTCTTATCCCAAAAGACTTCATCTACAGTGTTATAAAAACCTCAAACAAGTTACAATTCTTTAGTAACTGATCATATGTTGTATGCAAACGTCAGGCCAAAGGGCAATGTCTGCGCGTCTGGTATGGGATAGCAGGCACTAGATAAGATATGAGAGTGCTGATAATTTCGTGGCATTAAGAGTCACCAGCTGCCAGCAAAGACGGGATGGGTGACTAGTACCGTGCGCTACATCAGTATAGCTAACAAGGTCGGCTGGCAGAGGACTAAAAACTCACATCAGTTGTGCGTGTGTTAGCGATGTAGGATGGCGGAGGATACGGTCACCTCTTCATCCTCAAGAGAAACCACTCTTCTCCGCTGTACATACAGTCCTTCAACAAACATACGAACCGTGCTGTGTAGCAGTTCGAGTGAGTGTGATAATCTTGCCAGTGACACAAGTGCTGCCAGTGTTGGTATCGATAGTAAAACAACTGTAAATACTAAGTTTGCTGCCAGAAGACCTCCGCTACTCAAACTGGAAACGTTTACGCATTCACCGCCTCTCACTTCGTCTACGTTGGTCACAACTCCTCAGCCATCGACTGAACACTTCACTGAGACAAGACCTATTCACATAAGTTTCAGTGAAATTTCGTATTACGTGAAAACTGGAATAAAGAGAGGTAAGTTTTGATATTGCTCTAATGTGTATGATTACAAGCGATGACCACGCGCCTGGAAAGCAACGTAAATAGAGAGACTCTAAACTTGTATGTTAACACTGACGAGGAGTCAATGAAAACCTTAACAACTAATAATGGCATCTTCAGTTAAACTGTGTCACTATGTATTCGTTGAAGTGCATGTTCCCTTTGGCATACAGATACATATAAAAATTAGCACCAATAATTCTTACAGCTATTGTTTGCTGAGAACTGCCACCAACAGACGAAACATACCCAATCTAAAAAAAAATCATTTTAACAACAGTATATTATGTATTATATTTATATTTAGTAAATCGTTCGTCCAAGTTAGTCACAAAATAATTAAACCAAAACCAAGTGTCTGATTTTGACGAACCTTTCACTAAACAGTCACAGAAACTTTAATATATGTTTCCAGGTCAACAAAAAAGTCCAACATTTTAAAATAAAATAACGTTACCAAAACCAAGTGTGCCAAAAATCTCACCACCACAAAAATACAAACCCCTTAATTTGGTTTACTTTTACACCATTCACTAGGCACAGTATTCATAATCTTCCATTATAATGATCAAAAACAAAACTGTTGTTACTGTAGTTTTTAGGTTGGAAATATTCATCTGACTAGGGCAGTTTCTGCAAAAATTAGTTAAGAAAAATAAACGATATAAATGTACAATATTGTTGTATTTGACAAGAACATATGGTGAAACAACTAGACACTGTACCATGTGAAGCCGCAATTTGCTACTTCACCACTCTATAATACATTTAACCTTTTACAGCCAAGAGGTAAATATATCGCCTTATGTAACACTATGCAACTGTGTTTTTTCTCACACAGTCAATACGCGTCTTACGTCAGGGTCTTGCAATAAAGACCAGTTATTTTCTTTATAGCTTTAACCGACTGATTTTATAATACGCACTCTCTTCTCCGCAATGTAGTAATTTAATTTTTATATGTAATTAAAAAAAACTCATTCTTTATTGGCTGATGTTTATCGCTACTCTATTGTAAACCAAACAGCAATAACTACTCCTAATTTTGATGTTTTGCTGACCGTGCATCTCAGTATAATCCTAGTAATTAACCAACTTGATGCACAAAATCTTGTTTTATAATAAGTATATTACATGCTTCTACATGTTTCGAGCACTATGTGCTCATCATCAGGAGGTCAAAATTGTATTAAACAGCATCTGGACGTCCCGTGCAAAAGTTGGGAGAAGACAGTCTTCTCCCAACCTGTGGATGGGATGGCCACCTACAGGTGTGATGATAATAGATGCTGTATAATACAGTTTTGACCTCCTGATGATGAGCAAAACAGTGCTCGAAACATGTAGAGGCATTTAATAAACTTATTATAAAACAAGATTTTGTGCATCGAGTTGGTTAATTACTAGGATCAGCAATAACTAATTTTTAAACACTGAAGTGGTAGAATGGAATGAGATATGCACGGCATTTACTTTCTCTTAAATCGCTTTAATTTGCATACTACAGTTTTCTTGAAAAACAACTAACGGCCACAAACGTAAGCTTTATGTGGAGTCATAACTCCGTGAATTATTATTGAAGAGGTTGTTAAACAGTACGGTCTTTTGGGAATTTTCGCCGTGCCGTTTGGTACACAGGTACGAATGTCTCGTAGTAATCCTGTATATACACCTTCTACCCTGGAGATGGAGGCGCCGTGGATTTTGATGCAGCAGTTACCGCTCTTGGCTTGTATTCGGAAAGTAAGATTTCCGCATTTCGGCCAGGACACCGGGTAGCAAGACGTTTCTATTGGTTTTACTCAAGTCATTCAATGCAAACACCCGCCTAATACCCCGATCAGACAACGAAAGCTACCTTCCAAATTCCGCACAGATTTACCAGTCATTATTACCCGTGCAACAAAACCTTCTCAGGTTGACATATTCGTGACGTAAAAAGGTGTAACTATTCACATCTAGAGAGTTTGTAATTTATATTCGAATGTAATTTTATTCCAAACTGAAGTCTATAGATTATTTATGTCAAACAAATAAGCAAGTTGCACTAAACTGAAATATCTATAAGACGTGCCAAATTTGAATACACATAAACACACATAAATACATACATACATACATATAGCGTGATTTGAAAGCACATACGAATTGTTAAATGTCTCTCTTGCACCGAAGGTTATATTGCTGCAATTCTCGCAACATTTTGAAACCCATACACTACCGTACATGTCAAGACTTCAAGGCTCCAGGATTTTGCACACATTTTTGCAACCTAAAGCACACATACAACACTTTTCTTTTATCAATCAAAAAGAACAGAAAAAATCTCAAATTTGTTGTTCCAGCTAATCAAGTGCTCTTGCTTTCCTCGTGCGCCCAACCTCACAAAAATAAATCAAACGGAGTAATATAGGAAATTCGCGGAGACCATTTTATTGGTCCTCGACGCCCAATCCACCCACCACCAAAATGGTTGTCAAGCCACGCAAAAACAGGCAGTGCAAAATGTGGCGGCACTCCGTCTTGTATGAAGCGCAGTTCATCAAAAATTTATCATTGAGCAACAACGGGCCACTCAAAATTTCTCCTTTCAATGTGTCTCACGGCATTTGCAATACACTCATCCTGTTTATATTCTATGTTTTCTGCACGAGACATATTCAAGTTGCCAAATATAATTCCCAACTCACAAGAAAAGAAGCCGCGAATAAAAAAAAACGACAGCCTACTCATTTGTCTCAAAGTGTACAGAAACAAGTGCTGGCTCTCTCAATCTACAATACAGTCTTTATCTTTTTAATGCAGGCTCCCAAAACCAGGGTTTGAGTGGCATTTAAAAGGCATTCCAGTGGAAGTCTATATTTCTTCTGAAATGGAAGAAACGGGGTATGAGAGCCGGGATAGTGACTAGACTAGAGGAGAAAGATTCAGGATTCTTGGTTCGATTCCTGTCACTGACAAGGGGGTCTAAGAAAGTATGAAACTAAACTCCACCCTCCACTATGCCATCACGACGTGCACATTGACGACTTTACCTTCATGAAATAGGACAGGGGTGACAAAGGAATGGGTCCAGTAATAGGTGTGCAACTCCCAGGCTCTACGAGCAGACTTTACCAGTCAACTGACTTAATCATCAGATTGCCTAGGTGCAAAACACAGGGTGGATTCCAGAGGAAGAGAGTGTGAACAAGTGCCTTGGTTCAGGATAAGGTCGAGTGGTGAGGTCTTGCAAAAAATAGTAATGAGCCTTCGGTTTGTCTGACAGACTGTCTACAGCAGAGCACTACTGTGCTATGGAATTTCTAATAAGAAAATTCTTTGGAATATTATACTGCAACTCACTCAGAAGGAATACTTTTAAGAGAACAATCACTTTGCAGGGAATATTTTGTATCTAAGCCACTCCCATACCCTCAACATCCGTAACGATAAAAAGGCAGTTTGATTTTACGAATTTTAGCTGTAAGGAAATCACCTAATTAATTATAGGAGCAAAATTTACTAGAATTTTCATATTGGTCTTAGTATAGAAGTTCTGATATTTCGGTATAAATATCAAATTCTCACACGAAATAATTGAGCAACAACAAAATATAAAAGATACTGACACCCTTTGAGGCCAGGCAGGCAATTTGGCAGGTTTTTACGCAATGTATAACATTTCCTTAGGAGTGTCTCAAAGTTTAAAAGAAATCTCACAGTTTCTAAGATCTAAGCATATTTGACTATTATAAGAAAAGACGCACTTTCTGGCAACCTTCTTTATCGTTATCCATATAAAAATTTGGAGATAGTACAATTTGTTATCATAACTCGTGCTTTCTTTTCTTCTTTACAAAATGATAAGAGGTTGAAAAAAATACAGTTTATTTACCCACTCTTACCGTCATACAAAAAAAAAAAACCAAAACCTCTCTATAGACTTCCTCTTCTTTGTTTGTCCAAAAATCTGAATATGACTCACAACGCGCATTTCATGCTCAAGTTATAGCCCAGTGTTGCAGATCAAGTATGTCAAAAGCCTTCAGCTGATGTCTATTTCAATTTACACCAGGCTTACGCAAACCAGAGGCTTATGTCAAATAGTTTATTAACTCAAGTGTCTGACCTGTTATGCATGCCTCCGGTTCAACTTCACTTCTTTATCGACTACCCTGAAATTCCCTTCTTTCTCTTATTGCTATCAAGCAAAAGAGGCCAGAAACATATCCTTCCAAATCCCTTGCAATTCTTATAATTATCCTCTTCTCCCATATGAAGCTAAGTAACTTCTGATGCTGACATGCCAGTAGAGAGCATATACTACTGGCGCTACCCTCTAAATCTGATATTCCAGTAGCGAACACGTACTTCTGAAGATGATATTCCAATAGACAGCAACTATTTTCCCAATGAGTTCTTAGCGATTCTTCGTAACTCACTAAACTTGTGATCAGTTATTTCATCATTATACAGGGTTATTCGAAATGATTGCCGGGGTTTTAACAACTTGTCGTACACAATACACTTGAGATAGGAGTTTATGTGTTTTTTTATTTAATAGAACAACACTCCAAGCTTTTGTTACATACCTTACAGGTGCTCTATATGTGCACCCTTTGTGATTCTACAAACATCAACACGATAATAGAGTTCGTTCCAAACTGTTTGTAGCATGTCAGTGGTGATGGTTTCAGTGGCGGTTCTGATTCGTACCTTCAGTTCCGTGATACTTGCGGGAAGAGGAGGAACGTAAACCTGATCCTTGACTTAACCGCATAGAAAGAAATCACATGGGGTTGCATCTGGATAACGAGGTGGCAGTTGTTAAAACCCCAACAATCATTTCGAACAATCCTGTACAACAGAGACTGGTCACCTTCTTCGTTCCAGCTAAGATAAAATTTTAAGCTTTATTATTCATTTTCCTAGTAGGCATCCTTGGCTGCATTTTTTAAACTTTAAAGCCTAGCGGTTACTTTACGTACCACCAGGTTTAACATTCAACAATGCAGGCAATGTACGTATAACGTAACATCGAGGCGCGTTAGTGTAACCACTGTTGCCGTAGAAAAACAATGGAAACTACGTATTATGAGTGGGTTTGTAGTCTTAGTTATACAGCATGCAAAACGCATGCGCCGCGTTATATTATCATCTGTGGCCTCTCCGGCTCTGCAGTGTTTTTCCACATTATCTCATAAACGAAACCATTTTCGGAAACACGTTATTAAACAAGGAATATGTATTTTGATTTTCTCTACAAATTCTGCCTCAAAAATTTCTAATTCTAAGAAGAACTGAGCGAGATACCATCACAAATGTACGTAGGTCTACATGTAAAGTACCCGTTATTCTTCTCGGAGTTTAATTAATCTTGAATTTTCTCCACAGATTTTCGAAAAGTGTTCTTATATCAAATTCCACGAAACTCCTTCCATTGGGAGCTGGGTTGATCCATGTGGACAGGCAGGCAGGCAGGCAGACAGATATGATGAAGCTATCAGTCGCTTTTCGCAATCTTTGGAAGGCACCTAAAAATTCCACATGGTGCTCACATTACGTTTATATGTTGCGTATACATCTCAGAACAAAGAGCAACTTTGTCCTTACAGACATTAAGGCATTTGTTTTTTCAATACCAGGTCGCGGTACGCACTAAGTCCTTATATAAAACAGACACGGTTCTTCTGTGCAAGGTTAAGGCGATTAGATATTGGTCGCTTCCATTACGATCTTGGAAGACAACAACGCATCAATTCAATATTCTTGTCATTATTTTAGTTATGTTATCAAGTTATTTAGGTCAGTTTATGTACGTATGTTGCGACACAGGCCACTTACAAAATTTGATCCAACATCCAGCTCTGAATGTTAATTCCATATGTGCTGGAAATTATCGGGGATCAGCAATTTGGCTTTCGACGCAACAGGTCGACTATTGATCGTATATTCTGCATTCGCCAAATACTCGAGAAAAAATGGGAATACAATGAAGAAGTTCATCAGCTCTTTATAGACTTCAAGAAAGCTTATGATTCAGTCTTATATAAGATTCTCATTGAGTTTGGTATCCCTAGGAAACTTGTAAGGTTAATAAAGATGAGTCTGACTGAAACATATAGCAGAGTCCAGGTAGGCAAGAATATGTCTGACAGGTTCCCT
>Ga0123352_10011324_pt1 | contig 14047 bp, 7 predicted proteins | sample TergutLab28metaG_FD_89700 | JGI IMG/M metagenome (GOLD analysis project Ga0123352, IMG submission 89700) | Labiotermes labralis P1 segment gut microbial communities from Petit-Saut dam, French Guiana - Lab288 P1 | ecosystem: Host-associated > Arthropoda: Insects > Digestive system > Gut ...
ATACAACCCATGAAATAACTCAACAAATAAGTCGCAAGCTCCTGAGGATGGATGTATTAACATCCGAAACATGTTGAGCATTAAATAATGAAATAAAAAAGCAAGTGACATCAAGTTGGTCGCTCTTTATTCAACAAATCTGCAGCTGTAATATATTGGTTTTTTATTCTCCACTACAATGTATTTCGGCTGTCTGCATCAGCCATCATCAGGTAGGCATCGGTTCACAAAAACAGCTTGTTAGGAGAGGCCACTCCTTTTTTGTAATCTGTTTGTGAACCGATGCCTACACGATGATGGCTGATGTAGACAGCCGAAACATGTAGTAGCGTTGAGAAATAAACCAATATATTAGATCTGCAAGGTTGTGTTCATCCGTTAATGTAATATTTTAGTTATAAGAAACACACAACGGGACGGTGTCACGACTAACTAAACTAAACTAACTAAACTAAACTAAACTAAACTAAACTAAACTAAACTAAACTAAACTAAAGTAAACAAACAAGACAGGCAACGTACATATACACGTAGCATTGAGGCGCGTTCGCATAACCATTTTTGTTGCGCCAAAGCAACACATGTTCTGAATGTATTTCTGTAGCTTTAATTATCCAGCATGCAAAGCGCACGCGCCGTATCATATTGTGCTCTGTGGCCTGTCTGGCTGTGCCATATTTTTCCACATTACTTCATATACGGCGCTTTTTTTTTGAAAAAATGATTGAATATAAAACGCTTGCTTTGATTCTCGCTATAAGTTTTGTCTGAAACATCTGTTGTTCTAAAAAGAATATTATAACAAATTGACATAGGTCTTCTTGTAAAGCCCCCGTTATTTTTGTAAGATTTTAACGAAACTTGCATTTTCTCGGCAGATTTTCAAAAAATATTCATATACCAAGTATCATAAAAGTCCGAACAGTGGGAGCCGAGTTTTTCCTTGCGGGCCCATGGAGAGACGGACGGAGAGACAGACATGACGAAGCTCGTTGTCGCTGTTTAAACTTTTGCGAACGCGTCTGAAAACTCCTTCTGCCTGCACAGTTGGAATTTAAGGCCCGTAGTCACTGCAGTGTACATGGATATTAAAAGAAACAATAACCAATAGACTAATGGTTTTCGAAAGGAAAATTTTGAGGAAAATATTCGGCCCAACCTATGAAAATGTATTCTGGCGAATAAAAACTAATCAGAAATTTGATAAATTAATAAAACATAAGAACATATACTTCGCCAGAGCGCAAAGATTAGGATGGTATGGTCATATCGAAAGAATGCAACAAACAAGACTGGTCAAAACAGTAAACTCATGGAAACTCATTTCAAAGAGACCAATGGGAAGACCAAAGATACGCTGGGAGGATCATGTTAAAAAAGATATACAGAGGTTAAAAGTGCCAAATTGGAAGACCCTTGTCCAGGATAGGAGAAGATGGAAGGAAGTGGTTGAGAAGGCCAAAACTCTGCACTAAGAGTTGTAGAGCCGTACTAAGAAGAAGAAGAAGAAAAGTTACTGCAGTGTTAATTGCAGCCACTAGCTAATAACATATTTATAATCATATCTTAAAGCGTCTTTTGGCGGTAACGTGGTAAAATACCATTAAATAATTTGATCAGTCTGACTGCACCTTAAACTTTATTCGAAGTCGAAATTTGTCACTTTTTACTTTCGAGTTGTAGAAATTTGTGTACTTGAATACCACTGCAAGGAGTATTTTACCTGAAAGCCATCATATGTCCATGATCCGAACTTCATAAAGCACGTCTGTTGGTCGAACGGGAAGTACCTGACGTCTATCTCGCAGGATGACTTGAAGATCGCTGGCGGAGTCCAGACAACCTTGCCGTTGTAGTGAAGCACAGCCTTTGTCATCGTGGTGACCACGTACTCCCCGTCCGCGCTGCAACATTGGAACAAACAACTGCCTTGTTACACAGATTGTTGATGTGGCGCGCTTTACGAACCCGAGGGCGCCGATTACTAATTTTGATAGACAATTTTCTACTCAGTTGCGATTTTCCCCGACCGCAGATTTGAACTATCACCAGTTACGCACTTACGTTAATTTTTTTTCACCTCGATATTTGATTTTATATGTCTCCTAGATATGCACCCCTCTATCCGATTACACGGTGTCACATTTCAAAAGGTACGGATCTTCTTTGTCATCGCTGTAAAAAGCCCAGTTTTTGCAATGCCTGTGTCGCTGTTCCTCCCCCAAAATTTCTCAAAACCGCTACGTTGATGTTGTTGATGACATGAGGGTAAAAGCCGCTATCGGAAATGGTGTGATGTCTATATAGGTCGATCAGTGCGTTTCTGTAAAAAAGCAGTTTGCCGAAGAAATTTGGAAAACAGCTAATCGATTTGTAGACGGCACCGAAATTAGGGGAAGATAATTTGAAACGAACATGGGATGATGAAAGGAGATATTTTGAGAAAAAGAGAAAGGAGGAAAAGGCTTATACAGTGACCAACGTACGGACAGATGAAACAGAATACATTAATTTTGAACGTACTGACTATATCCGCTGTAGTCTGCTAGGTTATCATATCGCGTAATTTGATAATCTAATTAATTACCGTTGCTTCGGGGGTAATTTATTTTACTATTGGAGTGGGTCGAGACTGGACTTTGGAGAACTGCGGCTTCTAACAGACTCATTGTCCGCCCATCGAATTATAGGTGGATGAATAAGGAAGATTTGTGGAATTGTATTTGCTCGAAGGAAACCACAACAAACCCCACACTGACGGTGCCTTGGGCATACCACATCCTATTCGGATAGGAGATGACAATTGATACTGTGACCTATGGCGTGTTCTTCCAAAGTACTTGCTGTTTCCATCTTCAGGGTAACATTATCGACTAATGCTTTCTAAACAATCACTGTTCTCCATATAATTAATTTGATTTTTTGAATACTACATTATAAAGCAAAATTGTTAATTTCAGTTTTAATGTTATACATCCCCTTGTGTGTAGAAGTGTACAAGAAGTGGCTAATAACACCACCAACACAACCAAACTTTTATATCCTCAACAAGAGCTACATGTTTCGACCTTGTAAGGTCATCATAAGGGTAGCGTTAGAACTTGTGCTACACTGACACATTGCTGTCTCCTGTTTCATCTGTTTCGTGCTTTATTTATTTTGTTCTTATTTAGTGTATGTCTAAATAATCGTAAGGAAACGTGAGATACAATTGTAAAAATGAAATCATTTATAGCATTTTGAAAATTTTACATGTCTTTTTAAAATGTCCTAATGTGAGCGTGATGATGACCTTGCAAGGTCGAAACATGCAACTGGTGTTGAAAAATATAAAGGTTTAGTAGTGTGGGCGTGTTATTTATCATTTAATATTAATTTCAGGCTTATTCCAACCTACGTGTCACTAAAATATTCCTAAAAGTAAGCTTCAATTAGCATTCTTACGGCACTGTAATAGTAACTGAAGGCACTAGAAGAGCATAAAGTAAGTTTTCTTTGTTCACGGCATGAATTTGTATAGGGGGAGTAGAGGTATAACTCCATTCATTTGCAACCTCGGCAGTGTGTGGTTAACATCACGCTCAGGCCGCCATACTTCCGGAAAAGAACCCCGGTACCTACTGAATAGAAGCGTGAGTGGGTCCCAGAGCCTGTCTGGAAGATTTGGTTGCTCCTACCGGGATTCGAATCCGACCTCGTCGAGCCCGTAGAACAGTCGCTGTACGGACTGCGCTACGACTTGTGAGGCTACTTGGGATTATTTTCTTTATAAACCATCTTAATTACATGTTTTTTCTCGAAATATATTAATTTTCGAAAGGGTCGCGTGTTTCATAATTATATATTGAAATGTTTTGTCAGAGTAGTTGGATTATGTACATACTTTTGTATTAGGAGATTGTTGTATAGGATGGATGTGCCGCAGCAGAGTGTCTAATAGCCATTAATTACGTATTATTATTTAGTACACAGTGCACAATCAAGTCTAGTCTAACAAAATGGACTGGGGTATGATCTGCTTTCGAGTCTGTTACTGCATTTAATGCAGTCGATTTAAATGATTACGTAAAGCAGATGCGGATTTGAGATGGTATAATTATAGAACGAGCACACAACCTGCCATTCCGTGCTAAGTTATCTATCCCTTACTTTGCTGTGCCAGCTGACAATTCATTACCTTAATAGGTTTGCCTCTATTTTTATAACGCTCGCATTGCTGTAGAACACGTCACAAAGCTAGTTTGTTTCTGTGCCTCAGAAGTAAGGCCGAGATTAGAATCCAGGAAATTGGAATCCAGAACAGAACTTCAGTACACGGATGCAGGCGCTGACATAATTCCTATCGTGTCCGAAGTGTTTATAGACATGTAATTCAATACATTACGGACAAATCTAAGTCAGACTACCATAGTGCTATTTTACCTTCCGGAGGGAGTGATGAACGTACCACTCTGTCCAGCGTTTCCCGATATCTGAAAGATTTGTGCTTTGTTTGGGGCTTACAGGCTTCGTTTCCTTGTCCTTTTGACATAAATAGTGTTAAAGTTAAGGTGAAAATGGATCATTCGTTGAATGGTACTGGAAGTATTCAGCGAGTACTTATTACGGAACGACACAATCCGCCTACTTTGCGAAGATCAAGTAGTGATTCCTGTTTAGTATAATAATTCGCATTTATTATATCAAACGGAACACACACTGCGTGGAAAAGACTGCTTCGGTTATGAGAGTATACAAGAGCATACTATTAAAATAGCTCCAACAGAAATAGGTTAGGAGGCTGGAATGCATTAGTTATTTAGTTTGTGCAGATGAATAATGCAAAGGATAGTAATAAAGGCACTACACTCAGAAGTACTGAGTTACAGAATACAGAATATTTTCGTGTATATGAGATCGCTTTCCTTCCGCCCTGTCTGCGTTGTGTTGCTTGGTGACCTTCATCTAAATAACGTAGGTTGAGAAATTTCAGTTCCTGCCTCAAAGAGAACATGAACTGTATCCACCGGAAGAAACAATTTTGTGTGAGAATGTTACTTAATACACAGATACGTACACTGCCCGTTAAAATGAAGAATTTTTGTTGCAGAAGTTGGCACGCTTTTTCACCGCCGGACTAGCCTATGCAAGGCATATCGCTGTTTCGTCAGTAGGAAACTGTATGTTTACATGTAACTTATTAGATGAACGGATCTATTAATAGCTGATCATTATGAGAGAGAAAAGGAATGTAATATTACTTTTTAATCAATAGGTATTGGATTTAGCAATAACTCTGAACATTTGAATATGCGCTACTTTGCAGTGCACTGATTTCGTGCGCAAGTTATGAAGTTAAATTACCATCTTCATAACGTAGGAACGAGTATGAAAGAATGTTAGGAAGCACACATAATTTCAAACCTTGCATAAGAAAATACTGAAGTTGTTAGAATGAATAAGGAATTTTCCTATGAAAGTTCAGGCCTTCTGGAATGTTGCGGCATACTAACTAGTAAACAGTTAAAAGATGTTTCAAAGGATCGTGATGCCCTCATCTTCAGGGTTTACAGTTGAAGATTATTTTCAACTATTATGGAATATCTCATTTTAAAGTGGCCTATGGAAGAATGAGAACATTTTTTTTTACCGTAGACGATAATAGAAAATCAAGTTACACTTGACGCAAATCTTGCAGGTGTAATTCAGTGTTGGCACTTTCCATGCTTGAATTTATAGGAAGCAACATCACAAATGTCAGACCCAGTCAAGTAACAAACAATGCTTAAAATTTCTGTATCATGTCTAGAGAAAAAGTGAAACGTTTTTAAATGTTACAGGAAATACGAAAATGCTTACGGTGTTGATGATAACGAAATTTTCGGAATTCGATATGAAGCACGGCTTGCGACAGAATACTAATTAAAACAGAGAACTGTCGGTATATTTACTCAGTGGTCTGCAAAATTCTTTTAAGGAGCATTGCGAGGAAGGTCTTTCAAATTATGTTACATCGCAATACCTGTCACTATTGTATTGTGTTAAAGTACTGGTGACGTCTAAATTTACAGAACGATTTAACTACTTAATTTAAGATAAGACAAATGCAAGTCTACCAGCGCGAAATCGACTGCTGACCAAGGAAATAATTGTTTTATTAGAGTGAACCAAACAGGGGAAACAGCATATCTGAGAAAAACTTCAAATAAGTCTCTATATTTCTCGGAGAATTAATTGGTTTACACGTGGAAATCGGCCATGTGAGGACTGGGATGTTATTGTTCGTTGAGAGAGGTGATGAATGTTTCGAAATATGGCAATTATAGACACTTTTGTACGATACAAAACATCTCAAACATATTCTTGGAGATGTTAAATCGAATTAAGTGATTTCCTAGAATCCTTTGTCTCCTATGTTTTCTGTGTAAAGCTTCACAATTATTTTACTGCATATTTATACGTGGGCGTCTTCAAACCTAAGGGAAGAAATTCTAGTATTTTCTGCCATGAAGAAGGATGCAGTGGATTCCTTAGAAACTCGATAAAATTTTGTTCGGTTTGGAATATCCAAGAACGAAGTATTAGAGAGGGTACTTGGGGTTAGAAGGGAGGCAGCAACAGGAGGGTAGAGAAATTGCATATTTGGAGCATCACAATTTATGCTTTCTATGGGGCAATTATAAGAAAAATCGTGTAAAAAGAATTAGCTCGGCGGGACAAGCAGCATACATGAGAAAAATAAAGTTCTATAAAACTGTAGACGGAAAGCAGGAAGGAAAGAATCCGTTTAAGAGATCAAGGGTAGACTGGATGATACTATGAAAACAGATTTTGAAGAAGTGATGTGAAAACACATCAGCTGGGTCAGTACAGGCTCCAGTTTCCGGTTCTTGTAGACGGGTAATTAATCTTCTCCTTTCGTTAGAGCAAGAGAATATTTTGGCCAGCGAAATTACTTTAGTTTCTCAATAAGGACTGCTTTATACGAAATTAACTAGTGTGTCAGCTGAGCAACTGGTAGCTTCTCAAGATGGTTTCTCTTCCATGGACTTTTTAAAAATGAAATTAACACATGCCGAACGTCGTCAACTTGAAACAAGATAGAACATAAAGTTAAATATTGTGCTTACCATTATGGAAATGTAAGTTGAGGCGAGATTTTACGTGCTTTCTCAAAACCATCTGTAAAAAAGCTAGTATAGTTTTGTTACGTCTGTCCACCTGTGTGTCTATGCATCCGTCCGCATGGAACAACCCTGCTCCAACTGGACAAATTTTCGTTAAACTTTATGTCTGGGGTTTTACTAAAACCTGTCGACCAAATTAATTTTTAGCTAAAATCGTACAAAAATAACGGACACTTTACATGAAGACCTATGTCAATTTATGTCTTTCTGCGTAAAGGAGAATGTGATATCTGTGAGGGAGGGGACTGAGACCGAATAAAGAATTGACGATGTAAAAATAACGAGACAGTCAGTTCTCTGTGAGGTACGAGTTGTCAAAAGTACATTTGAGTATCTAAACATAATATGTGGGCGTGATAGACTCTACATCCGTTGAGTAGAGCAGAGCAAAGCGAAACAGAATAGAACAGAGAAAAACAGAAGAGAGCAGAGCAGAGCAGAGTAGCGTGTCGCTAAATGGTGAGAAATCATATATATATATATACCGTAACAGCACGCATGTTCCATAAGTGTTACGCCGTACTTGCTTTTCCTGATTTGTTCTTTAATATAATGCTAAACGTAGTCCATGCGATACCTGCACGAGTCCATGGATCTGTACAGTTGTAACGTACAAGGCAGCAGTGCGCTTCGCTTGCTGTAACAAACAACAGCGCTAGATCCTGTACATAGTGTTATATAACCGCCCCACACAAATTACAAATAGATGAGCCTCAGTAGAGGAAAGTGGTAATTTAATTTCATTTACAAGGACAAGGCAAGCGAATGTTGGAACCACACAGATGGACTGCTGATGACCAATTAGTTATAAATTGAAACGTCAAAATGTGATTGATGGAAACAAGAGTATGCTTTAATTAATACTTAGCAGCAACACTGGGCAATGTAAATGAGAGATTTTCTATAAAAATGCCATTAATGAGGACGGGTGTGTGTACTGTATGTACTGTATTCACAGGTTAGATATTTCTGTTGCGCAGCTTTGATGCGCAGTAAACATTATGGTCACTCAGTTTATATGTTACTAATTTATCAGAATAATTTTTGAATTGTACGAAACAGTGAGCCGAAGTATCGATGCACAGAATACAAAATAGCGTGTAAAACTGAACGCCGGGGTTGTGCATTTTTTCAACGCTTCGAAATGCGGAATGTTAGAGCTGGATACCAAATGTAAATAAAGCGCACTTTATTTATTGTGATAGAACCACTGGAAGTACAGTGTATGTACGGAGTGACGTGTGGGAGAAACATACATTTCGAATATTTGTGGGTATTGCACATGTCCGTAATATTATGATGACAAAGATATATCATTAACAGTGTTCATACTTTTATAATCAACTCGCGAACGTATGTGTTTAAAGGTGGAAATGGAACACATTTTTGGAAATTGTGTGGCGTTAATGAAAAGCTTAAACATAACACGCGGTTGAAAATGCTGCCATGTCTATAAAGCTCTGTGATCAGCTGTGTGAACATGACAGCAATCAGTTTTCATGTTAAGCGATAAAATATGTTCGTTGCACACCACACAGCATGTAACTCCCAAACCTGTGGTTAAATGTTGGAAAATATATTGTGCCAGAATTATGTAAAATCTCGTTATGAACATCAGAATGGTAACTCCCACTATTTGAAACCTGCCAATAACATTAGGAATTATATACTACAAGGAGCCAAACAGTCGTGAAACGGATAATGTAGAAAGGCCGATCTTGCGACGGGACATTCAACGTGAATGCACAATGGATACGTATACAGGAAAATCCATTACTCTATAATAGGATATGGTTTATGACAAAGTATGTGTTATTCGACTCTGTGTGTGTGTGTGTGTTACTTCTTCATGTCGTAATTTCATTTACTTAAAAGAGGTGTCATTTTCACGTTCGAAATTGTGCTGTTTAAGAAATAAAAATTGAATATAATTGTCTGTAATAACAAAGAACGGAAAGGAAGAAAGGAAGGAAAAAAGGGGATGAAGGACGGTGATAATAAATAATTGAATTTCATCGGGGGGTTTCACTAGTGCCTTAGGATTCGTTGATGTCCTCCAGAAAAAAAAACACATACTTTCATTGTTTCAGATAGAATACCAGTTATGTAAAATGTCCATCGGAAGGCTATCATTCATCCAGATTGCTTACAAAATACAGAGAACACCATACTTAAACCATTATAAAAACCATTCGTTATTATCTTTATGGAGTTATGGAAATTTATTTTCTGACTTGTTTGAGACAAATGCAGCGGGGGACAACAAGCAGTTTCTTAATGTTACAGCAGGAAGTACATACAGTTAGCACTTAGCGGTAAATGGTTCAACTTTATACTCTCATAAATAATTTTACTTTGAATTTTACTTGTTTTATCAGAATTTCTCAGGGGCTAGATATGATGAATATAATTTGTGTGTTAAAATTATTAACTTCTTCTCTTTTAATCTGGCTGTTGTGTTAGCAAGAATGTGTAATTCTAAGAAATGAATGCTCGGGGGCGTTAAATATCTGGAGGTATAAATTCATTTTATTCGTAATATGACCTGTTTTTACATTACAATTTGCCATTGTGTTCGGACATGTTCGTGTAGTGGTAATCTTATGATTTAATTAGGGCGTACCCATTTCGAATCTCGGTCAGGCTGTTGGTTATCCTGGCTGAGGTTTTTTGTAATATATTATTACCAGCCTTTGTAAGGGCTAGTAAAAGAAAAAGATCAAAATCCTCTCCATCCTAACTTTTAACTTGCTAATCATTCATATCCAACTTTACATGAGTTTATACCTAGACGAGAGTTTGTAAAGTTGATTTAGAAGTGCCGTTAAAAGACTTAAGAACATAGTCACTTACTTCTCAGTTCAGTCGAGTACCTTACTGTTGCACTCTCGATCGAGACAATCTTATATGTTGGAGATGTTTGGTTCGAACACGGAATGGCTTGATCTCTCTTCTTGGGGTGGAGGTGGCGGAAGAGGAAAAGGGAAGAAGACGAAGTTGAGAAGGATGGAAATAAAACATCTCCAGAGGAGGTAGCTAAGAGCAAAGGATATAACAGAAGTGTTTGAAAAGACCACTCTTCCTTTTCTAACGATAATATTTCTGACATCTCGCGCAGGCTTTATAGGGAGGCGAGGTGAAAATGTCGCTAATGCTGGGACGCGTTGGTGGCTTAGACACTTCCATAAAGGATAGAGCAAGACACAAGACGATGTTTGAAAAATGACGCGCAAGACTACAACCTGTTGCTGGATGGCTTGATATTCGTCTTTTCTGCTTCCAGACTTATTTTGAAATACTTTTCAATCGCAGTCCATTCTGTGACGTGATGAAAGAGTGGCTGATGAAACTTCCTTCCGCATTTTAACAGACACTACCTTATTTTTCGGTATTCCAGCTCGAGCTTAAAGCAAAAATGGAACATGTTGCGGAAACTACTTTTCTACGAAAGCTTCTAACACACTTACTTCAAAGAACGTGGCAATGGCTTTGGAGGGTTTATATTGTACTAATCAGTGTCTCGAAAACATACTTAAGTTGGCAAAAGTAATTTAAGTTTCTGGTGGAAATGGCCGGAATTAAGAAAACCTGTAAAATTAACACGTTCATTCCTGAAGATCCAAGTCTTCTGGGATGTTAAGTCTTGTCGATTTGTACTCAGATATCGACGTTTCGAACGAACGTGATTCCTTTTTTTTTTCAGGGTCAAGCAGCCCAAAAAGAGTAGCCTCATCGGAAAGTATGGATATAATAGAGTAGGTTGTGATTTTCGCGGCCTTGTTTTGCGCAATTTTGAAACAACGCGCCCTTGTAATACAATTTAAGTAATAATAGTGTATGTTTTATTATGCGCGTAGAATTTCAAATAATGCTGTTTGAGTTCACGCAGGGTTAACATATTTTATATTTGATTTTAATTTATCCGTCTAAAATAACCTTACTTATACCTTCGCGGAACGCATCCCCTGAATTCTAATATATTTAAGTGGTATACTTGGTCTCAGTCTGCGCGAAGTTTTGTTTGCCTGCGAGCTCCAGAAAGGCACCTCACACGCAAACCACGAACGCACTGTACATATAAGGATAATTGAATTGTTAACATATAGGAGTATTATTGCTACACATTGGACGGGGTGTAGTGCTATGACAGGAGTTCTAAGCGACATCATCCAGGATTTGTGAACTTGCTACATAAGCTTCAACAATACGGCCGCTTGTAGCAAATGGCAGACAGAGATTTGACAGCAGTAGAACGGAGGCATCAACCAAAGCAATAGTACCGATGGCTGTGACTGAAGTAATGTGTGATAATAACGGACATATGCATTTGAAGTTACCTTGTACAGCGTTGCTTTCATCGGTTTGCAGTACATGCTAACATTTGTTTCCCATATTGATGTCAGTGAAGTTTCACGGCGAATGAAATGATATAAAGAACGGAACTGCAGATGCAGGAAAGATCTCATCAGTCTTCCCATAATTTTATGTAGGCTTTTAGATTGAAAGTATAACTTAACTGTACTATAAAATTCTGACCAATTCACACACACACACACACACACATCATCATCATCATCATCATCATCCTTGTAGAGGAAAATGGGCAAAGTTGTCCCACTGGCCAGTAATGCCCCACTGCCAGTTACTTCGGTACCTTGGCTGTAGGAAGCAGCACATATTACGCAACTAGGAAGTCTTTCATTGGTGAGTCTGGGACTGTGCAAGTCACAGCTGCTCTGTTTTTCCTCAGTATGTAGCGTAATTATTGACCCTATATATATTTTAGCGGTATATTCTTTAGTAATTTTTAGTTTGTTTGTGCGTGTAGTAATTTTACCAACAGTTTGCATGAAGGAAGAGTAGACTTTTCTGTACAGTTTTATACCGTTACAAACTTAGGCAAGTCAGGCCAGACTCACATGACTAGTCGGGGGCATTATTGCTCCACATTTGGGTACAGTCGTCCCACTGAAACCTGGGTAAAAATGTCCCACTGATATTTTAACTGACTTGGTTGATCTATATTCATACATGAAATTGTATAGTGAATTTTCATTGGTATGTTAATGAACGACTACAATATTACCACCTTTCTACTAAAATACGTAGGGCAGTCAAAAAGTTCCCTTAATTCCCCTGCAGACGGAGAATGAGAGATAAGATAGCGCACGCAGTGATGTGGTGGAGAGCTTAGCATGTCTGCTCGCAGTTGCAGCAGGTGTTGACAGGTGCAGTGTCCTTAGTGTTCCGTTTTAGTTAGACGTGAGTGTTAGTCATTCGGTGCAATGTCGCAGTTCGAACAGCGTGCGAACCACAGGTTCATGTGCAGATGGGGAAAATCTGCTTCAGAGACGCTATCGGCCCTGCAGCAAGTTTACGGTGATACTGCACTAAAGAAATCCGCAGTTTCCGACTGGTTTTCCCGGTTTAAGAATGGTCAGGAGACGTTGGAGGATGACCAGCGCAGCGGGAGGCCTTCGACATCGAGAACCGAAGAAATGATTGAAAAAGTGCAACAACAACTGATTCAATGTGATCGAAGAATGGCCATCGTGGAGTGGAACAAGAAGTTGGGGTCTCTCACTCATCCATTATTGCCATTCTGTCCGACGATTTGAAGCTGAGACGTGTCCCCAAGTTTGTTCCGAGGTAGCTGACCACGAATCAGATGGTCGCTTGAGATCTGTTTGAGAAAAGTACGCAGGACCCAACGTTTCTCACAAAGATCGTCACTGGTGATGAGCCATGGTTGTTCGCCTACGATCCGGAGACGAAGATGTAGTCAGCAGAGTGGCACACAGAGTCTTCTCCCCGATCCAAAAAATTCACGCTTCGTAAAATCTAAGGAAAAAGCGATGCTCATTGCATTTTTTGACATCGACGGTGTGGTGCACCATGATTTCGTACCGCCTGGACAGACTGTTAATTGTCAGTTCTACGTGCAAGTTTTGCAGAGGTTGCGCCATGCAGTTCGGAGGAAACGGCGCGAAAAGTGGCAGAGAGAGTGGTTTCTGTATCACGATAACGCACCGAGCCACGCATCGCTTGTTGTGCAGGAATTCCTCGCCGAGAAAAGCATTCCTTTCATCACCCAACCACCGTACTCTCCGGATCTCGTTCCGAGTGACTTTTGGCTGTTCTCTATTCTGAAAATGGGCTTCAAGGGGACGGGTTTCGCAACCATGGAGGGCATAAAATCGAATGCGACGGCCGAACTCCAGAAGATTCCAAAAGAAGCCTTCCGCCGGTGCTTCCAACAATGGCAGGATAGATGGAGCAAGTGTGTGTGTGCGCAAGGGTCCTACTTCGAAGGTGATTAGGAAAGCGTTGTCCTATGTCCTGCCATTACAGTGCTATACCACAATTCCATGAACGTTTTGACTGCCCCTCATATATTTTATTTACGCATATTATATATTAAATAACCATTAAAATGACACGCTTTTATCCTGCATCTTACCAACCATCAACATATATCCGGATTTTTCAGGAAGTAACGCCAATCAGTTGCCCTCTCCACCAAAGTGATCAAACTCGGGGCCATCAAGGGTAACGAAAAGTCTCCGAGGAGAGTTTCTTACTAGTTCGCCAGTCATCCATAGGAAGAAACAAACAACCAAATGTATGAATTTTGATGTTTTGCTGACCGTGCATCTCAGTATAATCTTAGTAATTAACCAACTTTATGCACAAAATCTTGTTTTATAATGAGTTTATTATATGCCTCTACATGTTTCCAGCACTATTGCTCTCATCATCAGGGGGTCAAAATTGTATTATACAGCATCTGGTGTCATCACACCTGTAGGTGGCCGTCCGGTGCGCAGGTTGAGAGAGGACTCTCTCAACCTGCGCATGGGACGGCCACCTACAGAGTCTGA
>Ga0123352_10011326_pt1 | contig 14046 bp, 17 predicted proteins | sample TergutLab28metaG_FD_89700 | JGI IMG/M metagenome (GOLD analysis project Ga0123352, IMG submission 89700) | Labiotermes labralis P1 segment gut microbial communities from Petit-Saut dam, French Guiana - Lab288 P1 | ecosystem: Host-associated > Arthropoda: Insects > Digestive system > Gut ...
CATAGTCCCGGCAGGGGAGAAACCCAAGGAAGACGAAAAAAGTGCCACGTACGCTTAACAGACGTACACGGCACCTTCTGTAAAATACGACGGTAAAAACAGATAATCGGAGGTTGATTATTTTGGGAAAATGTCGTATAATTATGGATGGTGTGGTAAGGGGTTTTTTAATTGCCCTTTGTGTACGTGAGTGTGAGTCACGTTACAAGGCGTGAGGAAGTTTGCGGCTTCCAATCGCCTGCCGCCCACCTGGTAAGTGTTGCAAGTAAATACCAAGAGACTTCGACGGATACACTATATTTTTCGCTTCCTTTGACATAAGTATACAGCATACCTTGTAAATTTACAAGGTTTTTTTTATGCAAAAATAAATCTTTCAATAGAACTTACACAATTAAAGGTATCGTCCCATACTAGTATATTGTATGCAATATCTGTGTTTAAAAACTCAGGGTATTTGTCTAAATCAAGTATAAATGAGCCTGACTCAAGATTGCCCTGGGTTTTAAAATCCACAACCCCGGAGCCTATAGTAAGCTCGGCACGGACGATGCCTCTCGGTTTTTGCTCCTTGTTTCTAATTATGAGGTAATAGATTTTGTATTTATGTTTAGATATTTTTTGAGGCACAGCCGCAAATACAGTGTAGCCGGGGGTTACGGTAGTAAGGGCTTTTGCGCCGCCCCAGCCGTTTTCAAGAGGGTACCTTCTTGGGCAGCCTTTGTATAAATCCCATAAAAACCGCCGGTGGAGTGTAAAATATTCATCATCGGCGATTACAATATGAGAAGGGCGGCATTGACCAAGACCTTCCTCATGAGCCGGTTCGAGGATAGGGATTGAGGACAGCTCATAACCTGCAAGGGCGGCATGAGCCGTGTCAAGTGCTACCGGGTCAAGTGAGGCAATCATCGCGCTTGTTATTATATAATCTGTTTTTTGGTCTTTAGTAGGCAGGTAGGAAATGCCGCCTTCGGGCAAAGTTGGGCCTTTCCTGTTTGCTGTAATACAATCTGTGATGGCGTAATCGTAGCTTCTGACTTTGTGCTGGGCTAATAGATACTCGGTCAGCATCCCAACATTGTGATTACCTTTTTCATCGTAATACATGCCGTTGTGGCCGAAACGGCCGGGGTCTCCCGGCATACCGTATCTTGAGCGGAGACCGTAGTGGAGTTTAAGCGCCCCTGTTATACCTTCGATACTGTGGCTTTTAAACACCGGCAAACCGATGAATACATCAGTATATTCATTGGGGCTGCTGGTTTTTTCCGCCTGCTCTTTTGTGCGTAAAAATTTAGGGAAAGATACCGATACCACATTGCCGCTTTTCATAGGGACTTTAAAAAGCTGGCGATCCTCAGCACCGAGGGAGTCTAAATTTACAAGTTCCGCAAGGGATTTGCCGTCTAATATGCCATCGGCGTCAAAATCGTAGCAGAAATCTTCCGGGTCTACGGCGTTATCTCCCGTGCGCTCCAGCTTTGCCCAGTGGAAGCTGCTTCTCATAGCTTTCATAGAAGGGTCATGGTAAGGGTACATTACGGCATCCACCAGTTTAAGGCTTGCCCCATTGTTAAAGCCTATAATTTCTCTAACAAGCTCCGCTACATAGCGTGCAACACGAGGGTCGGTGATGATAGCGCGGCCTTTTTCCCCTCGCTCGCCCATATAAGGGCCTACAAGGTTAACTTTTATAACCACTTTATCGCCGGGCTTTATAATCCTTCTAAGTCCTCCCAAACCAAGGGTTTGGAATATAACCTCGTCTATCATATCGCAAACTTCCTTATCTGTGGGGTCGGCTGTGTTACGGGAAAAGCCGACAAGGGATAGCTGCTCTTTTGGTGGTTCTTTCATATACATCCTCCTTTTATATTGGGGTAATACATCATATGTGGACGAGAGGTATAGTGATATTTACTGGCTTGACGAAAGATCTAGATTAGGGTATAACAGAGCTGAGGTGGTTAATGATGAAGGAAAATAAATATGATGATGATAATTTTTTCAAAGAATACAGCAATATGTCCCGCTCACTGCACGGGCTTAATGCCGCAGGGGAATGGGAGTTTTTTAAGAGACTTTTGCCGGATTTTTTAGGTAAGAAAGTGCTGGATATTGGCTGCGGCTTTGGCTGGCATTGTAATTATGCCGCTTCTTTAGGGGCAGCTTATGTTTTAGGTCTTGATATTTCCGAGAATATGATTAAGACAGCCCGCGAAAAGACCACAGCCCCTAATGTTGAATACAAGATTATGCCTATGGAGGATATTGATTTTGAGAACGGGGCTTTTGATGTGGTAATAAGCTCCTTAGCCCTCCATTATTCGCCGGATTTTTTGGGTATTTGTGAGAAAGTGTATAAATACCTTACGGATGGGGGCAGTTTTGTGTTTTCCGTGGAGCATCCCATATTTACGGCTGAGGGGACACAAAAATGGGTGTATAATGAGGCGGGGAACCTTGCCCATTGGCCTCTTGACCGTTATTTTGAGCCGGGTCTTAGAAACACGGTGTTTTTAGGGGAAAAAGTGATTAAATATCACAGGAGCCTTACGGATTATGTAGGAGCCTTACTGGACACAGGCTTTGAGCTGACAGGTTTTGTGGAGCCTATGCCTGATGAAAAGGCGTTAAAAGAAGACCCGGATATGAAAGATGAGCTTAGGCGGCCTATGTTTTTGCTGCTTGCCGGGCGGAAGTAGAGACCGCGGCTAAAATCAACGGTCTCCTGGCAGGTTGTATAGTATCGAGGTCATTTCACTATAGTTAATTTAGGTACAAGTCTATTGTCCTTGACCTAACTTTGTTTTGTCTGTTTATTGTTAAGGGGAACAATATCCATTGTATATCCGAGGGGGTATAAAATCTTAAAAAGAGTATCAATCTGTGGTGTGACTTTTAGGTTTTCAAGGCGGGCTATAGCAGGTTGTTTTACACCGGATATTTCCGCAAGCTCTCTTTGGGAGATACCTTTTTCCTCCCTTGCTTCAATCATCTTGCCTATTAAGGATATTTCAAAATTAATACGCTCACGTTCCACGGGGCTTACCCTTGTTTCATCATTCATATAATCCGAAAATGTATCTATATGCTTTTCATTCTCCATATTATTCACCATGCCTTTCAATGAAGTCATTCATTCTTGCCCTGGCAAGTTCTATTTCTTTTTGTGGAGTTTTTCGTGTTTTCTTGGTAAAATGATGAAGCAGTACAAAGTTATTGTACTTCCAATAAAAGAAAAATATACGGTTTGATAAAGGGCGCAGTTCCCATATATTGCCGTCTATATGTTTTACTATCGGCTCACCTACACGGGTTCCATACTGCTCTAAAGCACCAATATATGCAAGGATTTTGTCACGATAAAACTTTACTTTATACATCTTATTCCTCCGTGCTTTATTATGATAACATATTTGTTATCTAAAGTCAATATGATATGAGGTTTGCCATGAATACATATCCCAAAAACCTCGTATGTATTAGGGAATAAGATTTATAGGAGCGAGGTGTTTATATGATGAGGATAATTTTACTGCCTTTTAGGCTGATTTGGTTTTTACTTGAACTTGTGCTTAATTTAACAGGGCGGCTGATTTGTGCCGTACTTGGGCTTGTGTTTATGGTGGTTGGGTTGATACTTACAGCGACTATATTAGGGTCTGTGATAGGTATACCCTTGTTTATATTTGGGGTGATACTTTTACTACGGTCGATTTTTATTTAATTTAATACGGAGGGAATAATATGCAGCCAAAGATGAATATTATCAAGAAGTTATTAAGGGAGCGAGGTATAGATGGTGCCATCGTCTCCTCCCCGGAGAATTTTCATTATATATGCGGTTTTGCCGCACATCAGCATACAGTGTCCAGGCAGGCTAATTTTGCGGGGGCTGTACTGTCCGATGCTGATAATGAGCCGGTTTTTGCCATAACCATGGATTTTGAGGCGGCTGTGTTTATAGAGAAAGCTTTAGGCAGCAAAATACAGGTGCGGGCTTATGATACTTGGGTTGGGGCAAGGGATTGGGATGAGTTTAGCAGTGGCCTTAAGATTGCGGACAAAACCAATATGTCAACTTATTTTGATGTACTTTTAGAGTCGGTTAAGGAGCTTGATCTAGAGGATAAAACCATAGGCATTGAGGTGGATTTTGTGCCTCTGAGTTTTTATGAAAAGCTTAAAGATTTGTTTCCGGCGGCTGAGTTTGTCAATATTTCCCAACTGTTTATATATGCCAGAAGTGTAAAAACCCCTGAGGAAATTGAAATGTTTCGCCTTTTGTGTAAAACAGCTGATGAAGCTTTTTTAGAGGTAAGCAAAATCGCGCAAATTGGGGTTTGTGAAAGGGAGATGAGCCAGCTATTCAGGCACTGTGTGATAGAATCAGGTATTTGTGTGCCAAGCAGCTGGTCTATGTTTGCTGTAGGGGCAAATTCCGCGAAACTTGGGCTCCCTACAGATGCACGGGCAAAAAATGGGAATATAATTAAGTTTGACGCAGGAGTAAATGCTGAGTTTGATTTTTATACAACGGATACCTCAAGAGGCTGGATTGCCGGGCAGGCTGATCCGTTGATTCACAGGCTTAAGGACAGGCTGTACGAGGCGCAGAGGCTTGTAATAGAAAGGATTAAGCCCGGAGTGCCTATAAATGAGCTGTACCGGCTGGGATTTGATTATGTGGCAAAGGAATTTCCAAGTTACCGCCGGGGGCATTTAGGTCATAGTATCAGCATGGGACCTCAGACCGCGGAGGCACCTTTTATAAATGCCTTAGAGAAGCGGCCATTAGAGCCTTGCATGATACTTGCCATAGAGCTGCCCTGTTATATAAAAGGTCTTGGGGGCTTTAATATTGAGGATATGGTGCTGGTGACCGATAAGGGCTGCGAGGTTTTGACACCTAAGACTCCTCATTATTTGTAGAGGGTAGGAACTTAAATTATCTTAAACAAATTTTTAATAATAAATGTCACATGACTTACTATAGAAATCAAGTATACACTTGATTTTACAGCCCCATTGCTATTTTATGTGCTCCAAAATTAAATCGAACAATTGTTTGAAATCAATTTCACCAGAAGCAAGTCCTAAACCAATGAAAACAATATCCTCATCTGTAAAGTTTACTTCAATATTATTCAATTCCAACAACACCAACATAGCGTATGTGCCTATACGCTTGTTTCCATCTACAAATGAGTGGTTGCAAACAAGGCTATATGTGATTCGCGCTATTTTTGCCGCGGCTGAGGGGTATAACTCAACTCCGTCAAATGTTTGGTAAGGAGCAGATATCGCAGAATCCAATAAAGATTCATCGCGGATTCCATCTGAACCACCAGTTGCAATTATCATATCTTTATGAAGTCTTTTTATCTGCTCCTTGCTAAGTGAAATCATTTTGACAATTCCTCAAAAGCCTTTATATGCTTTTTCAAAATGCGTGAAGCTATAGCATTAACGTCTGTATCGTTTGCAGTATTATCTTCTCTAAGCAAGCTAAAATCCAATAGGACATATCGAGGAGCATTATTTTTCAAAATTACAGCTGTTCCTTTTTCATCAACAAGGCGTGCAACCTTTGAAAAATTTTGGTTTGCTTCAGATATTGATACTAGGTTATCAATACTTATATTCATGATATCAACTCCTTTTGTATAGTATATCAAGAAATTAGCTTAGATACAACATAATCTCTGAAGATTAAAAATCCTTGACTAAATTCGCACTTGGTGCGAATTTAAACTATATCCTAAACCTGCAGAAGTTTAAATTCGCACTTTGAGTTATAATTTTGGTCATTTTGCTACAAAATCGTAAAAACTTAGGGTATATTGACAGAGTTATGGGTAAAATAGTAAAATCTTATTAACTTGTTTTATTAACTTGACTATATTACGGAGAGCAAGATGAACCCCGAAGACAAAATCATCGACGTTAAAAACCTATGGGTTAAATATTTTACAGACGGGCAGGAAATTAGCGCGGTTAACGGCATTTCCTTTTCTTTGTTTGCAGGTAAAACCCTTGGTATTGTTGGGGAGACCGGTGCAGGTAAAACCACCACAGCCCTTAGTATCATGCAGCTTTTACCTAAGGTATCAGGCAAAATTACAGATGGGGAAATCCTTTTTAATAACAAGGATATTGTTAAGGCATCGGAGGCTGATATGAGAGTCATCCGCGGTGCCATGATATCCATGATTTTCCAGGATCCGATGACCAGTTTAAACCCTGTACTCACTGTTGGGGATCAAATCAGCGAGGCTATTAAGCTCCATATGAAGCTGGACAAGGCTGGGGTTGAGGCTAGGGTTGATGAGATATTGGAACTTGTAGGCATACCGGCCCTTAGGAAAAACGAGTATCCACACCAATTCTCAGGAGGGATGAAACAGCGGGTGGTTATTGCAATTGCCCTTGCCTGTGACCCTATGCTTTTACTGGCGGACGAGCCTACAACGGCTTTGGATGTTACCATACAGTCCCAAATACTTGATATGATGGACGATTTGAAGAAAAAGCTTAATACGGCAATAATCCTTATTACCCATGATTTAGGGGTTGTGGCTGAGTTTTGTGATTATGTGGCAATTATGTATGCCGGCGAGATTGTGGAGATGGGTACGGCAGAGGATATTTACGAGTCCGAGAGCCATCATCCATATACCATTGGGCTTTTTAACTCCATCCCTAATTTAGAGGTGGATACGGATAGATTAAACCCTATAGACGGGCTTATGCCTGACCCGGCTGAGCTGCCGGCTGGCTGTAAATTCCACCCTCGCTGCCCGGATTGTATGGAGATTTGTAAAAGTGAGATACCGGATGAATACGAAGTAAGTACAGGGCACAAAATAAAGTGTCATTTGTTTAGATAAACGAGGTAAACCAGTGGAAACATTAGTGCGGATGAGCAATTTAAAAAAATACTTTCAGACCAGTTCAGGTATGGTACATGCCGTGGACGGGATTAATATGGAGATTAAAAAGGGCAGCACTTTAGGGGTAGTTGGGGAATCCGGCTGCGGTAAATCCACTTTAGGGCGGCTTTTAGTGCGGCTTTTGGAGCCTACGGGGGGCGAGGCTTATTTCAATGACCAAAATATATTCGCCCTTAACAAAGCTGAAACGAAGAAGTTTAGACAAAAGATGCAAATGATTTTCCAGGATCCTTACGCATCCTTAAACCCCAGGATGACTATTAGCCAAACTATTGCCCAGCCTATGAAAATCAATAAGATTTATGATAATAATAAAGATATACTCCTGCGGGTGGAAGAGCTTATGGAGACTGTGGGGCTTGCTCCACGCTACGAAAACTCCTACCCCCATGAACTTGACGGCGGGCGGCGGCAGCGGATAGGGATTGCCCGGGCTTTGTCCCTAAACCCTGAGTTTATTGTCTGTGACGAGCCGGTTTCCGCTTTGGATGTGTCTATTCAGGCACAGATATTAAATCTTATGATGGATTTACAGGATAAAATGGGCTTGACGTATATGTTTATCACTCATAACTTGTCTGTTGTTAAGCATATTTCAGATGAGATTGCTGTTATGTATTTAGGGCAATGTGTTGAAAAATGTGAGAGTAAGGAGTTGTTTAAAAACCCTTTGCATCCTTACACTCAGGCACTTTTAAACGCTATTCCAACCCCTGTTTTAAAAGGGGGTCGAGATAGAAAGATAATAAAAGGTGAAATCACCTCGCCTATTGACCCGAAGCCGGGGTGTCGTTTTGCCCCCAGGTGCCCTTACGTGCAGGAGGGGTGTACCAAAGGGGAGGTAGAGTTTAAAGAGGTGTCCAAAGGGCATTTTGTACAATGTATTTTGTATTAATGATGAGCTTGCTTCGCAACACACTTTGCGCGTTAGGTACGAAGCAATCTATTAAAAGGAGGATGAAAGATGAAAAGAATCATAGCGTTTGCTATAGTTTTAATTATGATTGCAGGCTGTGCACCTGCTGCCCCTACAGGTACAGGTACGGCACCTGCAGGGGGTACCCAGCAGGGAGCGGCCGGCGGGGATACAGCCCCGGCGGCAGAAGGCAGAGACACAGTTAGGATGGCACTTCATACGGATTTAAACATATTTGATCCAATGAACAGCGGCATGACCCTAGACCAAGTTGTGTATAAGAATATTTTTGACACATTGTTGAATTTTTACGACGGACAATTTGAAAGAGTTTTAGCCACAGACTATAGTATCACCCCTGACGGCTTAACTTACGAAATCAGCCTTAGACAAGATGTGCGCTTCCATAATGGTGAGCCTTTTACGGCGGCTGATGTGGTGTTTTCTATGACAAGGGCACAGGATTCGGTTTCGTTTGCTTCTATGACAGCGTCGATTGAATCTGTTGTGGCAGTTGATGATCATAATGTGGTCATAACTTTGTCGGAGCCTTATATTCCGTTTTTGCAGGCTGTTATTGCGGGAGTGCCTATAATGAATGAGGCGGCGGTTGTGGCATCCGGGGATAATGTAGGCTTTGAGCCGATTGGTACCGGGCCTTACCGTTTTGTAAGCTTCGAGCCGGGACAAAGGCTCACACTTATTGCCAACGATTACTGGCATGGGGGTGCAGTGCCTATAACTCACGCTGTGTTTAATATTATTATTGACCCTTCATCAGCTCTTATGGCTGTTGAGGCCGGGGATGTGGATCTTTCCTACTCTATACCTCCTATTGAAGCGGCGAGGCTTGAAGCTTCCGATGCCATTAATTTTAGGAGAAATTCCACTACAGGCAGTGGTTTTATACTCTTTAATTTAGAGCAGCCACCCTTTGACGATGTATATTTCCGCCGTGCTTTTGCTCACGCAATTGACAGGCAAGCCATTGCGGAGATTGGCATGGAAGGTATGGCAATACCTGCTTACGCCCTTTGGGATGAGCGTTTTGAAGGCTACTCAGGAAGATATCCGGCGGCAACTTTCGACCTTGATTTGGCACGTGAATATCTTGAGAGATCAAGCTATGCCGGTGAAACCTTGCATTTTAGAGTCGGCATGGAAATGTATAGGAGAATTACCCTTCTTGTACAAGAACAGCTTAGAGAAATCGGCGTGGATATTGAGGTTGCCATGATGGAAACCAATGCTTGGGTTACTGATATGAGAAACGGTAATTTCGAGATATCCACAGTGGTGTTTACCTTCGATTTAGATGTGGATTATTGGGAGAGAGTGCTTCATTCATCAAATATCGGCAATTTCAACTTCCCAAGACTTAACAGACCTGAAGTTGACGACGCTTTTGACAGAGGCTCATCGATACTTGACAGACATGAGCGGATTGACACTTATGCTGTAATCGAGCGGGTTGTTAATGAGGAAGCTATTGTAATACCGATTTACTGGCGCGTTATACCTTGTGTTTATCATAGGGATTTGGAAATATCAAGAGCCTACCCAAGCGGTTTTTCACGGGTTATTGATATGAGCTGGAGATAAACAGCGCTATGCTTTCGTTAAAATGCAATGTCCGCTTCGCGGATCTTGCATTTTAACGATGTTACGGTCGGAATGAATCGGCTTACGCGCTAAAGCGCGTTGGTCGCCGATTTCCCTCAGGGCGGCAAAGCCGCCCTTGCGGAATTTAATCTGCGATGCTATAGTGAAATTAGATTTTTGCTCGTCATTGGGAGGAGCCTAACACGAGTAGCGTGTTAGCGACGGGTTAATCTATGTTTCACTACAACTTTACACAAATAGCTATATCGGAGCAACAGGAGGGAACAATATGCTAAAATTCATACTTAAAAGAATACTATTATTGTTCCCTGTGTTACTGGGTGTTTCTTTTATTGTGTTTACAATTATGTCATTTACTCCCGGGGATCCGGCAACGGCTATACTTGGCACAGGTGCCTCGGCGGAGGATATTGAGCGGCTAAACCGTGAGCTTGGGCATTTTGACCCCTTTTTGGTAAGATATGGTAATTATATTCGCGGTATAGTGACGGAACTTGATTTTGGCAGCTCTTTCCGTACCCGTCAGCCGGTTTTTGATGAGATATTTGCCCGTTTTCCAACGACTCTTAGGATTGCTATAGGTGCTATTATACTTGCCATAATTATTGGTATACCTATTGGGGTGGTGTCTGCTGTTAAGCAGTATTCCATATTTGATATAACCGGCACTGTTGTTGCTATGTTTATGGCGAGCGTGCCTCAGTTTTGGCTTGCGCTGATGGCGATACTTGTGTTTTCCCTGCATTTGGGGCTGCTGCCTTCGACAGGGATTGATACTTACAGGCATTATATTATGCCTGTGGTGACTTTATCTTTGCCGACAGCCGCAAATATAATAAGGCTGACACGGACAACCATGCTTGAAATTATACGGCAGGATTATATAAGGACGGCACGTGCTAAAGGCGCGTCGGAGTTTAATGTAATTATGAAACATGGATTTAGAAATGCTATGATGCCTGTTATTACTACTATTGGCATAAACTTTGGCTTCCTTTTAGGGGGCACTGTACTGATTGAAGCGATTTTTGCTATACCGGGAGTTGGGACTTTGACCATTAACTCTATCAGGACTATGGATATCCCTCAGACTACGGCGTCGGTGCTGTTTCTGGCTTTTATATATGTAATTATGATGTTGGTTGTAGATGTATTGTACGCTTATATTGACCCGCGGATACGTTCAAAGTATATGACGCAAAAGAAGGTGAAAACTGTTGGAGCCTAGGAAGAAAAAACGTAGTATAATAGCCGATATTTGGCATCGGTTCAAAAAAAATAAGACAGCCGTAGGCGGTCTTTTGATGCTGTGCATACTTTTGTTTTTTGCCATATTTGCCGACTTTATATCGGATTATGATACAAGGGCAATCCATCATAACTCCCAAAACCGTTTGCAGCAGCCTTCTATGGATAATTTCTTTGGGACGGATGAATTTGGGCGTGATATTTTTACAAGGGTTATATTTGGCATGCGAAATTCCTTATCTATGGCACTTTCCGCTACGGCAGCGTCCCTTTTAATCGCTATTGTAGTCGGTTCTATAGCGGCATTTTACGGCGGGCTTTTGGACAGTTTTATAATGCGTATACTTGATATGTTTATGGGGCTGCCTATGATATTACTTGCCATAGCAATATCAGCCTCATTAGGCCCCGGCGGCGGAAATTTAGTCCTTGCCATGACTATATCACAGGTGCCAAGCTTTACCCGTATCACCCGCTCGGCAATTTTAAATATCGTCGGGCAGGAATATATTGAGGCAGCTAAATCCTACGGCTCCAACGATGCGGAGATTATTTATCAGCATATTTTGCCTAACGCTATTGGGGTTATAATTGTACAAGCCACTATGGCTGTATCCACAACGATTTTAAGTATAGCGGCCCTTAGCTATCTTGGGCTTGGGATTGCGCCGCCTGCGCCGGAGCTTGGCTCAATGCTCTCCGACGGGCGTGAGTTTATGCGCCATTCCCCTAATATGGTTATTTTTCCGGGGCTTACTATTGCACTTATTGCCCTGTCGCTGAATTTGTTTGGGGATGGGCTTAGGGACGCGCTGGATCCAAGGCTTAAAAATTAAACGATGATATTACTCTGAGATTTGCAATTCTTCTTTCAAGGCTTTTTGCAGTATTTGAGAGAAATTAATATCAGCCGCCTCAGCGGCAACATTAAGCCATGATGGTATAGTTAGTGTTTTTTTAACTGCTTTATTTTCGTGTTTTTTACGATATTCCATAGTGTCAACGGAAACGAGGGTAACTACATCGCCATCATTTATCTCAAGGTCAACGGTTGCAGATGGCTTTGGGATTTCTCTTTTTTCATCTTCTATAAAGCAAAGGGCATCGCCTAAAAACTTCTCTGCCGCGTCCATAGACTCAACTAAACATTCACCTTGAGTCGCCCCCATTGGAATATCTGGAAAATATATGCTATAGCCCTTGTCTGACTCAGGTACAAACACAGCCGGATAAACATATTTCATAAAACTACCTCCTATTGACTATAACCCCAAGTCTTTTAGTATAGCATTCATTGTGCCCTTTTTTAAATCTTTTGCGCCATGTCTGCCTATTTGTGCTACTTTATTATTTTCAGGGTTGATATACCAATCGTGATTTGTGCCATGCTTAAGGAATTTGATACCTTGTTTTTTAAGCTGGCGTATGAACTCAGATGTTTTCATATTTTCCCCCGTTTCTTATAAGAATTATAACACGTGTTTACACGTGTGTAAAGCTGGTTTATGAAATTTAATAAATTATTGATTGCCATAGGTAAAAAATGTATATTATAATTGTCTCATGAAAACTTTAATCACTTTTATTTTTTTAACAATAATACTGCTAAGCGGCTTTGCCCCTCTTTATACATCAGCTCTTGCTATGCCTGAGGTAGAGGGCAGGAGCCTTATTCTCATGGAGCAAAGTACAGGGACGGTTTTATTTGATGTAAATCCGGGGGTTAGGATTTTTCCGGCAAGTACGACAAAGATACTTACAGCTATTGTTATGAGAGAGCATATTGGGCCTGAGGAGATTATACTGATAGGCCCTGAGGTTAATATGACCCCTCCCGGTTCCAGCAGGGCGTTTTTAAGTGAGGGCAGCTATATTTCAGGGATAAATTTACTTAGGGGGATAATAGTTACTTCCGGCAACGATACCTCTAATGTTATAGCGGCAGAGGTTGCGAGAAGGGTATCAGGGAATGCTTATATGCTCTTTGATGAGGCGGAGCGCATTTTTGTGGATTTGATGAATGAAAAGGCTCGTGAGCTTGGGGCTTACAATTCAAATTTTATGAATGCCCACGGCTTTCATCATGAACAGCATTTTTCAACGGCTATGGATATGGCTGTTATTGCACGTGCCGCACTTTCTGACCCTTTACTTAGGCAAATTTTTGCGGAAAGTTATTATGAGGGGCCTGGGGTTACCGGCGAGATTCCTGAGGGGATGCGGGTTAGTAATTATAATTGGACAACCGGTAATATGCTTTTGGTGGAGGATAACGCACATTTTTTCCCCTATGCTACAGGGATGCGGACAGGCTTTCATAACCACGCTAACCACGCTTTAGTGTCTTCAGCGTCCAAGGACGGGTTTGACCTTATTGCCGCTGCTTTCCAGTCCAGGATTGATGTAAGGTTTAGGGATAGTATTGCTATGTTTAATTTCGGATTTGACAATTTTGGGTTTACTCAAATCCAGCGGGACGGGACTGTGATTGATAATATAGCCTTCCACAACCCTATGCTTGGGGAAATTACTCATATGGATGTTAAAGTTGTTGGGGATTATACACAGATTTTGCAAATTAGGGAGTTTGATAGGGTTATACCTACGATTAATTACCGGATGAGCTTGTTTCACACCCCTACAGAGGAGGAGCTTGAAGGAGAGGGGGATGACCCGGACCCCGGTCCGCGCCTGATACTCCCTGTGGAGGAAGGTGACGTTTTAGGGGAGATTATATACACCTTAAACGGTGCCGAGATTTTTAGGGCTGATATTGTGGCAACTATGACAGCCATGCCCCGGACTATGGAGACGGATTTTTACTTTTATCGTGGAAGGTTTTTTGAATTTATAGGCTCCAGGGGCGCGATACCTATTTGGATTGGGGCAGGGATTGTGTTTTTACTGATACTTAGGTGGATTTTAAGGCTTATAAGGCGTAAAAAGCGAAGGAAGATGTTTGATAACAGAAAGGGCGATAAAAGACTGCATTATAGGTATAGGCGGTATTAATGACGGTGTACGTACATGCCTTCTCAATAGACTTGTACCGAAACGGTAATTTGGTCGTCATTGCAAGTCAGATGCAAAGCATCGACGAAGCAATCTCACATGTAATACAAAATAGATTGTGACCTCAGTGCTACACACTTCCTCGCAATCTACAATCTATATTAATTCAAAAAACTCTTGTAAATCTATAAATTATATTGTATACTTATGTCAAAGGAAGCGATAAATATAGTGTATCCGCCATTAATCTGAGCCGCAGTAGCGGGCGGCACTTTAGTGCCGATTCCA
>Ga0123352_10011329_pt1 | contig 14044 bp, 11 predicted proteins | sample TergutLab28metaG_FD_89700 | JGI IMG/M metagenome (GOLD analysis project Ga0123352, IMG submission 89700) | Labiotermes labralis P1 segment gut microbial communities from Petit-Saut dam, French Guiana - Lab288 P1 | ecosystem: Host-associated > Arthropoda: Insects > Digestive system > Gut ...
CGTTGCGCTGACCACGTGACACCCTTCTATCCGCAAAAGTTGGCACTAACTTCGCCGACCGGCGGCGGCCGCTCTGTCGGTATAGTTCGCGTGCGGACTAAGGCCACGGAGTTTAGTTTTAGTATTAATAACGTTTGAAATAAGTATAATTTATGTAGTTCCTTAGTACGTGTTTTTCGCAGCCTCCTGTTCCTTCCAGTCTCTTTGAGCTAAACATTTTCTTAAGGATTTTGTTATGCAACAATCTCTATCAGTGTTCTTCCTTGTGCGTGACAGACCGAGTTCCGCACTTATACAAAACTGCACAGGTAAATTTATATACAAGTACAACACTACGTACAATTATGAAGCACACATAAGCCTGCATAAACTTATGCAGTTGACGATAAGTCTGGGATGTTGCGCCGTTTCGACTGGTAACACATTATTGGACAGCGTTGCGAAAACTTCATACTCTGCCCTGATGCAATTGTTTGCCACCGTATTTAGTGACATATTACGTCGAGTAAGAGAGGGTTGATATTAAGACTGACAAGAACCAACATGAAATTGAGGCAACATATTTTAGCGCACACCAATATAATCTAACTGCTAATATCGTTCTGCTATAGACACAATAACATACAAATTACATTTATTTCTAATGAAGTCGGTACAATAAACGTACTTATTACTGTATGTGTTTTGCTACATGTTTCGGCCATTTCGTAGCCATCACCAGGGAATCCTCCTTATGTAGTACAAGTACAATTTATTAGTTATACCGACTTGGGCAACAGTTAATGTTGACTTGTACACCTCTCTAAACAACATTAATATAAAGCCGGTGAATACTTTCCGATACGAAACAAGTTGAGTCTGCATAGCCAAACCACAGAGCCCTCGCTTTAACCATTTCGTGAAATACGCGTATATTGAAATATACAATATTGACGTTGCTGTAAATCGAGCATGAAGTTGAACGGATGGTGCAGAAACGCGATCAGAGTGCAAGCACGATGTCAGGAGTCGCATAAGTTTTCTACTCGTACTCGTGACATTATGTACTGTACTTATGTTTATTTAACGACGCTGTCATCAACTCGAACTACGTAGCGTCAAATGATACCAAATAAATTGGGAAGGACGTGGGGATAAAATAACGTGGCTCCATTTCCGGTACTACCCCAGCATATGTCTGTGTGGACAGAGATGAGCCACGAAAAATTTCAGCCAGAAATGTCGACGTCCCATCCGAGTTTCGAACTGGGCACCTCCGACATAAGAGTTAGACGCATCATCACTTGAGCCAATTCGTCGGTACTCGTGATATGTCACACATAAATCATTTATATATTAAAACAAGCAATACGAAACGAGAACTCAAAAATGTTACGAAGGTCGATTTTTGAATCTTCGTAATAAAATGTAATACGCGTTTAACTTAGCTGAATTCTGAAAAATTACCCGAAATTATATCTTTCCAGTTACTTTCTTCATTACTGAATTAGTTTATCTTTATTCTATTTCTCCCTAGCAGTGCTATATACATACTGTGAAAATATTAGAATCCATAAATTCCGATGCTTGAGCTTTGGTTCTTGAAGACGGTCGATGTGCTGCATTACCGGAGCCCATATCACCACACTTGCGTCCCGTATATACCTGTACAGGTTTTCACGACACACCACTGCCTCGCACTGGAAGATACCGCTGCCAAGTTCAGACTGAATCCAGGCCAGTGCATCCACTGCCTTACCAACCCAGCCAAGTTCACGACACACACACACACACACACACACCTACCTGGCCAGCGGTTGCTTCCTTCTTGTGTTGATGTCCCAAAACATGCCAGCTGTCGTAAGGCAAACAGAACGAACACTTTGTTACGTAGCATAAGTAAATAAGTCTTGGAGCAGAGTCATTCTCGAAAAAAGAAGAGTGGCTGAGCTACTAAAGAATCCCCCCCCCCCCTTACATCCTAACATCCAGGAGTTCATACCGTTCAGTCTTGCTGCTACAATTTTTAAGCATTTCTAATCTTTAGTATGTGTGCTACACGACTTTCCCAGTTCACCTTGATTTAAAAACTTTAATTATGTTTACTTAAGAATAGAAATTATGAAGTTCTTTTTTATGGAATTTTCACCAAAACCATCATACTTTCTCCCTCTTCAGCTGTCCAAACATTGCCTGCTCGCTTTGCAAGGCATTGCATATGCTCAGGCTGCAAGCAGGCAACCTTTTAATGCGGCAAGAAAGACACATTTTTCACTTTGTTTGCGGATTTGTTGTCTGTGTAGGTGGAAACCTAATTTGTTATTTCTATTTCTCCACATACATGTGGCAACTGTGTGCTGCACAATTACCATTCGAAATAATTGATGAATTTCGTAGTTTCAATAATCTGCTCTTGTCCTATAGTGCCAGATTATCTCACTCACTGTATCAACAAGGGTACGAATGGATGACCGAGGAAATGGAATGAGATTTCGGACACAGGCAGAAAATTTCCTTTTCTCCAAAGAGCCCAGACTAACTCCTGGATCTATTGGGTCGGATCCACCAGATTCTGGAGGTGTCTTCTCGGGGTAAAGCCGCCGAAGAATTAAACACACCGATTACCCGTATCTAGTGTTGATGTTAAGAATATCTGGTGCTATTCGTCCACTCACCCATACGGGTTCATGTCGTAGTGCCTCATAAAGCACAGGAACAAATTACACTTTACTTCTGTCGTTCTGTATACCGATGTGGTATGCGTAACTTGCAGTTTACAGTACGTCCATCAGATAACACGGCAACCGAGATGGCTCGTACTTAAGAAATGATTGGTTTACTATTGAGAATCGGTACTATCTTCCAATCGGCTACTACAAACGAGACCTTCACAACCGAGTTACGAAGATGGAATAACTACACATATAAAAACACAGTTGCTATAATGGATGTTACAGAGGGCTATGGATTTGAAGGGTGTTTAGTATACCCTCAAATGAGCAAAAGCGTCCCAGTCAATAAATGTCCCAACACTAAACTTCCAAGATGTGCGCGACGTTTCTACTAGACTGGGATAACACTGCGGTACGATTTGAGAGGTGTTCATCTCAGAAGGGCAGATGATGGGACCAGCTGTTTCACCTACAGGCAAACAGATGCGGTATACTTTTTTTTTTTTGGTTGAGTGTTTTGCCAGTATGCTTCGAAGATGTGCCTCTTCAACAACAACACAAGTGGCTCATACATGATGCGGCACGCACTCATTTTCTACACATTGTCAGACAGCACCTGAACCAGTCTTCTGGTGGAAGAGGTTAGAACGCTCAAAAACAGTCAACTGGCCTGCACGATCCCCTGATCTTGATCGTCTGAATTTTTGGTTGCAAGAACGCGTAACGACATCAGGGAATTCTGAGCCGATCGATAACTTAGACGTATTACAGCACCGAGCTAAGAATGGTTCTCAGGAGATTTGAGTGAAACCAGGAATTGTTTAAAACAGTATGCACTTCTATGCAACGAAGAGCTCACTATTGTGCAGACAAGAATGGGAATCACCCAAAGCATCTGCTGTGGAGATAACACAAATATCAGCCTTATATCAGCAGGCAATGGTGTCTGGACGTATGTTAACTGGCACTCAGTGGGAACCGGTACTGCACACCTTTGACGTCCGTAACCCTTGTTAACACCTGTATATGGCTCTACGCCCTACGCCTTGCATAGGTCCTACTTTAAAGACAGACGTAAAGAACTGTCTGCTGTATTCTTACAGGACGGCCCTCAGCCATTTCCACTGACCTCCCACTCGTACATACTATTTTATCACGAAACTTCCTCCACACTATGATGCAAGTAAAGCTATCCCATTACAGGCCTGGACAAGCCCTGAAGAATTCAAGAGATTGAAGCTCAGAATTTTCAGATAATCGGCACATGAAGGTGGAAAGGTCGTCAGCCCTACTAACTACCCGCTTTACACCCCTCCCCCTCCTCCCAGGATATATCCTTGATACTCATTTCTCTTAGAGGCCGTGTCGACCCCAGGGTCATAATGCGGCCGCAAGGATCAAATCAATGAAAATTCCCAATGACCTCATCGAGAAATGAGCCCATGACCTTCCGGTTTGGAGGGCAGTGATGAGGCATATAGGGCCACTTTATTTTCAGGCAACTGTGTTCTATAGAATCTACAGTCTTTCCTACAGCTATATTTCATTTTGAATGTTTCGTGTGTGAAGTATTCATGTATGTCTTTGCATCTGAATTTGCCTACATTTAACAGTTTTTCGCGTTACTGTCTATTTTGTCCCAAGAGAAACGCATATGATTTAAGACATAAAATTCCAGCCTACAATGACCAGGATTTTCTTTAGATCGAGGCATAGGATCACGTCCGCTAGAGAAACTTTCTCGGGAGATGAGATTACACATTATTTGGTATCCGTCACACAATTTTAATATTAATGACACCAACAATGTTATACAAGTAACAAACAGGTGTTTTTGTTTTTCCTTTTGTGCGGGTCTCTTTCGGGCGGAATTGTAATCAGGCACCCCCTCCTCCAGGGCAGATGCGCCCATCTATACATTTTTGTTTCTATGATTTTAAAGCCATATTGGTGCCAAAAGTGCCATTCTTTCTTTGTGACACGTAATTAACCAACAAACATCTTCTTTCTTTATGACATTAGTCAACCAGGGTTCGGCAACATGGATGCAAACAACTGTTCTTGTGTATAACTGCAATGCCACTTCAGCCTCACAATTACGATTCCAGCATGTCACATTTTTATGAAGTGTACAGCTATTTTATAAAATTATAAAAATGTATATTTTTTCCTGTTATTAATCTTGTGCCCTCTCACTTGCAGCAAGAGTGGCGATAGTTTCTGGTAAATTGCTAAGCATTTCCAAACATGTTACACTATACGCTGAACATTCTGACCGTGAACATGGTCTCGAGGTTGCGTTCGGTAAGGGTGGTATTAGCTGCTTTCTCGATGCTCATGCACGGAGGATCGCGCTGTTTTCGCCGACTTGGCGCCACCCTGAGTGTCAGACATGAAGTTGTGTGATCGTAACAGCAACAACTTCAGCTTCAGTTGCACTGTGTGCCACTTGTGGTAGGTCGTCTTGTTCTTAAGATGTCTCTTCGTCCCTGACAAATCTTCGTTCATTACTTCTGTCACAGCGCGATGCAGCAGAAAAAACGCCGGGCTTGTTTAACTCGGCAAAAAAAAAAATTGTTATATTTGTGGGCACTTAAGTCACGGTGCAGATGTCTAACACACAAAGCTAAGCAGGTCAACTATTTATATTTCGGATGTCATGTGGTAGATGCAGGTAACAGTTGGGTACCGCATCTTCGCTCGATTACATGCAACATAAATCTGATCAAATGGGCGAAAGGAAAGAAGAACAGTATGCCGCCTGCAGTTGTTCCAATGATCTGGCGTGGGCCAATTAGCCATCTTGAGAACTGCTGTTTATGTTTAACAAAAATCGAGCGGGATTCGAAGAAAAGCACAAAAATCGAGCGGGATTCGAAGAAAAGCAAAGTTAAAATTCAGTACCCCAAGCGTTCCAACTGCAAAGAATCCCACGGCACACGGAGAAGGGCAACCTATTCCTCAGACACGTTCCTCAAGAAGAGCCGCATGAACGACAATCTGCATCTACTGATCCCAGCTACGTAGATTAACATGCAGCAGCAAAAAAATAAGGTGGAATGAGGACGTCATTCAACATAGAGAGTTGCAACAAAGTAACGGGGACAGTCTGGACATACGTTAACCGCTATAGGGGAATTGCGTGCAAAATGGCCCTCCTAAGCAAATAAACATTTAAGAAAACGCTGGTGTCTTTTAATAACATAAACTAAACAATAGTAGTTGCAAGGATTATTAAGGAAGGTCACATAGTTTTTGGTATGCTTTAGAAATTTTGTTCATCCGAAATTTGAGATTTTCTGAAACCTTACAAAATGGCCGCTTTACCCAGGCCCCTAGATAAAAAACCCTATACTTTTTGTTAAAGAAATGGAATATAGTTAAAATAATCTAATGAATAAATGCAACAATATAAATATGATCACTTTATTAATCCTTCAGATGCTTTAACAGTAATTTTAAATTTCTGGTTTCTGTAATGAGTATAAAAATATCATACAAGCGAAACTATTTTGACCACAAAGGTGAAATTAAAAGAGAAAAGAAGTCACATTGGAAGTCATTATTGATTACTGGGTCAACTCCAGCAGACTCTTCATGTGCCCATTTTGAATATGACATACAATGAAACAAATCTCTCAATATTCAAGGTTTCTTGGCAGAAAATGCACTCTGCATTTTCCACTTCATTTGTGTATATCCATTTTATTATACATCCTAGTTTTTCTAGTAATCATCAAGTGGACTTAATTTGATTTGCCTCAGCCCTTTTTTTCATGTCCTCTTTCCCCACTAGGTTGTGATCTATAACTTACCCCTCTCTTTTCCTTCTCCTCAATAATTTTTTTGTAAGGCCTACTTGTTAGAATTGCAGCTATTCCAGCTTCTGGTGTTTCTGGATTTTGGTTCTCAGTCATTTGTGGCAAGGGTTAAATCTCAGAACTGAGAAAGAAGTGAATGAAATGTGAGAGCTGTGGTCTTTACTTGGTTGTTGATCATGATAGCCAGTGGAGAAGCTGGCTGATCAACAGATTCAAGCACAGAAGTCTGAGAATCATTCACTCTTTCTGCTGTATTTGCTGCTTCTTTTGTCAGATTCATCACTTTGATCTGTAACTTCAGCAGCAAAAACGTTGGCTTCACTGAAAATGTTCCTGTCAAATAAAAAGCCACACCTCCAGAAAACTTTATGGCTGTTACTAGGCTTGCAGCTTCAAGGCAAGCTTCATCACAAATGCAACTTATCTCAAATATTTTGACAACATGACCTGGGCAATTATTTGTCCCTTTTTCAAGAGCAGCAACATAATAGGTGCTCAGAGGATACATCAATGATACATCCACAGGTTGCAAATGATGTGTCGAGTGTGGTGGAAAACATAAAATTGTAAAACTATTTTCTCTTGCCCTTTCACTGATTTCCAGGTTTCTTGTATGAACAATATTACCATCTAAAATTAGCAACGCTGCATAATATGGAACTGGTGTGGTGTAAGTAAAAAAATGGTCAACACCATTAAAAAAAGAAAGCATCAAGCATCATCCATGCACTCATATTACATGTAAAAATTGTACCAGGTTGGGCACCATCAGTCAACACTGATTTCATTCTCTGTCTTGCAAAAATTATCATGGGAGCAGCAAAGTTCCCGCTGCAGACATGCGTCTCTTTCGGCAGAAGTAAATGTGCCTACTTATTGCTGAATATTACAGGCAATTATTTTGCTATTTCAGGTAGGGAGAGTCCCAACAGCTGTCTCAAGCACATTAAAAATGTGGTGAGGCTGGGAGTAGTGTGTATCAAATTGTTCTTGCAACAGATCAAACATCTTATTGACTGAACTCAGAAAGTATCACACATTCGGGATAAAATGGCCACCAACAGAGCCATTTTATCCTGATGGTATATTCCAGGAGAAACAGGTGTTACAGCAATGCAGACACATTAGAGTGTCTTGAAACATCTCCATGTTTTAGTTCACCGTCTGCTCTTTGCTCCATAATTACGGCAGATGTCACATTAAATACACTCTAATTGAAAATCTGAAAAATACAATGCACAAACCTTACAGAAGAGAGGTATAGGAAAAAAGTTTTTGTTACACAAAAATCTGTTCATTTGCATGAGCACATCTACTCTTTGTGACTGATCTCTCTAGACTAATGCATATGTACTAGTCTCCAAGCCCAAGCAGACCAATAACAGCAAATGGACATCTTACCAGGAGGGTCAGTTTGACACACAACCCACTACTTGTAGGCTCTTTAAGTTGAGAAGATACATAATGATCAAAAACTAATATGAATTTAGTTAAACTTATAAATAAATTCACATTTTTCTCATTACAACAACATATACATATAAGTGTCCTAAAAAATTTTGTTTGGGAAGCCAAATGCCCTGGGTTTTTCCAAGTCACAAAACTACATTTCTGACAATGTGTATACAGACTGTAAATTTTCCCATAGTGTAAGAAAGCATATATATGAATACATCTGCCACCATGTAAGAGGAAGGAATAGGAGTGGGACATGGAGATATGTAGGTTAGCAATTGTGGAGTCTGGAATGAGACTGTGAGTGATAAGGATGTATGTAAAGTAAAAATCAGTGAGTAAACTGAGTGCTTGAGTTGGGTAGTATTACCCTTATTCCCGTTTTGTTTTCTGTAACTGTATGTTATAATTTTTATCTGAATTATCTCAGAGTAAAGTTAATAAATTACTCAGTCTTTCATTTAATGGCAGGGTAAAAATTATGTCTTATGCCTCTCCCCACTTCCACTTGTTTTTAAGTGTCCCTGTTTTTGGTATCTAAAAAGTGGGACTCCTAATTTACTAGGACTTGACATAAGACACTGCACCTCCCTCCACCAAGGGTCCACAGCCCACAGGTTGGAAATCACAGTGTATGCTAGATGTAACAGTTTGCAAATTTTTCAGTGGCTGGCATACAAAGTTACAGGAATTGTAGTAATATACAACCCAGCTGCACGCAGACATTTCAGCTTGCAATACACAGCCTGATGATTCCTCACTGAAAGTTGAATTATATATGTGCAGCTGGGTTGTACAGCACCAAAATACAAGTTGTGTTTGATTTATTCAATAGTCAGTTCTATTTTTGTTGTATGGGCACTATTGCAAGATCTTCAAAATTAAAAAAAAAAAAATATTCCTTTAGAATGAACTGCACTTATACTACAATAACAGAAATACACACTGTGCTGGCATAAATTTCAAAATTTGAACTCACCATACCTTCTTTCAAACCCTTAATTTTAAGATGATGCAGACATGTAAGGAAAGTTCTGTTTTATAGTGTCACCCACAGAATCCTTCACATCTGCCATTTGTTTCTGCCATGTCAAATATTGCCAAACCTGAAATAAATTATGTTGAGAGTTAAAGGAATATATTTTACTCAACACTTTTATCTGTACAAGGTAACAGAACATCATTTTTACAGCTCCTCAACAATCATTACATTTCGCATAACATCTGCCAATCTACAAACTAGAAAACCTGCTATTACTTTAGGGATTGTACGTCTTTAAATCAATTACTGGTTCACTTAATAAGGACTGTTTTGGTATTTGTACTGTATTCATAATATCTATAAAAAAAACTTTGTTTTTGTATCTTAAACTTGTGAATGACATTACTTCTTACAATTCAATTCTAATTTTGCTCTCATAGTCTCTTTATGAACAAATGATTGTACAAGTTTCTTCATTCTTACTTAAACTATCACCAGATTTAAATTAATTCCTGCCTCTCTTACTGCTTTGTCAAGCACAATATTATATGTGATGTTAACAACTTACGAGGGTCTTAAAATCAGTTCATATTTCTGTATTTTTCCACCTCTTTTTTGAATGTACCATGTGTGTTCACTACGTGAGCACTTAATTGACCATCCTAACAGAACAATAAATTTTGTCAGGGAATTACAACAAACACTTACTGTGTTTGTAAATTCACAAACTTTGATAAAACAAAGCATATACTGCAGGAGCTAACTGCTGGTCTAAGTAGAGCAAACCAGTTTTTCCACTTCCACAATTGACTGTTATCACCCCCTGTCTTTCTATATGTGATCATACAATTATCCAGGAATTGAGTACCTATTGTTGCAATCCTTGCACTTGCTGTTTGGTTCCAATGAAACAATTCTCTTCATTTTGATTTTAATTATTTTACAACAACTGCTCTATCAGTTTCCTGAAATTTTATAGGATTGAACAAGAAGCACTATCCTGAAGAAGTAAAAAGCAGAAGACCTGATTTTACACGCTAAATGACACCTGCTTAAAAACCATGTCACAGCAGACATTAAGCATAATGTTTAAACTCTATAAAAAATCCGATGTTTTGCTGTCACATAGTTGGCTTCAACTTGTTGGAAAATCTCTGCTTCATACTAACATCACTATAAATAAACCTCTAGTACTCTACCTGCTGTAAATTGCTACACATAAGTGATCCCTGTTTCATGCCTAATTATTTGGGCCAGCACAGAAATGCAGGTTTAGACACACCTAATGGAACTTGAAATACCTATGAAATCTATGTATCTCAAACCAACCTTAATACATATGGATTTATCTACACTTGAAATGAGCCAGTAAAAGACCCTGTTGCATGGACAATGTTATGAAAATGACTTCCTGGGAGAGAATTCAGCATGGCAAGGTCTGAAGAAAATGTTATACAGATAAATTTTGTTGAAATTGAAAAGGAGATTTCAATATTATATATAAACTGTAATGTGGCAACTAAATAGAATAATATATGATATAAAATAATTTCTTATGAGCTAAATTGATTCTTCTGCCACTAAAATTGGTTCTTGATATGAACATGATGTCACTTCTACCTAGGGTTCCACCATGAGATTTCAGTCTTGCACTTAAGATTACAGCCTTCTGCGAGGTGTTATCATGCAGTTCGGTAAAAAGTACTGATGTGTCACAGGCAACTGCTACTTCCACCTGCAGGGTAAAATTATGGTAGTAGAAGATTAGTAGTAGTAGTTGTTGTTGTTGCAGCAGCAGTAGTCAAAATACTTCTATCCTGAATGTGCTGGCTCTCACCACTCAACCTGGCATCTGTCTACAATCTAGCCATACATGGTGTCACCTGCCAGAGGGCTGCATCTTCACAATAGCTTCATTTTGTTCGCTAATCCGGAATTTTTAGAGTGGTGTTTTACAAAAACATGGCACTGGAGAATATTTCATATTTACTGAGTTATTTTTGGTATACATGCAGCATGAACAGATGCTGAATTTTTGACTGCTGAAGAATTATTTTGCAGAACTTGCATGTTAAGCAGGAACCCTGTCACCACAGCACGGCATGTCTTCATATGACCTTCACGTATGGAGGGTCAATATATGTTGAATAAAGTGCACGACAGGTAGTCATTCAGTAAATAATCTGAGTGTGACGCTAACAGTCTTTTACCTTACAATAGAACCATATTACCAAATGACCAACTATGAATTACATAACAACAACATTGCCACAAAACTTGGAATGTCAAGTCCAGCAGGTCTGACTGCGGCAACAGAACTGATGATAAGGATGGTACTGAACAGCCTATCGTACAATATTCTACTATCCTTTGTTTGTGCACTCACCATCTTGCCTTGCCTCAAAATATCTTTCAAATAAACACACATACCTATAGAAACCATTCTTGACTGGGAATTGTATAGAATTTTTTTTTTTTTAATTGATGAAACTAAGGCAACCAGTGTACTTTTGGGCTTAACAGGCCATGTCACAAATCGTTTATTTGAGTAATGGGATTAATGGTGGGTGTGATACTTCTTTTTTACTCCTCTTTTTGTTCCAACATATGGGCCGAACTACATGCACCGTCATGAATGTGGAATCTGATTGGATAAAAGCTGGTGGCTGTTTTATACTTCTTCCATGAATTTGGAACATTCTTTTGTACTTGTCTGCAAATAACTGCACCATACAGCGAGCTCGTCTTGATGTCTGCCCATAGCATAATCTGACTGCCGTCTTCAAAGTACAATCCAAGGAATATCACTTCCTAAACAAAAGCCATCTGGTTTATAAAATGACATGGTTTGAAGGGTAAGCACTGTTTCGTTGTGCGTATTGTATGTTTAAGGGTAGTGGTTCGGGAATTTTTTATCTATGAAAGCTATTCTGCTGGTGCCTAACCCCCCTCCCTCAGTTTTCCCAACGAAAGACATGGATACAACAGAGATATGAAATGAGAAGAATAAATAGTAATACGAACATTTAACATTAACAGCCACTGCCTACAGGCACCATATCAGAAGTGCATATCTATGCAGGGTGCTTGAAACAGTGTCTCAAAACTCCTCGACGTACATGTTTAGAAACATACGCGGGACGACACTAACCTCAACACATAAACTTTAGCTTCCTGAATTACAGTACAAGCTTATAATATACCCTATTCGCCAAAAAAAATAATACTCCACAAAATATCTTGCAATTTTATAAGTTACGAAATCAATCCATGCTTCCGGCTCCAAACATAGAACCAACATCATCACCTTTTGGCAGCTGGTTTCTTGCACTATACCACGGTTCATATGTGAGAATTAACTGTCGTTAGATGTGTGAATTCCCTAGCACGGATCCTCCAGAGCATCATCTCCTTGGATCAAGGGCACAGAACATTAATATCAGGGGTATCAATGTGTGCGAACCGAGCAGCTGTCTTGGCTAACCCTCAAATTCGACTTCGTGAAGTAGGGTCCTTCTTGAAAAGGCAATACTTCCTCAGATCATTGCTCACATTTTATAAAACCTATAGTTTTATTATCGTGTTCACAAGAGCATGCCACCTGCCCCTGTCCTAAACCAGACGAATCCAGTCCATGCCCTCCAATTACATTTTTTGATGACTCATTTCAATTTTATGCGCCCACCTATGGCGAGGTCTTCTAAGTCGTTTCTGTCCTTCAGTTTTACCCCCAAAGACCTTTATGTATTTCTGTTAGCTCCTGTGCATGGCACATGTGCTCCAACAGAAGATAAAGAAGACGGCATTAAAGAGCAATTTTGTGTGGAATTACAGAAAACTCAGGATGGAGTACCAAAACATGATGTCACAATTATACTGGGTGACTTGAATGCCAAATTATGGAATAAAAAATTATTTAGCCAAGTAGTAGGCTTGCATGATATTTCTAATGAAAATGGAGAAATGGTAGCAAATTATGCCATCAGCAGTGACATGTTTTTGATAAGTACTAACTTTCAACATAAGAAAATTCATACTGGAACGGGGACATCCCTTGACCATCAAACAAAAAATCAAATTGACCATGTACGGTTAGCAAAGAAAAAATGAGATTAATACATGATGTTAGATCGAAAAGAGGCTACAACTGCGATTCTGACCATTTCTTGGTGCAAATTAAAATTAAACAAAAGCTAATAATAGTTAAAAACAGACAAATTCAAAAGTATAAATGAGATAGACAACTATTCAACCAAAAAGAGAAAATTAACAAATATCAAGAAAACTTGCAATCAATGTTGCATGAAATAGAAGAGGAAATGGATGTTAATCAAGACTGGCAGAACCTAAAACATGCGACAGAATTTAAATTATCTAAAGATGAAAGGAATGCTAACCACTGGTGGGACGATGAGTGTAAGAGAGCAATCCAAGAAAAGAATGAAGCAAGAGGAAAATGTCTAATGAGAAAAACAGGAACAAACTTGGATATCTATCATCAAAAAACAACGAAAGCAAATAGAACCTGTAGAAGAAAGAAAAAGGAGTGGATAGAAAAGAAAATTAAAGAACTAAACGAAGCAAATAAGAAAAGGGATACAAGAAAATTTTATAAAAATGTTAGAAGCTTATCTAATCTATCTACTGTAATGACATTGGTATGTAAAGATAAAGACAGCAACATACTATCAGAACAAAAACAAATGTTGGAAAGATGGCAACAATACTTTAAAGAGTTATTAAATCCTGAGGCTGAAAGAACAATCAGTATACAAACACACGAGGATCCAATAAATAATTTAGAACTAGAGGAGTGAACATACGAAGAAATAAGGGAAATAATAAAAAATATGAAACCCAATAAAGCTGCTGGTCCTGATGAAATACTACCGGAATTTATAAAAAATGGAGGTCTCACACTAAAACAGAAAATATTTATTAAAACCAACTAATTGCACATATTTGTCAAACCATTAAAACCACATTATCTGATTAAAATGGATTTAAAATAACTCCTACATGTTTCAATCCCTCTATGGGATCATCCTCAGGGAGCGTAAATTAGAGTAGGAATGAAGTTACTAAGACAGACTGTACATGAGGTTATCTGGTAGCATGCTGTTTTGTTTATGTTA
>Ga0123352_10011332_pt1 | contig 14043 bp, 17 predicted proteins | sample TergutLab28metaG_FD_89700 | JGI IMG/M metagenome (GOLD analysis project Ga0123352, IMG submission 89700) | Labiotermes labralis P1 segment gut microbial communities from Petit-Saut dam, French Guiana - Lab288 P1 | ecosystem: Host-associated > Arthropoda: Insects > Digestive system > Gut ...
AGTACCTGTGTTCATCGCGGCATACTTTGGGCTTAGGCGTTCGGAAGTGATAGGTCTACGGTGGAGTGCCATTGATTTAACCAACGGAAGTCTAACCGTGTGCCAAAAGGTTGTACGGCTTACGCATGAGGGCAAACGGGAAAACTATATCACCGACACGCTAAAGACCGAATCGAGCTTCCGTATTTTACCCTTAGATGAAAAGCTGATAACCATGTTTACAGCGATTAAGAAGCAACAGGAAGATAACAGGGTATTATGCGGGGATTCGTACTGCGTGGATTATTTCGATTATGTATGCGTCAATGTAATGGGTGGCTTGATAAACCCCGAAACCATGTCGCGGTACTTTTCCAAGAAAATCCGTGAAAACGGCATGAAGGTGATACGGTTCCACGATTTGCGTCATAGTTGTGCTTCCTTACTTTTATCGCTGGGATACGCCATGAAGGAAATCCAAGATTGGCTGGGACACGCCAACTACAAAACCACCGCAGACCTGTACAGCCACGTTGACCCACGCAATAAAGGAAAAATGATTCGGGGCTTGACCTCTGCGCTGGGCGCGGTATGAAACTTGGATAAGTGTTAGAAAAAATGTTAGAAAACAAGGGCAAAAAAGCAACATGATATATAAAAAACCCGCCAAACAAGCGGGTTTGAGGGTGTCAAGGGAAAGTAAGCCGCTACACTCGCCACGAGGTGGTGGTACACCTCGCGGTCATTGCGGTTCTTTTATTGCGTACTCATTCTATCACAAAGCAATCTAAAAGTGCAAATTTTCATCCATAAAAAACAAATGCGGACCTATTAGGTCCGAAGTTAAAACGAATATACAAAAAAACAGGACGCCAACACACCGGACACCAGTGGGGCGGGGGCGGGTGGATGTTCCATAAGCAGCGCCTACGCAATCGGACGATTAACGGCGAACGGGCGCGTTATGTGGTTGGCATCGGGTGCTTGCAACCGATGCAACCACTTCGCGGACGGAGCCGTTCATCGTCCGATTGCGTTCAGCGCGGCGTTGGAACATCCGCCCGCCCCCGCTCCACGGAATAACAGCAGGTAAGACAACCCCCGTTAATATCTTTGATCAATTCCGTTACGTTCGTCGTGGTATTCATAATTCATGCGGGTATCGATTTTTAACATTGACAAATACATACCCAATGCATACGCTTACGCGGGGGGTATTTATATGAAGAAACGCATTACATACAAACGCCGGATGGCATTAATCTTTATCCTAACCGCGGTGTTTACCGTTTTCCCCGGCGTAGCGGTGTCCGCCGCGCCCCACGATGATGAACCGCCGATGATTTATGTCGGCACCGTTTACGTGGAGTACACAGGCTTCGCCATCCTCCCCGACCCAAACAAGCCGAATCACTTTGCTTTGGCCGTACGTCCGATCGCGGAGGCCGCCGGATATACCGTAACGGGCTCGCGCAACGGCGCGGTATTAAAGCGCAACGGCACGGCATTACACGCGGAGGGTACGGAAATCCGGCTATGGGCGGACAGAGATGATTACGTCCGCAAATATCCGAACGGGGATGAAAGCCGGCACATATTGGCGGGCACACCCTTTACGCACAACGGCAGGCTATATTTAAACGCGGACGCGCTGGCCGAAATGCTGGGCCTTGTTTTCATTAAAACCTATGATAACGCGGGGGAAAGCGTTTGGCGTTTCATCCAACCGAACGCGGCGATCGAAGCGCGTTACCGCCGTAACAATGAAATCTTTCAATCCTTCACGGAGCGGCACGGCGGCGGTTTTATCTACGGGCAAAATCGCGAACCCGTACGCGGGATGCGGATCGGCAGCCGCGGCAACGGGGGCGACCACGGGTGCGGGCCGTTCGCGGTATATAATGTATTGCGTTATTTGGGCGTCGAAGGGGTGACCCCGGCAAGCGTAATCCGCTTCCTGGATTATAACAACGGCATAAATTTGGGCGGTTTCGGGGGCACCCACCCCGAGGTATTGACCCAATACATACGCCGCGCGGGGTTCGGCGCGGATATCCGATACCTCCCCGAAGACATGGACGGGCAAATCCAATCCGCCGACGCCGCGATCCTCTTGTACGGACGCTTGCGCGGCGGTTTTTTTATCCATTACGTGATGGTACGTTACGAAGCGAATGACACGGGGCCAGGCAGATTTTACGTTTACAACGAATTCGGCGGCGACACGCGCCCGCGCGTTTACGCTTCCGTTGACGCGCTCGTAATCGATCGGGGATACCGAACGGTTGCCTTGATCATTATTTGACACATAACTGTAAAAAAGATATTATCAACAATACGCGTTAATTTGACGCAGATACCGGAGGTGTAAGGAAGTGACAGTACCAATCACAGTCGTTGTTGTGGGTGCCGTCGCTCTTGCTCTTATTTCAATCGTTGTTGGTTTTTTCATAGGCGTATGGCATAGGAAAAGGATTGCCGAGTCGAAACTGGGACACGCCGAGGTTCAGGCGGAAAGTATCATTACGGAGGCCAAAAGGACAGCGGAGGCCCGCGCCAAGGAGATGCTTTTAGAGGCGAAGGAAGAAAGCATCAAGACCAAAAATGAAGCAGAGAAAGATGCGAAAGAGCGCAGAGCGGAGGCACAGCGTTTGGAAAAACGCTTGCTTCAAAAAGAAGAAACATTGGATCGCAAGTTGGAAACGCAGGAACGTAAGGAAGAACAGCTTCAGGAACAACGGGAACAATTGGAACACAAGCAAAAAGACGTGGACGCCATGCTCGCCCGCCACCACGAGGAGCTGGAGCGCATAGCGGGGATGACCGCCGAGCAAGCGAAGGAGCTACTTAAGGCTGCCATCGAAAACGACGCGCGTATCGAATCCGCCAAAAAAGTGCGCGAAATCGAAAACGCCGCCCGCGCCGAATCCGAAAAGAAAGCCAAGGACATCCTTGCCACGGCGGTGCAGCGTTGCTCGGTGGACCATATCACCGAAACAACCGTCAGCGTCGTCAATCTGCCGAGCGATGAAATGAAGGGCCGTATCATCGGCCGTGAAGGACGCAACATACGCACGCTGGAGAGCTTAACCGGCATCGATTTGATCATCGACGATACGCCCGAAGCCGTCATCTTGTCCGGCTTTGACCCCATGCGGCGCGAAATCGCCCGCATCGCGCTGGAAAAGTTGATCATCGACGGCCGCGTCCATCCCGCCCGCATCGAGGAAATGGTGGAAAAGGCGAAAAAGGAAGTCGAAATCAACATCCGCGAGGAAGGCGAAAGCGCGACCTTCGAAACGGGCGTACACGGCGTACACCCCGAGCTCGTACGCCTGCTGGGTAAAATGAAATTCCGCACCAGCTACGGACAAAACGTGCTCAAACATTCCATGGAGGTAGCGTACCTTTCGGGGCTCATCGCCGGGGAACTGGGCGTGGACGTTACGATGGCCAAGCGCGCGGGTTTATTGCATGACATCGGCAAAGCCGTCGATCACGAACAGGAAGGCTCCCACGTTTCCATCGGCGCAAGCCTGTGCAAACGCTTCAAGGAATCGCCCCTTATCATTAATGCCGTGGAAGCACACCACGGTGACGTGGAACCCACCAGCATCATCGCCATCATCACGCAGGTAGCCGACGCGATTTCGGGCGCACGCCCCGGCGCGCGGCGCGAAACCCTCGAATCCTATATCAAACGCTTGCAAAACCTCGAAGCCATCGCTGAATCCTTTGACGGGGTCGAGAAATCCTTCGCCATCCAAGCCGGGCGCGAACTGCGTATCATCGTCGTACCCGACGTGGTCAACGACGCGACCATCACCCTCTTGGCACGCGACATCGCGAAGAAAATCGAGGAAGAAATGGAATACCCCGGGCAAATCAAGGTCAGCCTGATACGCGAAACCCGCGCTGTGGAGTACGCGCGGTAAAGCATAAAATAAACCTATGTAAATAGTAAAAACCCGCCGCGGCGGGTTTTTGTGTTTAGCAACATTCCTCAAAGCTGTCACATTCCGTATCGCACTTGTTATGCGGGTCGGGCGTGGCGCAGCCTACGGTGATGCCGCTCTTGTTGCAATGGTTGGCGTGGTCGTTAAAGCGGCAATGGGTTACGTTGCATTGAATGTCTTGATTGGGCATGGTCGTTCCTCCTTGGATGGGTTATAATGTGTTTGCAAGATAGTATTTCCTGTTTTGCGAAAAATATGAATAAAAAGGTGAGGTTTATGGATTTGAAAAACTTCGTACGGAATATCCACGATTTCCCCATCCCCGGCATACTGTTCCGGGATATTACGACGGTATTGAAGGATTCGTCGGCGTTGCGCGGCGGTGTGGACGCGATGATTAAAGCCGTGGAAGGGTTGGAATTCGACGCGATCCTCGGGCCGGAATCGCGGGGCTTTATCTTCGGGATGCCGATGGCGTATGTACTGGGCAAGGGCTTCGTTCCGGTGCGCAAGGCCGGAAAGCTGCCCGCCGAAGTGGCGCGCAAGGAATACGCGCTGGAATACGGAACCGCCACGATCGAAATCCACAAGGACGCGATCGAAGCGGGTAAGCGGTTCCTCATCGTGGACGATTTGCTCGCCACGGGCGGTACGGCGAAAGCCACGGTGGAGCTTATTGAGGAAATGGGCGGCACAGTCACGGCGAGCCTGTTTTTCATTGAATTGGCGGGGCTTGGCGGACGCGGCGCGTTAACGGGGCATGACGTACGCTCGGTATTGGTGTATTAAGCGTCCCTCGCGAACGCCGCTTTTAATAACAAAGGCGCGACCAAAACCGTCACCAGCACCACGACGATGACGCTCGGGAACAATTGCAAACCAATATACCCGACGGCGATCCCCTTCGCCGCGACGATGAATGACACCTCTCCGCGCGCGATCATGCCCGCACCGATTTGTACGCTTTCGCGGCGGGTAAAACCGCAGAGCCTCGCGCCCAGCCCGCAGCCGATGAACTTCGAAGCGATCGCCGCTACGACGAGGACAGCCGTAAACACCAACAAACCGCTTGTCATCCCCGCAAATGAGGTATGGATGCCGATGTTGGCGAGGAAAATGGGCGTAAAGAACATATAGGAAAGCTCGTGCGCCTTCGTTTCCAGGGATTCGACGCAGCGCGTGCTGCATAGGGCGATACCCGCGATATACGCGCCGGTGATGTCGGCAAGCCCGAACCATTCGGCCAAGTACGACATCAAGAAGCAATACGCCAGCGCGAATATAATCAGCCGCCGCCGCTGCCCGAACCGGTTGTGCATGTAATTGAACAATTTATTGATAAGGAAGCCCGTTAAAATAGCAAAAGCGAAGAACGCCGCAATCTTCAACAGGATCAATAATAATGAAGGAACGGAAAACGCCTCGCCCCCCATCCCCATCAGCACAGCGAGGATGACGATGACGAAAACATCGTCGAACAGCGACGCCCCCAACAGCGTCGTCCCTGTTTTTGTTTTCAGCTTCCCCATTTCCTGCAAGACCTCGACGGTGATGCTCGTGGACATGGACGCGATGACGACGCCGATGAAAAAGCTCTCGAACGATGGGTTGCCAAATAAAAACGCAACCGCAAACCCGCCGCCCAGCGAAAGCGCGACACCCGAAAGCGAAACGAAGAACGACGACTTCACCGAATCGCGCAGTTGCTTGAAGTCCGTTTCCATCCCGGCGGTAAACAACAGCAAAATAACGCCGAACCCGGCTATCGATGAGATAACCTCGTTCGGCGTTATTAAATTAAACGCCGCCGGACCCAAAAGCACCCCCGCAATCAACGCGCCGATTACCTGGGGCAAGTGCAGCCGCTTCATAAACAAAGCCAATATCTTGGTTGACGCGAGTATAATCGCGACGAAAAGTAAAAGGTTAATATTATCCATTTATATCACTCCCGACCGTTGGCGTACCGCTTCATATAATAATACGCCGCCCGCCACGGAAGCGTTAAGGGATTCGACCGCGTTGGCCATGGGCAGCCGCACAAGGGCGCCGGCTGTGGCGAGGGCTTCATCAGAAAGGCCGCGGGCTTCGTTGCCGATTAGTAGGCAGAAGCTCTTTTTCATGTCCAACGCATAGGGCAGCACATCGCCGCGGGGGTGCGCGGCGTAGAGGGGGATTAACTTGTGCCCTAGTAGGGCACAAGTTGCGTCCAAGTTCGCGTCGGTGACAATCGGCAGCCGCAAGACCGCCCCCGCGGCGGCGCGCAGGACCTTGGGGTTGTAAATATCCGCGCTACCGGGTGTCAAAACAATTCCGCTTGCCCCGGCGGCGGCGGCGGTACGTATCAATGTGCCGACATTGCCCGGGTCTTGCAAACATTCGCCTAAGATAAAAATCGGTTGAGCCTTTGTTTTTGCGGTGAATAAATCATCAAGGGTAAACTTCCGTTGCTTACATATTGCAACGATACCTTGCGGCGTCTGCGCGGGGGCGTAGCTTTCGAACAGCGCGTCGCGGAGGGTTTCAAGGGGGGCGGGGCGTAAGCCGAGAGCGGCGATTAAGGCTGCGCCGTCGTTTTTCGCCGCGCTATGCCCGGCGATGTAACTTTGCGAAGCGATATAACGCACAACCTCCCAGTCGTCGGGGATTTCGGCAACGCACTTCTCCCCTTCCACAATGAACAAGCCCGCTTCGTCGCGGTCTTTTTTGGTTTTGAGTTGTTTGAGGATGTGCATACGACGGCCCCCAAAAATAAAAAAGATAATTTGCATCTATCAAGATAATTATGTTAGAATGTGGCTGTTACAAAAAGACGTAGCGACCGCGAGGTGGTGAGACACCTTGCGGCGAGTGTGGCGTATTGTTTCCCTTTGATACCCTCAAGCCCGCTTATTCGGCGGGTTTTTGCTTATATATAATGCTTATAAGCACCTATTTTCTAACATTTTTCTAACACTTCAACGTGATTTTATTCTGTACTTAATGCAGAAGTTAATCCCCGTATCATCTTTCCCTTATTTTTGGGGTCGGCATGGGCATATATATCCGCCGTGGTTCTCATGCTGGCGTGTCCCAACCATTCTTGCAAATCCTTCATGGAGTAACCGAGAGCCAAAAGTAACGATGCGCAACTGTGCCGTAAATCGTGATACCGTATCACCCGCATGTTGTTTTGTCTAAGGGTTTTGGAAAATTGCCGCGATAACGTTTCGGGGTTAATAAGTTCACCCATTTTATTAACGCAGATATAGTCCAAATAATCGGTACAGTACGAATTGCCGCATATTTCCCTGTTGTACTCCTGTTGCTTCTTGATTTCCGAAAACACGGTTATCAGCTTATCGTCCAACGGCAAAGTCCTACGGCTTGAAAAATTCTTTAGCTTATCGGAAATGATATTTTTACGTTTTCCTTCCTGCGTAACCTGTACCACTTTTTGCCGTACCGTTAAACTCCCGTTGATTAAGTCCAACGCGCTCCACCGCAAGCCTATCACTTCCGAACGCCTAAGCCCAAAGTATGCCGCTATCAGTACAGGTACTTCGATAGCCGACCCTTTAAACACCGCCAACAAGGCTTTTATGTCGTCAGCGTTATAAAACTCCGCTATATACTTTTCGCCTTTGGGCTTTTCTACAAAGTCACATGGGTTAGATGGTATCAACCTGGACTTGTACGCATAATTTAACGCCGCCCGTATCATGGCATATTGACGGATTACGGTATTAGGACTGCGGCATTCCGTAAGTTTCAAATCGCAGTAAGCCTTTATTATTTCGGGTTCTACATTGGCGAGGCTCAAGCCTGTTTTTTTGAAGAATGGGATAATATGCTTATTAAGATTAAATGTGTTTGTTTCATGGGTTTTTTCTTGCACTTTTAAGCGGCGTTGTTCAACCCATGAATCCATGTAATCACAAAACATCACATTGGAAGGTTCACTATATCCATTCTTCCCGTACTCCGTCAAAAATGCGTTCAACTGTTGCTCGGCTTTGCGCTTGTTGCCCTTGACGGTCAAGCCTGTTGACACCCATTTTTGCTTCCGCTTGCCTTCTGCGGTTTTGGTGTTTATCACCATATAGAAAACGCCGTTTTTGGGTTGCAAACTGCCTGTCATGTTATACGCTCCCTTCTGAATGACAGGGCAATTTGCCCGTTGCAGTAGGATTATAGCATTCGGTCTCGATATAGTCTAACAAATATCGCTTGGGTATCTTTATTAATTTTCCCATGCGGAAGTGTCTGACCTTACCGCTACTGATAAGCATATAGGCCATTTTACTGCTTACCCCTAAAGCCTTTTTTATATCGGCAATAGTAAGTACATCGGGAAAATCAACGAACATGTCAATTCCTCTCAACACTTCTTTTTTACTTCTTGATTGCTTTGCGAATCTAAATTAATCCGACCATGCCGCAGGCTGGCAAGGTATTGAACAAACAAATAAGGCTTTGCTGTAATTACGGCAAACCAATCCGATTCCTCGCGCATAGCGTAGTGAGATAATGTCGAAAGTTCATAAATTTGATTTTCAACACAAAAATTCATTACTTCACCAATATATTTATTTATGTCAGTTTGTGAATTTTTCAAAATGCTCGTTAAATCTGCCCCGTTAAGGGCAATTATTTCCGTGGGGTCATATTGAGCCTTTTCTGGATTGTCCATATGCGCAAGGTAGCGGACATAACCGGAAAGCGACATAACATATTCTGCGGATTTTGTACCGCATAAAGGTTCGAAAATTTCGTTAGCTCGTTTTTGTGTTATTGGCCCATCAGTATTGATAACAACATGAAAGTGCGCCTTTAATAAATCCCCGTCCGCATCAACGTCACGGTCGTGAAGTGGCGAAATAAACGATTTTACATGTGTGTCACGCAACATATCTTGCCAACCTTCGGGCGCACTTTCAGGATATACTACCCCTGCCCAATTACGTGTTTTCTTTGCGCCACGCCCAGCTTCCATTTAATACCATCCTTTTCTTAATAAACATTGGCACTTGGCACAAGGCACATAATGGGGGGTCGTAGTCTCCCCCATTAAAAGTGCCCGGTATGTAATAAAGATTGCGGAGCGGTTCCGCTTCGGCTTCGCCTTCGCTTCACCGCTCCGATAAAAACCTGCCTCTGCGTTTAATGTACTACGCTACTTCATCGAGGAATGCTTCAACGTCCGACAAAGACCAGTCGAAAAGGAAACCCCTAACAATGAAGTTTGTTTCATCGCAAACAATCCGCCAATCACCAAAATTATTCATGTGAATATTTTTAGTTCTTGACTTCATCAAGCGATAACCCAACTGTTTTGCTTTGCGCCTTGCGCGTGCTTCGCGCACTTGCTCTGTGTTTTTAAACATATTTATTCTCCTTTTATGGTTTTATTGTGACATTTGTATATTTGCGACAAGAGGTGTCGCTTCCTCTTTATGCTTGCTGTGCCGTTATTTGTGACCCTTCGCTATAGATTGCGGGTAATAATTATCTGCAATCTGTCCGACGGCTTCACCGTCGGGGGGATGGGTGCGCGGCGTTGGTTTTATTGCAAAACCGTTTTGCCCCATTCCATTAATGACGACAAGGCATCTTCCAAGTCAGAACGGAGTTCTTTTTCACTTTGTCCCAACGGTAAGCGTCCTACCAATTCGACAGGGTCGTTTCGATTACGCTCTTGTGAAGGTGTTGAAAAAGTGAAACCCTTCGGAAGTGGATACGCTACGCCCCAGTCATGTGTAACGTCGGTATTAAACCGTATCACAAGGCGGGAATCACTTACCTTGTTTTGGTCGATAAATACAGCGTCAACAGCATGGCCCCGATAAGTTCCGTTGATTGTGTCGAATAACAACCGGAGATTTTTAGGGTAATGAAGGTTCTTAACCCTTGGGTTATCGTCGCAAACGGGACATTTGCCATCATAACCCTGCGAGCGCATTCGTTCTATTATGCCATCGGAAAACACAGCACCACAGAACTCGCATTCATACCTAACCCTTACTAATAACATGACAATTCTCCTTTCATATTAACGGCTTGCGCCGTGGATGATAAGTTCTTGTACCCTTTCCATATCGCGTATGGTAGGCACGGTTATTGCCTTCGGGGGACGCCCGTCAAAAAGTGCAAACCCTTCCCCGCGTCCCCGTGGTTTTATAGCTTCTGCTTCTTCACCGGTGGCGAATGAACGCACGCTTTCCTTGGACGGTGCACCGAGAAATAATACAGAAAGGCAGTCCCTACTACCATACGTAAAGTTTTCTGCCAAGCCTCTTTGAGTCCCTAGGCACACGTGCATGTTCATCGAACGCACCATGAAGAGCAGTTGAGCCATGCGCTTTTTGACTTCTTCTGTTTCCCTTTTTTCCATGCTGGAAAGCCAAGAAACGTACTCGTCCATGAGCAAAAGGCAGAATGTTCTGTCGGGATTACCTTGCAATCTGTCGTCAAAAACCTCGCAGAAAGCGTTGAACCCATCCATAACGGCTTTGTACCCCCAATAACGTGGTGCGGATTGCGGTAAAAGTTCATTTTTGAAGTCACAAACCCATAATCGAGAATCGGGTATTTGATGAACAATCCGCGCCAAAAGAATACGCAAAGCATAACTTTTTCCGCTACCAGTATTCCCCAGCACAAGTAGGTTTGGAAATAGCTGATAATCCCACCGTAGGTACTGACGTATACCGCGTTCAAGCAAGGTGGTTAAATAAAACATGTCCACCATGTTAAAAATCCCTGTCGTTCTTGGACATTTCCGAGGGTGTTTGGTAATACACGACATTGTCCGTGACAGCAATGTCATAAACGAATGTCTTACCCCGTGGGTGTATATCCGTTACTGTCAACGGTGCGCTGATGTCCGAAGCTCTTCCGTTTATAAGAACCCGGTATTCCAACAAGCTGTCATCATCAAGCTGTACGTTGTCGGATTGACGGGCCTTTGCGTGATAGAGCCATTCCGAACCGTTATAAGTGGGTTTCGACCAGACGGAATATACATCGTAGGGTTTGCGAATCCCAAGCTCCGTGTAGAGAACGGTTAGGATTTCCGTCATTATTTCGGCGACACGTTGCGCTTTTTGTTGGTCATATAATTGGGTTGGTGTGCCATACCTTTTTATAAACCAACTCGCAATGGCACATGCCAAAGCGCAAGCAACGAGGATTATCAAACTTCCTGTTTCCATAATCTCATCCTTTCTTTCCTCTTGCCCCGGAGGGGGAAGTAAATCTATCCCCCTCACATTCACAGGGTGCTTGGTTATCCGCCCTGTTGTTTCGCGGGAGCCAATTGACGTATCACGGGAGCCGTTTGAATCGGTTTCTCCGCAGTTAGCGTCATTGTAGCTTCGAGGATAGAACCGATTGCGTGTGAACCATTAACTTTAACGGTTCGGTCGCGTTCGGTTTGGGCAAAGGCATAAGGGCGCCCTTCTTTGCTCGTTCCCTCGTTAATGGGAGCGAGTGAAGACATAGGCTTGCCGCTAGATTTTTCAATCCAGTTGCCGATGCTAAGGTATTTCACGTTCACATCCACACCGCTTTCCTCCTTTCTCGTATTTATTAGGCGGGGTTTATATCGCCGTGACCTTATACGCGGTGGAACCTTTTTGTTTATGGGACAAGCTTATCAAGAAAATAAAAATGCACATATCAATATGTTGTGGATTTCCCACAATGTTTTGAAATAAAAAAAACCGCTGATGTCAACACGACACCAGCGGCAGTTGTAATTGTTAATTTATTCGGTTTTCATCAAATGCCCAAGTATGTATTGCAACCAAAAAAATTTACTCGGACTTAGCTTATTCCCTAACAAACCAAAAGCATATCTGTTTTTGCTGTACTCTTTTAATCGAATATTTAAATCCCACAACATTCTATAATCATTATTTTCAACGATAAATTTATCCACAAAGTCGTATATCGGATGTTCATTTTCACAAATCATTTTAAATGCAGCTTTGGGATAGATACTTCCTTTATAAATGTAATATTCGTCCGTTTTATAAACAGTTCTTAAACATTCACGTGAATTCTTTAAGAAAATTGAATTAATACAATAAGTATTTTCACATCGTATTTGAATGGCGTTAAACGATTTTATGCTTTGTAAATTATCATATATTTTTGAAATACAATAGATCTGTGTATCCCAGCCAGAATTTTCTATGTTTTCAAATGTGTAACTTATCTTGATACCGAACGCAACTTCAAGCGCATGAAATAATGTTTCAAGCAAATCCCTTTTCCGAAGGTAATTATCGTTTTTAAAAGAATTTGCATGTTTTGTTAACCAATCTATTATTCCGAGTTCAAAAGGAGATACACGAAGAACGGCTGCAATGGCAATTCCTGTAAAAAAACCTGGAATAGATTTCTTTTTATATGCCTCTGTTATTGCATTATCGGATATGTCCGGGCATATATCGCAGACTTCTCGTGATAAACGTTTTAATTCATCCGCACTGCCAAGTTTTTTTATTACCCCGTCCCAAAAACTTTTTGCACATTTTGTAAAAAGAGAGCTTTCAAAGGAAGTCATTCATCAACACCCGCTTGTTTATATTATATATTTACATTCTATTCGTTTTCTTCCTTATTTGCAATGGCATAAACACATCATGTTTCGCTTTAAGGTAATCCTCCGTCAAATAATTTTCAATATCGTTGTATTTTACCTCGAATTGTATAAACCGATAAAAGCTGTTATAAGAACACCATTGTATTCAACGGAGGGTTTTCCGTTTTGGTGTGTCTTAACAGCTAAAGATTATTAAATAGGGTTGCTTAATGAATCAAAAACAGAAAACGGATGAAAATCCGATTCCCGTTTTTATATACAAGGAAACAAGAGTTGAATTATATTGCGCGTGATAAATATAAATAAATGTAAAACAATATAGTACAACATAATCCCTTATCTAAAGCATTTTGGAGCGTTAAAAATAGTGTCGTTAGCTTATCTAACAAAACGGAATTAATACTACATAATGGTTGCATGTATTTTAACTTTGGATATTTTACATGCATTAGCCCCTTTACCTTTTCACAGCTAAAAACCGCAAGCCGATTATAAGTAAGCAAAGCAACCCATACCCTACATAACCCCAAAACGCCCCTTGCGTAGCATCTTCGGGAAGTGAAATATTTATGAACCTTGCTGCATAAATAAGCATGATTAAAAAAGGTGCCAGCTTGTTGATATAGTATATTGCCAGATGGCATTTCTTTTCATAATCCGCCCATATAGGATCGAGGGCTGTGATTAATAATACCAATACGAAACCAATCGCTTGGTACATCCCATTGATGTTTAGCATTGAAAGCAGTAAAGCAACGGGTAACAAGATTGTAACGAGATAATAGTTCCTTTTGATTTTGTCCATTTTGTACCTCCATAAATTTGATATTTATATAAATTTTTACATTGGAATTAATTTACCAAAATGCACCACGATTTATAGCTAGTATTTTTTCTCTTGTTTCATCCGGCAGATTGTTAACTCCCCGAAATGCAGAATCATCGATAAATTCTATACTATCGGGTATTATAATATCAGTAAGCGATGATGCACCCCAAAATGCGAATCCAGCAATGCCTTTCACGCTTTCGGGTATCGTTACACTTACCAAGGACGGTGCAAGACTAAACGAACTCCATCCTATCCTTTCTACACCATATTCAAGAACAATGCTTTCTAATGACGAGGCACCACGAAATGCAAAATCTCCTGTCCTTTTTACACTACCGGGTATTGTTAAACTGGTTAGAGATATTGCATCTTCAAATGCATAATCTCCGATTGATGTCACACCATATTCAATAATTAATTCAGTTAATGATGTAGCACCAATAAATGCATTGGTATCAATAGCGGATACACTGCCGGGAATTGTTACACTAGTCAATGAAGTAGCACCTCTAAATGTACTAAATCTTATGCGTGTTAAATTATTAGAAATCGTCAAGTTAGTTAAAGGGGCTGTCTTGCTAAGGAAGAAGCAAGGCAGCTCCATTTTTGATGGGAACGTGTGGAAGAAGTGGAAAAGAAGCGGGATTTTTATATTTTATAGTAAAGATAATGGACGACAAGAACGC
>Ga0123352_10011336_pt1 | contig 14042 bp, 9 predicted proteins | sample TergutLab28metaG_FD_89700 | JGI IMG/M metagenome (GOLD analysis project Ga0123352, IMG submission 89700) | Labiotermes labralis P1 segment gut microbial communities from Petit-Saut dam, French Guiana - Lab288 P1 | ecosystem: Host-associated > Arthropoda: Insects > Digestive system > Gut ...
ACGCTTGTGAGTGCGGTAATGAACCTTCGGGTTCCATGAAATGCGGGGAATTTCTTGACTAGCTGCAAACCAGTTAGCTTCTCAAGAAGGACTCTGCACCATGGAGTAAGTAAGTAAGTGTGTCTCTGGAGGCATCATTCTATAACTTAACAATTCAGTTACAAAAGATGTTCTGTAAAAACAAAATGCTGATAGTGTAAGTCCTCTTCATCTCAGTTAGCCTACAAGAAAACTGAGGGAATAAGAAACAGGCGGACAGTGATCAGGAGACCGGAAGGAATGGAGGCGGACTGTACTGGAAGCCAAGGTGCGCAACGGACTATAGTGCTCGAGAAGAACAAGAAAATTAAGTGTTTATTTTGTAGTTTTGAAGGGCCGGTATAGCGTAGTCGGTATGGTGACTATGCTACGGCCTGGACGATATGGGGTTTGAATCTCTGCAGACGTCAGAACTGATCTGTCACGACCTGCATGGAATGAGGAATGTTAATACTACCGAAGCGATTTTTTACCCCAAAAGAGAAAAATGTGTACTGTATACTCTGCAGCAATTGGGGTGTTCATGTCACTTGTAACTGTTACGCTGTACGTGAGATTGGGCAGGCGATTAGCAAAATTATTTTGTTCCTCTTGTAAATGACGAACTTGACGCACAATTTTTTCGTGTATGTTTATTTCTGTTCTCTACATATTTCAAGCAGTGCCACGTGTCCATCATCAGGAGAATTATTGTATCAATGCGACACCTGGTTTATGTCACTCTGTGTAGATGACCGTCTGGTATGCAGGAAACTCAGTTTCATCCTAACCTAACAGTGAATAGGAACCTCTCCTGCCATCTCTTGGCAGATTAGTCGAGCTGTCAGCAGTAGAACTACAGAAAGGCTCAAACATAACTTCGTCCGCCTTGATTTTGTTAATGACTGGGATCATTGGTCTGTCGGAACTTTCTTTCGTCATTCAGTCTCTGTTCATGCTTTCGAAGATTTATTTTTCCTCGTTCTCCATAAAACTAACATCCTCCAATACTGCTAATTATCTACATATTTTGAAATCGTGTCCGCAATTATTATGTCACCCATCTTTTGATTTAGGTGTAAAATCTGCAGTCTTCATAGCACTGTAAGTACTTTTGCCGCTTCATTCATTTTTCTTTCGCGAGATTTGGCGTTATAATTAGAATAAATTGAAAAGTACAATATTGGTGGATGTAATGCCTTGTAATTTTGTAATAAATAGTATAATTTTGGATGGGGACCTGATTTCTGCAGCTTCGCTGTAGAAGTCTTTTAGTTATTCTACTGTCTCTGCGTGCAGAGGCAGCAGGTTGCCTAGAAACATTTGTGTCTACCAAACTGCACGGCGTAACGTTTCGGAAGGTCGTGGTTAACGTTTTGTGTTCTTTTTTGTTTTCTTTATACAAAAGAAAGGTTAATAGAAATAGCAGTAATGATCACCATGTCGGACCCAATACTTAGGGCAGACCAGTGAGCGGTGAGCGAAGAACTTGTGCTTTAGCTTCGTATCCTTCATAGTGCGCTCCTCCCCTTGAAAACTTAACCCACCCGTCTTCTCGAATAACATAAACCATGGCAACAACTTACGTTGATAATGTTCTTTTTGTTCTTGTCTTCGTGCAGAGCGGAGGTAATGTCCTTCCCAACTTTATCACCAGTAAAAGAAACTTATTACCTTTCCGCTTGTTCCTGTCTTTCGTTTAATTCATTTGTCATCACTTCTATATTACGTCCTTTGTTAGCATTGGATGTACAGTTCATGTGTTCGCAAGATTGCGTCGTTATTCCGTTTTTATTATTTTTTTTCCTTTACTAATATATTCAATTTATTACGTTTACGTTACGACTATAGGCAGTTCGATAGAGAAATTCCAGCAACTTTCAATTGTGTGGTGTTGCCGTGGTTGTGTGTGCGTTTTTGTCTTCCGTCGTGCACTATGATGTCCTCAGCTGAGCTTCGCGTTGTCCTGCATTTGTAACTTTCAATTTCCGATCATGAATAATGCTGACAGACCGGTCGTGCGAAATATAGAGGTGGGAGAGACAGTAATGGCATTGGTATAATAGATGTTTGTAATGAAATGCAACTTTTTGGTGCCTTTTGCATATTGCAGAATATAGAATTATATATTTCATTCTGCTTGTGGTAGCAGAAATGGTGAAACAATTTCTGCAAAGCATGTGAAATATTATCGACATATGGCAATACCGTAAAAGGTACGTTGCAACATGGTGAAGTTGCGAAACCCTGGGATTATATCTGTGGACTTTCAAGGTTGTTGGGTTCGGTATTATTTCATATTATATACATATATGGAATATATAAGTAATTCGTACAACTACTAGGGGTTTTCTGTATGTGGTGGAAAAGGCTCTTTGAAAGTTCAACAGAAAGTTCCTTTTAGATGAAAGTATTTACGTTATAGAGAATTTAAGTACGTGTAGAGACGTGCTGACGTCGTCTCAAAGCAGCCAACACACACTGTACACACAGTCTTATTCACAAACCGTCATACCCACAGAATTATCTGTTTTTGTATGGATGCGAGTAAAAGCTCTGTAACACTGCAGTGAGGGGTACATCATGTGTTAATGAAACGTGGGAGTTGTTGCGCATGTGCGGCTTGCGATCCACGAGAAATCAAAGCCGCTTTTCCGTGAATGACATTCAGTGCCAACTGGTGCTATCGCAGTGTACCCATTGCTTATCCTCCACGACTTCACTCTAGGCCACTGTTTCTTCGCGTGGAATTCGTGAAGGACTTAAGCATAACTTGAGGTGGGGGCGGGGGGGGGGCTGCACGTATTTTGAGGACTGGTACAAACCAATCTTCTCTCTTTTTCTAAGTTGACTCCTTCGTATATTAAAGTTCCATGGTCGATTCCCCCACCCCCCCGTGTTATTAGCCAAGTTACGCCTATGATGAAGAATTTAGCGTATGGGCATTGCCCCCATAGACGTTGATAACCTTAACGGAGAGAGCGCAGTGGCTTTCAAGCGAATTACGCTGTAGGTGATGAATGACATATGAGACGTACTGGCCTCTCGGTATGAACTCTGTGGTGCCGTGAAGGCCTCTTATTCACGGATAAGTTTGTTAAATTATGCTCATGGCGGATGTTAGGCAGTGGAAGTTAGCCGCTCATTTTTCCCACTTTATATTATCCATACTCAAATAGATTATTCTGTTTATATATATATATTTCATAAATCCGGTAAAAATTGTTTCTAGTCTGTGTATGTAGGTGCAAATCTTTAGAAGAAAGAAATGTCGTGTACCTTCCATAACTTTTAATGTCTTGTTTGTTACTGCTAACATGTTTCCTATATCGATAAAAAAAAGTATTGCAACTTTCTCTCTATTTCTGTTGCAGGTAAGTGGCACCAGCATTATCCATGGGTACGTAGCCTATATGTCAGTGTTTCTGCTGTGTTACTTACAACAGTGTATATTTGTTTCCTTGTTCGTTTTAAATGCAGACTGTACTTCTTTCAATGTCGAAGGTAAAAATACGTACATTTCACAGTATTTTTCACACTGTATGTTCTTCATTAAAATTAAAAATTCATGATAGAATTGAGAGACGTTCATTGCTGTCACAGATGTGACATTACGTACGTGCAACCCAGCACGAGCGCGTTAGTTTTTCTCCACATTTTCAAGGTGTGTCACATGGTGTCCTCACTGATGACGTGTTTATTCTTGCAGGAAACCAGTCTTTTTTTTTTTAATTTGCATGTTTCATATTCTTTCCCCTTTAGGGACTAACAGAAGCCAGTATTACTCCTATAACTTTGATAGTTCTTATGTTTATTTTGGAGCTCTTCTCAAACTGTCTAATGACGAATATTAATTTATAACGCAACATTCGTTACGGAAAGTGAAGTAATTCATCTACTGTGTGACTAACATTCATTTCTAAGGGACTAAAAGTTGACACATATATAGAACATGTGACAGCTTATGATAAACGAGATGCAAGATATAGAACAAAAATTGTGTAAATTAAATTAAAACGTGGCGGTATTTAAAACGTAAAACTGCACTTCTTTTATTTTTTCTTTATATAAGGTCCGTTAAGTTGCGAATGGGGTGGCTGAGAGGGAGGGAAAAATTAATATTGTGATCTGTTACGGAAGTTGAGTTTTGTGCTCTGACGATTAAAAAGAAAAGAATAGCTAACGGCACAAGAACGATGATGTCAAGGAAAAGGAAGGAAATGGTCCCAAGACCTGGAGAAGGAGTGCAGCATGACAAGGAGAGGGTTGGGGTAAACTTTGAGTTAATGAAGTTGGCAGTAAATGAAGATAAATGGTGGTGATATATATTGGATTAAGCTGACGGAATACTCTTAACTGACTGCTGCTGCTTGCTGGTTTGGTTTTCTACTTTGAAGACGAAAAGAATAGCTATGTAGGGACCGGGGTGTAGTTTTCAAGATGGGCCGTTGGGTGGATGGGGGGGGGGGGTTGTAGTCCGTCAGGAGCCAGGATGATGACAAATGCTGTTTGCAAAATGAAGTACGCTTGAAGGGGTGGCAGGGGAGGGGTTGCTTATAAAGACGGAAGTGAGCTCGCGGTGCCTGCTGCGTTGTGGAAAAGTGATGTAAGTGCAGCATATCTCAACTAATTGGCTCCTGCTGTGACGATATGTGGTACAGATTGATATGCCCCTGATTTTGCAGTATTGGGGAAGAAATAAATCGACAGTTTTTGTGCCATTGACTCAGTTTTAAAAATGCAGTTTATGTTCCCCAGCGAGTATTTTTCATTCTGGAATTTGTCGACTGTGATCCAGGAATATTGGGCCTACGAAAGAAAATCAAACATGGAGGATTAAAAACAATGAAGAATTGGAGAAACTGATAGAGCACGAAAGTATAGCCAACTACATCAAAGCCCAGAGACTAGGCTGGTTCGGCCACGTACAAAGAATGCCTGAAGCCAGGACAACTAAGAAGATATTTAAATGGAATCCCTTAACCACGAGACCAAGAGGAAGACCCAAGTATAGATTGGAGGACAACATCATACAGGACCTTGGTCAAATGAAGATCGAAAATTGGATAACCTGTTCCCAGGATAGAGCAAAGTGAAAGGATGTCGTTGAGAAGGCCAAAACCTCCAATTAAAGGAGGTTCAGCGCCCGAAGAAGAAGAAGAAGAAGAAGAAGATCGAGGTAATGATTACCTGAAAGTGCACAAAGCTTGTAGTTTCACAGTGTCAAGTTTGGTTTACCATCTTTGCCTGTTTATGTAATGAAATTTTATTTTTAAGGAGACGTTAAAGCTCTTTGTAGGCTGGATCAGACGAGTCGTATTGGCTATAAAAAAGTAAAGCAATCTCTGTACAGGTCTGGACAGACCCTGAGGGTTCCAGGAGGTTGAGGCTTCCGACAGTCGGCACATGAAGGTGGTAAGCCTTACGCAACGGTTACATTTATCGCCAGGTGAAACTTCTGGTACTCATTTCTGTTAGAGGCTCAGTCGACCCCAGGGCCATAGTGCGAGCGGAAGGACTACGCCAATGAAAAATTCCATTGACACCATCAGGAATAGAACTCGCGACCCTCCAGCTTGTAACGCAGTGCCTCAACCAACTGCGGTACCGCGTGGTCTGTATTTGTTACAGCTACCTATATTTTTCTGTCTGTTCTGAGAAATCTGGTAGACTGGGATGTGGACAGGCATATTATCGAGTTATAACAGCGTGTTGACGTGCAGGGAAATCTTCGGAATGAGTCAGACTGATGCCAGAACGAACAGCCTATTAGGATGTCCCTGACAGTGACAGTAGGCCTATTCGAAGAAGTGCAAACTGAAGATGTGTGAATCAAGCTGTACCTGTGTGTGTGCTCGTAATGAACATTCGGTACCTCCGCAGCTATACAGCAGCAAAATGTGCTCGTTTCTAGCCTGTATGAAGTATGGGCTGCCGTATGTAATATTGAGCTCAATTATGGGAAAATGTGCGGCGGGATAGCGAAGTCGGTATAGCGACTCACTACGTGTTGGGCGTTACACGTATCGAATCCCGGTGGAGACGAGACTTTCCGCACCCGTCCACACTGCTCCTGGAGCCCACCCAGCCTCCTGTACAATGGGTACGGAAGTTTAATCTCGGGACAGAGCGACCGGGGCGTGAAGTTAACCAATTACCTACAACTAGTGCCGTGGTTAAGAATGAGTGGCGCTTTACCTCTTCTCCTCCTGTATGCCAACGTGGAATGGAAAGGACAAACCTTTATACTCTTTCATTATTAAAAAATTTTCTTGGAGACACTGGGTGATATTACGAAAAGTTTGAGGATGCTAGGCATTTGGGTTGAGAATCGAATCCGGGACCTTTCAAATTTGACTGGGGTAGAAATGTTGATCATTCAGACCGGATGTGCGGTAGGCTTACCTACGAAGTGTTGCAGGTCGTCGTCAGGGTGGCCATCATTTTAAGTATGCCCTTACGCATGTCATGAAGGCGAAGTGGGGAGCAGAGGCGTAGATCCTCTCAGTTTAATCTAGGCACTTGATAAAGGCGAATGGTCAGCTTCATGCCTCGGCTGCTCTACCCGCTTAGAAAGAGACCCATTTACCCAGCGAATAGGAAGCTAGATGGGCCCCAGAGTAGGTCTGGATGGCTTGGAGAAGAGAAAAAAAATGTCCTTCAACTGCCGGAAGTCAATCGCAATTGCTCGATCCCCTGCGACTGCCCCAGTCAGCATATACACTGAGCTGTTCTCTCTGGACGTCATTTAGGTTAATGAGTACAAATTTTATATTTGTATATATGATCTCTGCCGTGCATGAAACATGCCGTAACGAACAGAGTTACAAGAGCGTTGTCTGCAAATCGGCGCCGTGAAAGCCGTCGGCGTGTTCCCTATTACTGATAATTATTACTAATAATTATATTATATACAGTGTATATTATATGTTGTAATTATTACTAATAATAATGTAATAGCAAAGGATAAGCTGGTTAGGTCAGCTAGAGAGAATGGAAGAGGATATGATGCCCAAAAAGATCTTCACTCAAGAACTGAAAAGGACGAGAAGAAGAGCAAGGCCCAAGAAAAGATGGAAAGAGGAAGTAGAAAGAGATCTTCAAGTGCTGGGAGTGAGAAAATGGAGAGAATTTGTGGCAGCCAGAAAAAAATGGAAGGACATTGTTCGACAGGCCAAAGCCCACAGTGGGCTATAGTGCCAATGGAAGAAGAAGAAGAAGAAGAAGGAAGAGTAGGAGGAGGAGGAGGAGAAGAAGGAGGAGAAGAGGAAGGAGGAGAAGAAGAAGGAGGAGAGGAAGAAGAAGAATAATTATATAATATACATAATGTATATAATATGTTCTAATTATTACTAACTATTACATAATGAATGTACTATAACAACCATTATTAATAGCATTCCCGTCAGCAAATTTTCAACATCGCTAACTAAATGTGTGCAACACAGTTCTCCTTGAGAATCTGCTTTCTTCTCTGTAGTTTAAGCAGTTTCCCGTCTTGTGTGTGTAACTCGAATGATCGGTGGGCAGTTGCATGAGCAATTCGCGGATCGCTGTCCGTACCCATTTGTATCCAGGTTTGTGAATGCTCATTACAGTACTCCATGTACTTGAACCTCCAGCACCGCACTACCTGCGTGTGTCCCTTATATACTAGCCTGCCATTGACTTGTGGGCGCGTTCGCAAAATTGCGAAAAGCGGCTGTGTTAGCCTCGTCATGTCTGTGTTTTCTTCTGTCCTTCCTCATTGAACAAATTGGCTCCCACTGGACGGATGTTCATGAAATTTAATATTTTGTTACTTTTCTAAAACCCGCCGTGAGAATTTAATTTTCGTTAAAATCTGTCAAGAATGATGGGTACTTTACATGAAGACCCGCGTGATTTTATGATGATATTATTAGAATGAGAAATGTTTTAGACAATTTGGTAGAGAGAATAAAAATACACACTTTACTTTAATAACTTTTCCCCGAAAATCGCGCCGTTTGTTAGAAAAGTGGAAAAAATTGTGTACAGCCAGACAGGGCACAGATGATACAATAAGGTGCATGCGCTTTGCTTGCTGGATAGCTACGGCTACAGACACACACTCAGAATATGTAGTATTGCTTTTCCACGACAACAGTGATTATGCGAACGCGCCTTAATGTAACTTTTACGTACGTTGCCCGTCTTGTCACTAAATCCTTTTTTGTGTAGTACTCTCGACCGCGCGGCATTGGAAAGCCGTGTAGCAAATTAAGCTTATGCATTGCTCTTTTTAGGGGTTCTTTTGTATCCGATGTTTTCCTCTTCCTCATCTGGAGCCATTTCTGTCTCCCGGAATTGAAACAAAACGCCCTTGTGACTGTCGCTACTATCGCGTCTCCTATGAGACTATTGTTAGGACGTAATCTGGATTACAGTCACCTGTAGTGTTAGTAACGCTGGATATTAGCAAAGTGGTGCAGCCACTTTGCAGGATCGATAATGAGAGAAGCATGAGGCTGTTGGAGCAGCTCGCATAAAAACAACAATGAGACTGTGCAGGCCTATGTACGTACGTAGTGCCTTTTTTTAAATCCGGATTAAGTGTTAGGCGGAACCTGCTGTTGGAGGTGTGGGCTGCGTCACTCATTAAACCTGGATTAGCGAACGAGCAGAAACTCTGTTGGTAGAGTGGGAACACTATGCTAGGTAGGCAGCCAGCAGAGCACTACACCGTGTTTCATCAGAATGAACAACAAATTTATTTTATTCTTAACCAACTGAAGTAACGATGTAGTACTGAACCCGACTGAGTGGATTCTATTCATGTCCCACTATCACAATCAGCTTCTAATGCATTTATCTAAATATAAAGGTAAAGCAACCCCTGACAAGCCCTGAGGATTCCAGGAGGTCGAGATTCCCAGATTTCAAGATAGTCGGCACATGAGGTGGTAAGTTTGTCAGCCCTACACCCCGGCCGCCTTTACTCCCCAGGAAATATTCCTGGTACTCATTTCTGTTAGAGCCTGAGTCGAAACCCAATGTCACCATCGGAAATCGAACCCGCGATCTTCCGGCACCACCACTTGCCTTGTATCAATATTACTGCCTTATTTTTTCCGTAGCTAATACTAATGAAGTTCACCCTATAACAGGTCACGAAGGCCCAGAGATGAAGTAGAGGTATCGCTCTACTCTTTCTTTAACCTTAGCGATAGATGAGGTGGGTGGTCAACGCCACGCCTCGGCCGCTTTACCTCCGGGAAAGACCTGGTACCCCTTGTGTAGGAGGGGTAGGTGGGCCCCAGGGACGGTCTGAACGGATGCAGAAAATCTCGCCCCCCACCGGCATTCGATCCCCAGACCTTCCAGCCCGTAGCGAGTCGCTATACCGACTGAGGTGCCCCGGCCTACTAGCTAAGATGAGATACGTAAATTAAATTTCATACCATGAGCTTCCTCTTGTGACGTAAGTTGCTGGCTTTTTTTTTTCATCGATATAGACATTTTCCTGAGTTTCCACAGCAAATATGTTTACTGTTGCAGCATTTAATGTACATCTTCACAGTCCAAGTAATGGGGCCTCATTTTGAAACGCGCTTCGTTAAGTTTAAGACCCAAGTTTTGTGGTACGTTACGCCATATCGACTGGTAAATAGTTACCGACGTTGCGACGTGCCTCCATCTTCACCGTTTTCGGACTGCTCTGACTGCTTGAAGCTGAAATTTATGGCTTGCCGTTCTCCGAAATATCTGTAACTTTGTACCAGTCGATACGGGGTAACATACCAGAACACGACTTCCTATTAACGCCACTGTAACACCCGTACGTCTTCAGTAGGTTGACAGTGTATATTAGTGCCATGGTAGGCTATCAAGTGTACCAACTTGATGACATGACCCTTCTGCGGTTTCTATCATGAACAAAGGCAGAGAAGTCTGGCATGATAGTCTTAACCTAAGTCCAGCCTTCCTGGGCGAAGGGCCACAACCGTTATTGCGGGTTGGTTCGCGGGCCGCACTTGTAAACATTACAATAAGTGCAGTTCCTAACCGCCAAAATTTTTGCGCAATTAATGTGTATCCATATATGTAATTTTCAAATGTGGTCACGGAGAGCGGGATGGAACCCCTGCGCTACGTACACCCAGTGCCTTGCGTTAGTGTAGGCATCCGCCGCGGTGTGAGAGGTGTTGGCTCTGCTGGATTGCTTCGCAGTTTGTGTTGATCGTTGCTTACCGACGTTTCGGAACAGCTTAGACTGTCCCGAATCGGCGGTATCCATCTACCAATCAGCGAGGTTCAGTAACCCAGAAGAGGTAAGAACCCAGTCACTGTAATTTAATGTCTAACCACACGTTTTTTATATTTTTTCAGCGATGTTTGAACAAGTGTCTTATGCTAACATTCTGGGCTTTAACCGTACACCATCGGGGTGCCTAAATCATCAATGGAATGCGTGACCCACTTATAAGTATTCATTTCTGAGTCACAAATCGAAAGGTTGTCAGCTGTTTTTATGATGTGCGTCTTGGTAATTCTTAGTTTTTTAACATGGTGGTTAGGAGACCGAAGTACTCGTAATACTTCATCCTTTTCTTCCATGTCAGTGACTTAGTAGCAATTTAAGTTCTGGCTCGTTTTCTGCGCTGTGACGTGACTACTAGTATAGTTTATGCGTTCCCCAAACCTCCGTTGCCTGTACATTGAAAACATACGCTTGGTTGTTAGATACAGAATACTGCGTTGTTCTTGGACTTTACTCCCTCTTGAAACGTACAACGAACTAATAGCAAAATTTATATATTTTCTGACTGTATACGGTTTTCTTGGCTCATTCTTCTTTTTCATTTGTCCCTGTTTCCACCTCGCTCCTCCTTTCACACGACGTTATCTCCTGTTCCAGTCTTCAGGGCATCTATTCCGAACAAGAAGCCCCGTTGAGTCCAACTCATTCCTTGCAACAGAAAGCAATTCGCCAGCTATATATACGTACATTTTTAGGAGAGCCACTTTATCTTAAGGTTTAATTCAAAGTGCATCCCTCATGAAAGATAAGATAGAGCGATGGACGATTTAGTCCACCAGAAACGAGTAGCGAGTAGAGGAAAATGGAATATTTACCAAATGAAAAGTGCGTGTTTGTAGCAATATGAGCTTCGTCATTTTCCGCTTGAGGGATAACACTTTAGATATAAAGAAGACAGAAGATGAATAAAAAGAGGGACAAATCTAGTAGTTGCCTACATGTAACATCACACTCTGCGTTCCTCAGGTTGTAAACTCATTGTCTGGAAAATTTTTGAGTGGTCCTCACCTCTGGACCTTCTTCCTGGTTGGAATCTTAAATGTCGTCTTTGGCACACAAGGAGATTATTTCGTCTCGTTACACCCATCGAGCTCCATATGGTTATTTCGTTTAATGTGGTTATGCGACGTAACTAGAACCATCAGTACCGCGGTTAAGTTTTGTGATGTTAGAAAGTCGTTGCATGATTTCTGGCTTTCGCCGCCAAGTAGATGAGAACTGCGCTCTTCTGGGTTATCACGCAGCGTGTAGTGGTAGTGTGTTGCCGACGTTTCGGGACAACCTATCGATCCCACCTTCAAGGGTCAAGAAGAGCACAGTTTCTTGAACCTTGAAGATGGGACCGATAGGTTGTCCCGAAATATCGGCAAGAAATTACCACTACTTGCTGCGTGATAACCCATAAGAGCGCAGTTCTTACGAAGTCATTGTTACATAACAACAATGTGCAGTTTAATAATTTTCCTTCAACAATAAAGCGCCGTGCCTTTAGCACTAGTTAATTATTTCAGATAGATTTTGCTGTATTAGGAGATATTTTTTCACGTTGTCCTGAAACACTTTAAAGTAAGTTACGTACACACTGGTGTGTCTCAGCATCTGCATGAGGTTACAGGAAGCCAGCATTCTGCATAAAGAATAGCATGTAATGCTGTAGAAGGAATCGGCTAGTTGACCGACGTCACTAGCTGCTGGCGAGATTGATTCCGTGAAAGGGAAGTAATACGTATTTCTACTGACTGTCATGTCGACACTTGTTCTTGGATCTACTCCGTCTCGTATAAAATGGTAAGTGTGGAGGCTATCCTCCGAAAGGAAACTTGCCGGACCGTGAAGATCATGTCTCTTCACAATTTACACTTATTTACGTCGCTCTTCCTACTCTGTGTACCTTCATGGCATGGTGCCTAGGCATACACAAAACTTTATCTTTAACCGTTCATCTAGTTTATTTTATTTTGTAATAGTTTCCTTTCTTCTCCCTGTATCCCCTGTCCTTTACGTTATAAATTTAACCTACGAACTGCGTTTGAACACTTATTTATGAGCCAAAAATAACAGGCGTGGCATTGGCGAGAATATGAAACAATATAATGTGATCGGTTGGCGAAGTTTAAGCTTACGGATACAATAATTATGACACATAGTTAATTTATGGTGATATTACTTACCACTACTGCTTCTGCTACTACTGCTACTACTACTAGTAATAATAATAATAATAGTAATCGTAAGTAGGACTAACTACTAAATTATCATTCGATTATTTTTCCGCACAAGTTGAGCAAAGTAGCCCATGAACTAAATTAACTTTTATCCGTTGCATTGTGAACTTATAGTACTGAAGTAGTTTCTAGGAAAAATTTGTAGGACGCGAAAGATATGCACGATGATTGTAGGCTTTATGATGTCTGCCGGAAGCTACTTGTTTTTAATTTATAAGTCCCTGGATTATGGTGCTGGAACCGCATTTTACCTCGGAATGTATATACACGTGTCCTAAATAGCTGTCTTTAATTTTGTGCAGGGCCATAAGCCAGAGTTTGTGTTAATGAGTTATTCCGATTTAGGGTTTGAGGGTGAATCCCTACACTCGCTGTATAAACATTTGTGCACTGGGTGAAGAAAGTTTGGAACTATTTTGTGTATAGTAGTCGATTCAGACTCTTGACTAGAAAATTCCTACGTTGAAACTAAATTGTTATGTACCAGATTTCAGCACTGTAGAATAGCTTTCAATTGTAGCTGACGTTCTACGTAAAGTCTTTGTTCATTGATGTTATTTCTTCTCCTTCATCTCCTTCGTGTTTGCCTCATTTCGCAGTTCGTCCACCAACACTGCCACTGGTTCCTTTTCTGCCCTTAAAATTCCTCCTCCACACGATCAGCCAGAATTTCTAATCACAGAGCTGTAAACGTACTGCAGATACAAAACTGCTGGTTGCCTATCCATCAGGCATTACGAACTCGCACTTAAGTCAGATGCAGCTCACGTCGAAATGGTTCAGATTTGTGCCGAATATCATGGTACAGAAGTCACAACCTCTGTTTCGTCATCAGGTGCCATGTTCGGGTCTCAGCATCATGGTTGGTTATCCTTACCATTTTTGTGGTTTTCTTGGGATATTTCAGACTAGGGATGAAACAGTACCTCAGATTATTCTTCACTCCACCTTCTTTTCAATCCATTATACATTGATCAATCTATTAATCGTCGCTATATAGCTTGAGCTGAGAGCGTCATTAAATGTACTGCAGGTAAACAAATAATAGCTGTAACACAAGTGTTGCCCGTTTTCTCAGAATAGTACATTGTATTTCGTGTGAGATATTCTGTATGATATTTTGTAGTCAGTAGCTGAAGTGGGTTTGCTGTCGGACACACGTTCAGTGACAGTTCTCCATGTAACTGTGGAGCCCACGCAATCTCCTACCCAGTGAATACTGTGGGGCTTGAAGGTGATCTGATAGCGCCGTGGATAGGATGTGTCGACACTACGTCGAGCTGCCTGTACCCTTTAATTGCTTTATTTCATTCTTACTAAAGTTATTTATTCATAAAGGGTGAACCAAAACTGGTGGAACAAGACTGTTCGGAGAAGCACCGCAGTGGAACAAGACTGTTCGGAGAAGCACCGCAGTGGAACATGACTGTTTGGAGAAGCACCGCAGTGGAACAAGACTGTTCGGAGAAGAACCGCAGTGGAACAAGACTGTTCGGAGAAGCACCGCAGTGCAACAA
>Ga0123352_10011337_pt1 | contig 14042 bp, 5 predicted proteins | sample TergutLab28metaG_FD_89700 | JGI IMG/M metagenome (GOLD analysis project Ga0123352, IMG submission 89700) | Labiotermes labralis P1 segment gut microbial communities from Petit-Saut dam, French Guiana - Lab288 P1 | ecosystem: Host-associated > Arthropoda: Insects > Digestive system > Gut ...
AATAAAAAATATAGATTTTTGTGTTTTTGTTTTTTAACAGAGGGTGTGAGGTTGTTGTTTTTTTTTTGTTCCTTCCTTGTTGTGGGGGGGGGGGGGGGGGGGGGGGGGGGGGGGTGAGTGGTCAGCTTCATGTTCCATCTGCTTTACTTATGGGGAAGGTGCACCCTGTATCCATTGAATAGGAGACTGGGTGGACCATGGAAGATGTCCGGACATTTTGGAGACGAGAGAAGTGTCTTCCTCCCATTGGAAGTTGAACCACATTTCCTTGACTTTCAGCTGATACCCAAGTCATTGTATCAACCATACTATCTGAGCTCCATTTTGAAGGGATATCTGTATGAAAATTGTGTAAGCACTAGCCAATTAGCCTATCATGTGGTAGGCTTCCATAATATTCATGTGCTGCTAAACACCCTCATTCAGTGGTCATTCCTTTATGTTTAGTGCACACCAAGCATTAATTTCATCTATTTGTTGCTATCAAGGGGTGCTGTGTTGTATTGTTTGCTGAATGCTGTATCTTCGTTGATAGTTGGATGAATCAGTCTTGGTATTTGGCTTTATTACTACATGTGGCTGTTCAGTAGAAAACATTAAACTGACTCTGTTTGTTGTTACATAAATAATTAAAGTGTCTCTTAACTCTCATTATGCCCACTTAGAATTGATTATTCAATCATTAGCATGTAAGTGTCCATTCTTGTCTTATAAAATAGTAGAATGTGAGTAGGATAAATTTATTTATGTAAGATGTAATAAATTCATTTTCAAAATAAAAGAAGTTATGGGTTGGTGTCGTATTTCTGTCTAGATGTTGGACCTATTGCCACATTCTGATCCACTTCCAGCTCATGAAAGAAGAGTGGCTCTGATTCATGTAATATTCTGTCTGTATGTAACTTCTATTACAGATATGGTGCACTGGAAGGAACACCATTCATTGATGACTACATCTCGACACAGGAGCAAGTTGTGGACTACTTAACAAAGTTCTCTGGCATAAAACCAGGAGACTTAGATGCCAACTTCAGCTCCAAGCACCTCACGACACTGAAAGCCACATACCAGAAACTTCGCTTTCTTGTTGATAATGGGGTCAAGTTTGTTGGACATGGCCTTAAAAATGACTTCAGGTACAACAACTATTTTTTTTATGTGGGAGGATCAGATAACCATTCCTGCTGTTAGAAGGAGGGGGGCAGAGCTTGCAGGGATAGACTGTGTGCTTTTTATGGAGTAAGTAAGGCAAGTTGAGAATGTTAGTGTGGTGCAGTCAACCATGGAGCAGAAGTATGTTTCCAGTGCATGTCACAGCAGCTCTGTTTGCACAGCAGGTGAACTTCAGATTCTTAAGTCAGCAGTAGTAACTGTTGTAAGCCTCAGTGTGGTTTACAGAGATATCAGTCACGTACATCTGGTACCACTGAGCTAAAAATGGTCAAGAATTGCTGGAAGATGAATTCAGTGGCAGTCCAGAAACATTAAGAAATGAGGAAGAAGTGTGGCCAAAGTTTGTACTGTTATTACTGAAGAGATAGCAAATGAATTTAGCATCTCAAATACATCAATACAGAGCATTTTGAAAGAAATGGCTATGCAAAATTTGTGCCATGCAGTCTGACAAGGGACCATATAGAGTGGGAATGTGACTGCTGCTGAACTCTTTGAACACTTAACACAAGAAGCAGAAGTCCTATTAAAGACCATTACTAATGAGTAATCTTGGGTCTTTGCCTATGATCCTGAGACAAAACATCTGTTTTCTGATGGCACCAACATGTCACAAAATATGAGCAGAAGGTCATGCTGATCACATCTTTAATAACTTTGGGTTGGTGCACCTCAAATGTGCCCCTTAGGATAGCAGTGAATTCCACTTTTTTTATCAAAGCTCTGAAGTATTTGAGGAATGCCATTTGGCAGACAAGGCTGGAAAAATTGGAAAATAATTGGATTCTGGACCATGACCGTGTGTCTTGTTACATCTCCCTTGCAGTGCAGCAATTTTTACTGAATAACCGAATACCAACCATCATCCAGCCATCATATTCTTCAGGTTTCACTTCTTATAGCTTCTCACTCTACCTGAGACCCAAGAATGGGCTGAAAGGTACCTGTTTTCATGTGCAGAAACACTCCACAGAATGTGATGGCAGTTTCCACAGTCATGCGATGTGCCTAAAGCAATGGCAGGGCTGGAGCAAGTTGTGTGCATGTGAGTCTGTGTGTGTGTATGTGTGTGCGTGTGCATGCGCATGCACGCCAAAGAATCAGAGCTCTGCATTTCAGTCTACATACTTAGTATCCCATCTCAATGACAGAAGCATAATTTGATGTGCTGAGTTAAAAGTTTTCTTCAGAAGTACGGAAGAAAACCAGAATAAGAGGGACAAGGACAGAGTTTGGATGTCAATGAATGAATTAGAATACTTGGGTCCTCAGAAACCTGTCTGAAAAAATAAACTGTACCCCAGTGATCATTGAGAGACTGTATCAATTAGTGAAGTTATCATTATGTAGTAACTTCAAGATCATCTCAGGAGACTGTAATTTCTGGAAGTACAGTACAGCCACTTCTCTGTGAATTATTTTATAATGCAGTCAGTACTGGTATCCAAGATTAAAGAAAAGAGTTGATGGTGGGATAATTAGTGAATATACTGGATATGGTCTAATCAGGATACTGAGGAATACCACAAACACTTCCTGTCAGCAACCTAATCCCCAGTTTAACTAGACGTCTCCTAAATGCAAGTATAGATGTTACTGCTGCATCAACCTGCTGGGTGGCACTTTCATTACTTGTAGTTTTGTGTCCTGTTAAACATGGATGTGCTTGCCTTAATTGACATTCGATGTGTTCTGATTTGCAGAGTTATCAATTTAGTGGTGCCTCCAGACCAAGTAATTGACACAGTACTTCTTTTCCATCTGCCGCACCATCGCATGGTTTCCCTTCGCTTTTTAGCTTGGCATTTTCTTGGTAAGTATTTCATAACACTATGTGTTTGTATGGTCTGTGATTACATAATTAGAACAGTTAAAAATATTCATAATATTAGTCATTTAAACTTACTTCTTTATAAGATATTAACGTATTAATTTATTTCTTTTTGATCGTCTAAACAGGTGCATTTTGGGATTTTTTTCTTCTGAGCTATGATGTTGTGACTCTGGGAAATTGGTTCTGGACATTTTGAGACATTATAATGGTTCCATCTTCAAAGATCAGTATATTCATGGAGAAGATGAGACCACTATGTAGTCTTGGAATGTCAGGAACCAATTACTTAGTAACACAGTGTCATATCCTAGAAGAATGGAAACATCACTTACACCACTGCTAAAACCCAAAAACTTGCAAGATGCTTGTTACATGTACATATCTAGTGATAAAAACTAAAAGTGGTATAAAGTACTATCTTTTATCTATTTATTTATGTATGGTTTATCTAGTGACACCATCAGTAACTGGAATTTATAATGTCAAGTGATTGGTTGACTAATGAATTGGAGAGTATGTGGAAGGAAGCGTCATGAGTAAATATGAGGTACTACCATGGGATCATCCCATGTACTATTCTTGTATTATTGCTATGGTGATTAAATCAAGGAGAATAATACGGTAAGGAATGAGTGAATTGATTGGGTGTGAAGCACTCCTACTTCAGTTCTGGGAGTTCTGGGTTCTGGGTTTAAATCTTGGCCTAAAGAGCAGTTACACTGATTGAAATTTTTGGTTGTTTTTTCTTAGTAACTCCAAGAAAATGGGGGAATAGGGCCTTAAATTGGACTGAGACCACTTGCGTAATCTTCCCAATTCACTACTCATTGATCATCTTAAAAGTCAGTGTTATACAGTTGGGCCAATTGAAAATGTCATCAACCAGACTAAAAATTGATGGGGTACAATTTTTTGTCATAAAATATGAAGAATATGTATTGCATAGGAGACCTAGATGTAGATGGCAGGACAATATTAAAATGGATCTTAGAAATATATTATATTTTTATGTAGACTGATTTCAACTGGCTCATTTATGATTCCTTGGCAGGACTTTGTAAAGATAGTAATGAACCTTTGATTTCCCAACAGCAGGGAATTTCTTGGCCAGCTGATCAACTGTAAACTTTTCAGTGTTGTTCCTTGACCATACAATAAGATTATTGGTTGATTAGTTGGTACTTCATGGTCTCTGATATAATATCGTATTTACCCAAATTTAAGATGGTCTTACATATATGAGCACGAAATTTAAGAAATAAACTTACTCGAGTAGGTATGGTATGTTAGCCTGAATGGTGTATGTGATAAATTATTTTCTTTTAGGATTAAAAATTCAGTCAGTCACTCATGATTCCATTGAGGATGCACGGACTGCCCTCCAGTTATATCATCGTTATCGGGAAATTGAAATAAAAGGAAATGTGACTGCCACGTTGAAAGAACTGTATGAAGTTGGTGAGAGGTTACAATGGCAGGTACCGCTGGGTAATGATACTTAAGATATTCTGGCATATGGGTTATTAAATCCAAAGCCAGTTTTACTTCTTGTGAAGGAGATACTTTGTAAGCAATCTTTTTGTTGACAGAACTTGCCAAGAAGTGAAAATGCAAACCATTCAAGGGACATGGTGAATCTGAAAAATGAGATGTTAATGTTCCTTTTTTTCAAATGGTTAGTGTCTTATGAAATCATGAATATACTATTTATTTTTGTATTTTAAATATTAGTACTTTGCTAAAATTAGTAAATACATTCTGTATGAATAGTTCTGTTCACAATCTTTTTAACACTGTATGAGTGGGTATATGCATTTTGTGTAGGAACTTAAACATATAATTGTATGTATTTCTTTAAGGAAGTTACATAATTTCATGTCATTGTTTAATTCCCTTGCTTGTTCTATCGAAAGGTAAGGTTAAATGCTCATTCCATACCTCCATTACAGGTGTAGTTGAATTTTGTATACTTCTAGGTTCTTTTAGCAGATATTTAAATGAGCTGAATGTGTAGCATTTGTTAGTTCACGTGTAAACTAGTGCAGTCAGTGAATATATCTTTAATTTTATGCAACGAAAGTTTAGGGCATTCTTGTTACTTGTTGTTCATTATTTTTAACTGATATACAGCTTACTCATGCCACATTCAAATCATTGAATATGTAAGTATGATACACGTAAGTTTTTTCTTACACAACAACTTGAACTTCTTCCGGCTCTTATTGATGTTGTGTTGTAGTGTGTTCAGCACCATAACTAAAGAGCTTACATAAATTGTTTTAAGGAGCAGAATGGATACATGCATATATTTAAAAATACGCGTTTACCACTTTGCTTCCTTTTTTTTTTTTTTAATCACCTCCACTCCTCCCCCCACCACCCATGTTTCAGGAAATTCCAAAAATTAAATAACAGTTACATTTCTGTTAAATTATCAAAATTAAACACTGCATATTATTTCCCCCTGTACAATAAAATTATAGCTAGCACAGAACATGCTAGTTGCAGATAGTACCTAATTCTGCTAGTATGTGAATCTGCCAACATTGTCTAATTTTTTTGTCCCTAAATCTCCAAAATGATGGGAAGGAAAGGTGAGGAGAGGGAGGACATTAAATTGAATTGAAGAATGGGAATGACAGGTGTGGTAGCCCCACACAAAGGTGGGGGATCAGAGAGGGTCATTGTGCAGCTGGAGCAGGTGAGGAGCTGTTAGTTAAAGTCATAAATTCTTCAGCCAAAAATTAGTAATTAGAAAGAGGATGATTTCAGGCTTTGACTGTGAAGTAGATGAGAAGTGCACCCTTCTGGATTATTACGCAGTGAGTAGTGGTAATTTCTTACTGACATTTCAGGACAACCTGTCGGTCCTATCTTCAGGGTTCAGCGGTCCCATCTTCAAGGTTCAAATACTTGAACCCTGAAGATGCGACCAATAGGTTGTTCTGAAACGTTGGTAAAATATAACCACTACTTGCTGTGTAATAACACACAAGAGCGCAGTGCTTAGAGGATGTATTTCAAAATTATTCATATCTTGGAAGACAGTTTGGAAGTAAGGTGTAAAAATAACTGATGTGATAGTCACAGGAAGTTTATATTTATTAATACTATGGTATTCCAGTGACTTGTCAGTCAGAAGGCAAGTTCACATGACTGTGTGAACTTTTGAGGTTGTAACTGGCAAGTTGCACACCATTAGAATTTGTGCTAGTGGAAATTATGCCCAGCACTGAATCGTAACAATATTGAGAATCTTATAAGAGTTGTTTGTGGTTCTTGTTAGCCCATGGGCTGAAGCATTTGAATGAAGGTAGATATTGTAACATTTTCCCCACAGATCATTAGATTAGTTTATAATGCTTCAGACCCTTCACAGCTGACATGTTTATCATGCCAAGCTCCTACACCTTTTATTCATGAACTTTATTATAATGTTATGGGATGTCATGTAAGTGAGGAAATACCTTCCATCTTAGAGTACAAACTGGTTTTAATATAATGTGTGTGTGTGTGTATATCTTCTTTATCGTCATCATCATCACCATCATCATGATCATTAGCATCATCATCTTTGACTGACTGGCCGCTAAAGCATCAATAGCAGTATGGATATATTTTGGCCCATTTATTATTGGGGATGGAATTGTTTTGCAATTTGATCTTTTCTTTGAGAAATTCTGCGGCAAGGAAGAAGTGAAAAAATCAGCATTTTGGATAAACAGCTTTTTGTTTTAAATAAATCAGACAGGTGAAGGTGTTAAGTACTGCAGCAATATTCAAAGTGTAAGAATAGTTATTCCTTACTAACACTCTTCCTTGGAATAATAGTGAGAGGGTTACCGTAACTAAATGAGGTGTCAAAACCGTCCGGGTGCCTCCACACATTAAACGTAACTTATGCATGTGTTGGAAACTGCCCTGTGGAAGCAATACTGCCAGAAGATTTGGTCAGTACACTGTGCTTCATTTGCACCAGTGGAATGTTGTTTAAAGACAGCTTTCAAATATAAGTTACAATTACAAAGGTACTGTAATAACATTCTTACTGTATTTATAGTGTATGTAAAGTATTTGGTGTAATTTTATACAACACTGCTTTTTATGTGTGATATTCAATTACTTGTTTGTACTGTTCTGTAATACAGTTGATAATTTTAATTTTGTTTGGTGGTTGTAATGGTAGATTGTATCACAGGTGGTGTAGAATTGCTCAGTACAATAGGTTTATTTTTTGCAGTCATATCGTACTGTAATATGTTTCTACCTGTAACACTTACTGGTACTGCTATGTAAGTTGACCAAAAGAATGAAGTAGGTACCATTCCACTTGATACATAATCTTCCACTTAATTCACAGTCTGTAACTTAATTTTAATCAGGGTATAAATAACTTCAAAACATGTAACCTATTGTGAGAGGATATTCTATTTTTTTTTAGATTACTTTTTTACACTTCAGAGACAGTGTTCAAATTGATGGATCATGTTTGTTCTTCTTTATGATGTCAATTTGAACGTCATGATCATATTTTTTGGCTCGATATATCATCATGTATGTTGTAGCACACACAGAAATTTATGGTTCCATAAGAAAAGTGAGTTAAATATTAGTATGTCATATTGACAGATCAAATTCCGCTGTTGAATACCTGCCATTCTGAGAATTGACATCCATAATCTGTTGCATTTATCAAGTATAAACACTACTTAATGCATTCATTGCAGGTTTTTTTTAGTGTTGTACTGTGTCAAAAGAAGTAGAAAGGTGTTCCATTCTTTTGAAGGACTGACTGCTCCCTTCTTCAGGGTCAAAGTAGTAGGTCTTCCAAGTGACTGGAATCTTTTCAACACGCCACAGCACTCTAAGTCTGCAGTAACTGTGAACCACCGTGAATCAATTTAATGTAACTTCTTAAGTTAATATTTGCATCTAGTGTGACTTATTTTATGACTAGGTATGGGGTTTGTTCTTATATATTAATCAAGAAACAAAGACACGTGATGTTTTAGATAGAAGAACTAAGACAAACAGTTTAGAAATATTTGCTAAAACGAAAGAGGTGACTGTTGACAGTATCTGAAAGTGTTTAGAATTAATCATATTCTGAATTCTGTCCATTGGTTTTTATTCAGCAAAGAACACAGTATTTCAGAAATTGGTTCTGTTTCCATCTTCAGTTGGAAATGTGAGGAGAGACATACTCAGTTGGGTCTAGTCAAAACAGCAATTTTCAGTTACCACTAGACAACTTATAAACTATGTCAGTCATTACCACTGTATATGCACCTAGGTTTTGTCCATGGGAGGTAATGGGAAATATGCAATATAAATTATGGAAGATACAAAACTTTTGATTTCCACAGAACATTTGTTGAGGATATAGATCTTCGGGGATTTGATGCAATGCCATGTCACTGGGTTGTTTCCCACAGTTTGAAGGAATGTATTGTCTTTGTCTACAGTGCTTGAAGATGAAGGCATGACATTACATCAAAACATTAGAAGACACTACCCCAGCAATATAGCATCACATCCCAGAAGACCTGAATCCTCAAAAACTATGCAAATACCTATAAAGGCCTAAAAATAATACATCAATATTTCCTTTACACAAAACCTAAACATAGGTGCATATATACATGTAGTTAACTGTCATAGGTTGTTCAGTGATGAGACTAGCTTTTTTTTGTCATTATATATCTTGAAGCTTTTGTGGCAACAAAATTGACACAGATGCTCTAAGTTTGACAGTCATGCCAGGATGTTCAAATCCACCACCATGTCAGAGACTGACAGTGTCTCCTTTGTCACATCTCTAATGATAGAGACAGAGTTGGTCTCTGAAACACAGGTGAGTTGATTTTTCTCCACATTTTTACCTGAAATTGGAATCATTGGACCTTTGCAGAATACATGATGATGGACAAAGATGACACCAAGTAATGGTACATGTAAAGTATCATCATCAGAACTGTTAAGAATGGAATCCAAATATGTGTGTGTGTGTGTGTGTGTGTGCACGCAAATGTGTTCGTATGTATGCTCTGACTAATCCTTCTATTACAAACTGGTAGACATCATTTTAGTTCTGTTATTCTTCAACATGTCGTTGTTGGGCATTTGACTTCGTAAATGTCTGGTAATTCAAAATGTGATTAAAAGATTTTTTGAAATTTCATACCATTCAGTATTTAAGGCAGTATGTTGATACATTAATGTAATTAAAAAAAATGATGTGAAATGAAAGAATGCAGTCACTTCTTGCTGTGGTTAGAAAATTGTCTTAGTTTTCTTACAAATGTGTGATATATGTGCGAGTGATATCAGTGCTTTTACTGCGGTTCTGAGTGTGATGTGGGTCCTGGTCATGAGTAATGGCACTACTATAGATATGGGCTGTGTTGCCAGTGTGTCAGAGGGCCTTTGTCCTTCTTGATTGAGATATGATTACACCATGGCCCTTGCCTCTAGTTGCAGGTAGCTGGTGTAATGCCACTGGAATAACTGCAAGTGCCAGGGATCTGCCATTTTGGGAGCCCCAGATGACAGGTTAATCATTGAAAAATAGATTTAAAAGCAAGTGTAGTCACTTTAGATGTGACATAAAATAATTTCCATTGGCCTTTGTACCAAAAATTTATTTTAGTATAGGGCAGTTATACCAAATATCCATTTCTGGAATTTTTGGAATGTCATTACCAAACACTCAATCATGTATTTCTGAAACAAGCAACTTCGGCTGTGCAGTTTAAGGTTTGCAGTAGCAATATTTGCAACACCAAAAGCAAGAGCAGTAAAATGTTAAGGTGAGTTATGTAGCAAATTGCAGTAGTATGCTTAAGAGTGTCAAAATATTACTTTCATTATGGCATTTTTGTTGTGTTTTATCAGGTAACACAAATATAGTTCTGTGTACATTTTATCACATCACAGTTTGAGACTTTCCACATTTATGTCTTAAACCAGACCTGCTTGAAGTCACAACTACCATTTTGTCAAGTGATAGCCAGTATGTAGTGGGATGGAAAGGCTGGACCAATCTCTCACTGGGAATAAAGAGGTGTTGTGTGGGAAAACCGTTTGGAAAACGTTGATCAATGGGGAAAGGAAATGGAAAAATATAAAGAAAAGCAATGAGAGGGTTAAGAAAGAATATCATTAAGCTCTGTGAACTGTTCTCACTCAAACTTCAGAAACAGTAAATCTTTCAGGCATGAGGCACAGCTTAGAAAAATATGGACATATTTCCATGCCCCATGTGTGCCGTAAATCCATGACTCCATTGTTCAAGGGATCCTAGACCATATGCAACTTATGACACACACTCAAAATGAATTTTTACAGTAATTAAATATAATGAATCATAATTAGGCACAAATTATTTTTGACAAAACTTAAAGCTTTGTGAATACTGAAGGTCATTCATACACTTATAAATTCAAGTTGGATTGTGAAATAATTGTATTTGTTATGTCAAACCCCACACTTATTAGTGTATGTAATCTGTTCTCTTACTTATACCGAATTAAACTTGTATGTTTTAGTGACCAAAGACAGGTCACATGAGGAAGAAAGAACTCTTGTGTGTGCAGATAGAGTACTGCATGCTTATTAGTGCATGCCATAGCTTGCAGTTAAGTTTAGAATAATGGGGTCTTTGTTCTGCATGAATATATTGTGACTGTATGTTGTTTATTTACAACACTATTTCAAAAGTTATAGTGTGAATTCTCATTGAAATTAAAACAAAATGTATAGAAGAAAATATTTTTATATTTAAAATACTATGAAATCATTAACTTACATTTTATGTATTGTACTTGATGTTCAGAATTTTACTACAGTAGGATTTCTTTACTCTGGGACCCACAGAACACAACACGTACCTGATTTTCAGACATTACGTATACCGACATGTCTTCACAGGTACTTTTTCATTACTGCTCCTAAAATTGGACTGCATAACAATTGAGGGAAGTATTCCATTTGGATATCTCCTTCACCTGCTGGTCTTGTAAAACTTTGCGACCTGCACTCAGAGAATGTACACTTGTTAGTTATTTTAATTTCATCATTAAAAAGACTTAGCTTTTTAAATTATCATGGGCCTAGTCATGGGTTTGCCTTCAGAATGCATTGCTATAAACCACTTACACAAGCACCTGTCTAATTCTACTAATTGAGGCCCTTGCAGTGTCTGTCACTTTAAAAGTCCCTTCACACTTTCACTTGATGCCATAAACAGTCATAATTGGCCTTTCTGTCTCTCTAAATCATAGATACAATCCAGTGCTCTATGAATCCATAACCACACTTTGGCTTTTACCATTTTCAAGCCTTCTAAGTATTTCAAGTTGCTGAGTAATTGTTAAAGCTAGGTGTTTCCTCTTGCCAGCAGTAGTATGTTTACTCATCTGGGAATTTTTTGAAACCACAATTAATAGCTAGATTGGCTCAATAAAGTCCACCTAACACAAGATAAAGTCATGGAGTCAGTATGCTTAATGGAAGTTAAACCACTTGTAAAACTTCTGGTCTTGGGACTGTCTTCCTGAAGTGTCGAACTGTCAGGAGTGCAAGATTATCCTTAGCCGGATTGAAGGGATTCTACTGTATATTTAATTTGTATACTTTTGTCTTGAATAGTATTTGTCATTATTTGAAACAGATCAGTACTTGCAACCATTTAATACATTCCTGTACATTACTGTGAGAAGAATGCTCTTTTGTAAGGAAGACACTAAAATATAGTTCAGACAATTCTACGTAATTTATCCATCATTATCATAATTATATAGACCTCCCTTCCTGCCTTCAAATTACAATTTTTGTTCCTTTTATATGACTCTGATAAGTTCTTGATTTTATAATATTTCTTAAGACTAGGTGGTAAGACTGTTGATAGGCAAGGATGGTGGGAATTTGTTACTTGAAATATGTTCAAACATGATCAGTTCATATGAAAGTAAATTCATAGTCAGAATATCAAAATTCAGATATTGTACTTTCATGTGAGTATTTTTTTATAGAATTCTATGGATATAGAACTGAATGTTTTTCATATAATAAATGTGATTTACACATTATTACATAATTCAGTGCAGAGGATACTAAGGATATGTTAATGTCCCATCATTGCAGCGCCAGCAAAACTGTACTATCGTATGTGTATTAGAAATTAATACCTTTCACTCACGTCATGCCATTTGTATGTTAGATATGGCACATTTTCACAGATTTCACTAGTGCATTGCTGAAGGCATAGTATTCTTCAGTACAATTTCCATCTTTTTCAATAGTCTTCTTCCACCTTCAAACAACATGTATTCCAGCCTGGTAAAAATTTCTGTCTGTCTGCAGCCACTGGCATATTACCGGCAGTGCCCTATCATTCACATTGTCTTTCAAAGGACCAAACAGGTGAAAATCTGATACAGCAAGGTCAGGGTTGTAAAGTGAGTGTGGCATCACCATACATTTTGTGATGGCCTCAGTGTTGCACACACTTCTGACAGTTTTCTTATGGACAAAAGTGAACATTCAGACTTCTTACTGTTTCATTACATTGGTCAGAGTTTACTGTTGTGTCTGTGGGCAAGAATTTTGAAAGAATAACACTTTGCTCAACCCAAAAGACTGTAGCCATGATTGTTCCTGCTGATGGCACACTCTTGAATTTCTTCATCTTTTGCCATGTCACGTGGCACACCATTCCCTCAACAACTGCCTGGATTCAGGTTCAGAACAGTAGACCCAGGTCTTGTACCCCATGAAAGTTAGGGACAGGAAGCCATCATCTCCTGTATCATGTCAGTGCAAAAGAGCAGTGGTGATAGCTTTCCTTGCCTCTTTGTGTGCATCTGTCAGTATGTGTCACAACCCATAATTAGAATATCCAGTCTCTTCAGTAATTTCCATTATTTTCCTTTGCCAGTGGATAGGGTGGAACATAATTCATATGCAAATGATACCAGGCATCACTGACTAATATTATTATTATTAATACTTACCAGTCCAAGTGGCATATGGTGCCAGAAGACCTGAATCTTCATTGCTCATACTAATCTCTCATTTACAGTCACCTATTCTCTGATGAAGTCTTTAATTGCCAATCCTGTAACATGTAAAAATGTAGCTTGGCCATGTTCATTCCTCCTCTATCTCTTGTCCATTAAAATTCTTTCAAGTTAACTACTCACTTTCACTGTCAAGTTCTTGAGCAAATTTATTAATATTGCATTGTCCAGTGGATGGGTTCCCTGGCAAGGATGTAGACCACCTTTGAAGGGATGAGCTTCGAAAGTTTGTTACCTTCCTTAAGTACCCTACTTCCATATTTTCTAGCTTTTTGAGTGCTGTTAACACGTAAATATGTGCATATTACGTTAGATCTATAGGTAAAACTAGCCTAATTTTTACGTCAGAGAGCTTCAAAGCAACGTTCAGCAAGTTTTTCTGGGTTACCACTACCACTCTTTGGCTTTTAACTTCTTTGCATCATTTGGTAACATTTATTAAGAGCTTAGATTCTGTATTATTATCCACTGTGATGCCCAAATACCTGAAGGTGAGAACCATTCCTAGTTGTCCTTTGTCACAGTAGACACCTCCCTCTTCTATAATTCTTCTTGCTGTCCTGTGTTTCAGTATTTTTGCTTTGTCCTTGACTTATTGTTGGTCCATTTTTCTAAGTTTTTTTTGTCACATTTTCCTTGAACTATGACAGTGATCATGTTGTTGTGTGTATTTGCACTACCTTGGATAATAGTGTTGTGAATTTCAAGGGAATGAATACAGTTTGGTTCAGAACAACAATCTGTAGAGCTGTTAATTTTTGTAAGAGTTGACAAGATATCTGTACCTACATTAACCTTTTGGCGCCGGAATTATTTTTTTAATTTTAGCACACACTGTATATAAAATATGAATAATACAGGAACCAAATACGTTAGAATTATGAAACAAACTGCATTTTGAAAAAAAAAAAACGGAGAGTAAATATCATGTTTAAAATATTCGGTACCTATATTTG
>Ga0123352_10011340_pt1 | contig 14040 bp, 10 predicted proteins | sample TergutLab28metaG_FD_89700 | JGI IMG/M metagenome (GOLD analysis project Ga0123352, IMG submission 89700) | Labiotermes labralis P1 segment gut microbial communities from Petit-Saut dam, French Guiana - Lab288 P1 | ecosystem: Host-associated > Arthropoda: Insects > Digestive system > Gut ...
GGTCGGCGAAGTTAGTGCCAACTTTTGCGGATAGAGGGGTGTCACGTGGTCAGCGCAACGGGTCCCCACAGCCGTTAATCTCTGTTTTCTAGACCTGGAGCCGCTACTTTTTTCATTCAAATACCTCCTCAATTGACCTCACGAGGCTGAGTGGACCCCGTTCCAGACCCAATACTACTCAGAAAATCTGGTAGCGCCGGGGATCGAACCTGGGACCTCTGTATCTGTAGCCAGAAACTCTGACCACTAGACCACAGAGGCGGGCTATATTAGACACAGTGTCAAAATCTTAAGAAAAAATATGGCTGATCACCAGGAAATGAGGCAAAACAGTAACTTAATCATCATCGAATGCTGAAGAATAATTCCAAATCAAGATGTGTTACAAAGTTCTGCATTCGCCACTCTGAAAATGACAGACAAAATAGCAAAACCATTCCATGTTTAGTGTGTGGTGTACACAAATGCACACACCTGCAGCATTAATCCTGTGGTCTCAAACACATAACAAAGAAATTTTTCAAAACATCCACCATATTGAAAACTGTTTCTTCTCATTTTTTTTTTTTATTGGACAGCTTTCATTAATGCACTACAGCTACTTACCTTAAAACAAACATCACAGTAGAGAAAGCAAGGAAACTTCTCAGAACGTTTGCACAGCACACATATCTGCCTCTGCCGATTCAGAATAAAACAAAAATTCAGAAAGTGGCCAAAATTTTGATACTCCAGTAAATATTTTCTGATGATAGAAATGAAACAACCTGCGCCATTTATGAACTGACACAGAAAGGACTCAGGGACTAAAACTGAATTAGTACAATAAGACAGTCACATTTCTGACATCTTCATTTCCTTAACCCATAACACTGCAGAATTCTGCTTATTATTATTTAAAAAAAGACTTTTAAAAGAAATGCTACTGACACAGATTCAAGTCTTTTGAGATGTTACACCACACTGACTGGTACACAGCACACCGATCCAAAATGTCAGTAACTATTTACCAGATGAAAATACGAAAATGGGGAATAGAAAAGCAGAACAAACCAAGAACTAGAAGAGAAGAGCAAAGGAGAAAATATAGTGAAATGGATAAAAGAGCAAAGGATACTCCTCCAATTTGGAGAGAATGGAGGAGGATAGGATACCCAAAAAGATCTTCAATTAAGTACTGGAAGGGACGAGGCGAAGGGGAAGACCCAGGGAAGGATGGAAAGAGATCTTCAAATGCTGGGAGTGAGAAGATGGACAGAGTTGATGACAGTTAGAAGAAAATGGAAGGATATTGTTCGACAGGCCAAAGCCCACAGTGGGCTGTAGTGCCAACTGAAGAAGATTTACCGGATGACACAGCATAACACACCCAATGACTTCAATCATCACTATCATCATTGTGAAAACAAAATCTGGCAGAAATGACATCCTTTAAAGAGGTCCAGAAATTTGCAACTGTGGACTCCACTATACAACCTGTTGAAGAGCAATGAGACGAAACTGCCCTTGACAAAAACCACAAAGATGGATAATTCTGACATCAAAATGCAATTAAAACTAAATGAGCTAACAGCATGGACATTTGTGTCTACGAACTCCACCATACAATGCCCTGCTGCAAAATGAAACAAACATGTCCAGTGTCTTATGCACATAATTTTAATAACTTAATATTACGCAGGCAATTATTTTTTGCAATGCCAGAACTTTTAAGCATCTGACAGATCAGGTTCTCATGGCAGCAATTCTGAAAATTGCTGCCTTCTGAACTGACACCACAAAACATAAATAGAGATACAAGATCAGAACTTTTTAATTATCATCTTAATAATAGTCTTCATGTAATTGCATGCACAATTTCACATGCTCTGTACATGTATTTTCCTGAATATTAAGGACTGTGAGGGGCAGTGCCATCTTATTTAGGAAAATGTAGTAGTTTGGAAGACTGGTACCAAATTTTGGAATAAACCTGCTTCCTCCAATATGTTGGTACCAATATAGTATTGGAAGCCTGCTGTCTTCCTCTGAATTGTCAGAACACTTCTACAAGCTACAATTCACATCCAGAGAACACAGCAATCTTCACAGACAACAACAACAACAACAAATGAACCTCAAAACTCACTTCTTGTTCATTATACTTTTGTGCAAATGCTTGACACAAACAGTGAATTGTATCTAAGTAAAGAATAATTGTCTACTGATATTTAAATGACTTAAAAGATATGCCATATAATCCACCTGAATTATTATAAAATTCTTTAACGCCACGGACTTTACACCAGTACAAATGATTAACTAGATAGCCTAATAATGTTGAAAGCATAACTGCGAACAAAAATCCAGCTTTCCTCTTTTATCTTTCTACAGCTTCATAGTTCATCTTTTTTGCTATTTATAAAATGCTCTTCATAATTCCTAATATTGTACATTTTATATGATCAACCCACCCCTGTTAACTGTTTACTTCTTTGATGCATAAATATACGGAAAAGTTTATCCATCATTTCTGAAAGGACAGGGGTAAAAAAAAAAGATAAACATGGAAAATTACAGTTGTGGGAAAGCATTACATACGTCAGAAATAGGAGAAAAGAATAAAATATGAGGCTTATATATTCTCCACTTGGGCCTACATAAAGAGCATACACATAAAATGTTAGTTCAATTCCTGTGTGCCAATCCCTTCTTTCCACAGAATCTGCAACTAACAACTGCTTCGTTGAAACCTCACATTTTATGTGAAACAGAGTTCCACTGCCAAGGACAAAATATTCTGCCATGCTCATTTGTGTGGTGCATAAAAAATGATATAACAGTTTCATAAGAAGAGTGCACTTTGGTAAAGCTTTGCACTGATTCAGCCTCACTTTCATAGCCCTCTTCCTCTCCTTCAATGCTCCCAACTTCAGAATCACCACACAACTCGTCAATACCAGAAATGCCACATGTGGCAAGCTCACTGACTACAGATTTGTGAAAACTGAGGTCAAAATTCTTCTCATCCCCTAGCCACATCCAGCCCTCCTGAAAGGCATCATCCTGTTCAATACTGCAGACAAAGTTGACTTCCATGTGAAGTTCAGGCTCACAGCCAAACTGACAAAAATAAATTGTCACATTTATGATTTGTTCCAAGCTGCTACTGTGAAATGTACTGCTTGCCAAAACAATGATTTTCAGTTTCATATCCTTTCCTGAGTATTAGGTGCTTCCTGTATGACACTTCACACATTTTATGCCCAAATCAAGAGGCTGTAACATGCTTCTTCAGTCTGGTGAATAATATACAATCTCTACATTCCTTGGAAGTGACATTTTAGCAGAGGAGCGGCACAACCGAAGGTTTCTGCCTTGCAAATGCATGGAGGCATCCACTGCACATAAAAACTTCTAAATAATGGTCATTATCACCTTCATCCACACTTTTTAAAATGCACAGCGTTTCATAGAAAGTTTTTCATGTTCTTAAAACTTCATGGTTTCAACAACTTTCCAGCCATGATCAGTACCCACCTGCCATTGCAACTACTATTCACACCAGGGCAGTGATGTTTTCCCTTTGGCACTTTTTCCCATCACAGGACCAATTGCAAATAACAGGAATAATAGCACTAAGTCACACAACTGTTAAATGCTGATGTCAGTCATATGAGACACTACTACTAACTGCAGAACATAGTTGTGAGGCCTGCCACCTTAAAACTTAAGCCTCTCGCTTACTCCCTTCACTCCACTGACACTCCTCACTTGGCGAAGGCATGTTGACAATTAACAAGCACCCTTATGTGGGTGTAGGTTACCAACACTGTAGGTCGGAATGCACAGCTTTACATCTGCTATTGTTTTTCTCAGAAACTAAAATTTGGGGGAAATTGTGGTTCAGAATAAAAAAATTCTGAGTAACTCAAGCAGTTAAAATGACACAACATACAAAGATGCATCTAACATATACACTGTTTACATGTGAGATTCACAGGGACCAGAAAAATGAACAATACTTGCAGGAAAACAGTGCACAGGAGATTGAGGATACAGGTTCCATTGTATTCTGTTTCACTGTTATGCAAATTACTTGGTTTACTTCTCACATACTGGGTATTCAATAATATCACTTTATGGCCAACTGAACGATTTTGACACTCACTGATTAAAAAACCTAATTTGTGTTGATGGTTCTTCATAACTATTTCACTAAACAATACTGCCACACCTATGTAAATCAAGAAAAGATTATGTTATACCAGCCTTAGAGAAAGAATTCGGACTGATAAGTGAAAGTAGGACACAAAATCATGAGACCACATGGCTCAGTACCTGACAGGATGATGATGATAATGGCACATCACAACTCAAGCAATCACCAGACATGAATTTACTACCATTGCAGTAAATGTACAGATTATGTCGGGCAAGTTCTATATCCAGGTATATCACAACTTTCTTCCATTAAATTTTCATCTCATCTATAAGTGACTGATAAGTGTGTAAAGCCATATCAGGCAGCACATTATCACCACTGCACTCCTCACCTGCATTTGATGCAACTTACATCTGGAAGGACTGTTATGAATAATCGAAGTTCTTGTTTTAGCAGTGACCACAAAAATAGGTGTGACTAACAGCAGAAAAAGCAGATATTTATAGCAGGATGTATCTGGAATTTGAAGACCTCTTGTCTGGTGACTGCTCTGTCATCATTTTGCTAACCTATTCACACATTAAAACTGATAAACATCTATTTTACCTTATAACATTTTTCACAGTATCGGAAGAGGGGATTATTGTTCTCATTCTTGCACTGAACACACGTCCAATAATCAGCACGAGGAACCTCAGGATCAATGGTCGTTGGTGAGTCAGAAGTCCCAGAGCTGTCAGCAAACAGGCTTAATTCATCATCACAGAGCACCACCATTTCTGCAGCACACACTATCCCCTGTGGAACAAAGTAAGTACATACATACATACAACACCATACACATTTTTTGGACTCCTTCAGTCATGCGGTATTTAAAAGATAAAAATAATTAAATCATGTTTCTGAGAAAAGATGTCTCCATACTCAGGGTGAGCAGATAACCTACTCATCTGGGCCCATTAGATGAAGTTATCTTTTACTCCTGCACAACCTATGTCAGTTGGAATAACATCATACACACACACACACAACCATACATACATACATACATACACATATACGACCTGTTATATGTAGCTACAAAGGAAAGCATCATTCTGGCACATAAGTTATACTTTTTAATAAATGTAACAAAATAAACTTTACAATGACTCTTGCTTTTAAACGGATGAATTAATTCTAAGTTGCCACACAGTGAAAGATCTCTGTTAAGGACTATGAAAAGCACAAACTCTGAACTCATTTATAAAACACCAGAAACGAAGCTTAAGAGTCAGTTGTACAAGTGTGTAATTTAAACTACCAGATTCTACACAAAGGTCCCCAGTCATATTAAAATAACTCTTTGTATCTAGGCTTGTTTGCCAGCACTATGGGCACTTACTTATTAGTCATCACTTAAGAAAAATGAACATCAGATGTTATCAGTGCACATTTATTCAGTTCAAAACAGTGTGTACACTTGCAATACATATGCCAAGTATGTATCGTAGAAGACATACGTTGAGAATTTTGTAAAAATATCTCTCATCAACAGTACCATGTAAGGGAAAAATATACAGAACTGCTGAACATTGTTTAATTACAAGTTCAGTGCAGGACAAAAATAAAATAGAACCAAAACTTAAGGCATGGTGTATATTAAGTAAAAATATGAACAGCCAAAATAACATAAAATTTCCTATACATGACTTCAACATGTAGGGAGTGCATTCAATATTATATGGCATGTGTTACTAAAAGAAACACAATGGAATCATTACATTAAATTAATCCTGAAAACATTATTCAGGGAATTAACCCTTTGACGCCAGATTTAGGTACTTATTGTACTATGCGAAAGACCTTGGATTTAAATGGCCACTCATTACTTCCCATGTTCTTGGCTGTTGACTTTATGCTACATTTAGTTTTCTCAGCATCATCCTGTGGGTCAACTAAAGTCATCTTTGGTTGCCAAAGGATTAAATGGAGGAGAAAAAATGTACAGCAATCTAGTTTAATTGCAAGAATTTAAGGGTGAAGTTTGAAAGAAAGACCAAAAAAAAACGGCTACTATTTCATGAAAGAGCACTGTAGCATGTCCAGAAATATTTTCAGAAGTTTGCAAGGCTTATTTCGCAGCTTGAAGTCAGCAGTCAGAAAGTCTGCTATGCAATAAAGGAGGCTGAACTGCAAGGGATACATGGACTCCAAACACCTGGTGGATACATGGTAAAGCTCTCATGACAACTGCTGTATTCAGGGATACAATAAGAAGACTTCTACATGTAATCAAAAGGTGTTTCTGGGCCACAAGAAATCTACTCTCACAGTCTGCTCTTTACAACCACATAAGCTTTTTCTGAAACTAAGTAAAACTCACATCTGTATCAGAGGACAGGCTGCCATCACCAAGAGGGGTCTCCTTCTCTGGAAGACTTGCCACTTCATACTCGACATCCACAGTAACATCATCCGACCAATCACTATGAGTTGCGGTGTCACTTGTATCTGTGACCCAATCTGTATGACAGACATAACAGACATATACAAGACCTGAAAGTTAAGTCCATGGACAGACCCCATAAAACATGTATTTGTTTATGTACACACTAACTGTTCTTGTAACCTCTGACATAGCTTCCTTCCACAACAAATACCCTTAGTGAGTCGGTGTTTCTAGTGTTCAGAACACTGGTGAAACCTGTCTGGAATGCTATTCAGCATGGTCAATACATGTCCCTGAATGCTGAAAAATCCGAAAATCTGGAGCTCTTGAAAGCAGTCTACAGTTTTGGGAATAGCCAAAAGTCAGATAGGGCCAAATCTGGCAAATATGGTGGACTGTCCAATTTCATTCATCCCTCACAGCAAGCGCACCATAGGCACAGCTATTGCCATGATGCAAGATTCAAGTCTTCTCCAATGAAAAGCATTAAGACCATCAATATTTCTATGTAACAAAGCAGGTTAACTGTTTAACCTTGATCAAGAAACTTGACAATGCCCTTGTAATATAAAGCAGCAGTGTCCTCACTTCAGCTCATGACGTGCCCTTTGTGGACTTGGCAACACCGATTTCTTTCCACTCCATGCTTTGGCATTTCATTTCCACCTCACATTGAAAGCACCTCTAATAGGTCTATCCAAAACGTTCTTTCCTTTGGCTAAATGATAAGAAAGATCCGAACATCAAGGAATCTGATCATCATCATTTGCCAGATGAACATCTGACATAATGAATCATACTGTGCGAACTTACTACTGGTGATAAGATCATTATGAGTAAGTCTTTTGCCTGCTCCCACTATATTTTGAATGTGGAAGTAATATTCAAAAATAAAAACCAATGGAACACTTTATGTCTCATACAGTAATACCCCAGACTGATCTTCTGAATGTCACATTTATTACATTCACTCACATACAATTCAGTTATCTTTTCATAGAAAAATGAAACAAATTTTTCTGCTGGAGAAAAATCCTCTTCAAAGATAATTTCAATGGTAATATTCTAGTCACAAAGAGGGCGCAATCTCGTAACACAAGTGTGGTGTTGATTTATCTGCAGGTTTTAATTTGAGTTTTCATATGATGAGTGGAACTTGTGCAGCTTTGCCTGTAACATCAACTGGCTTCACCAAAGATTATTCATATTTAAGTTGTCTTCCTCCCATCATCCACTGATTCACTTTTATTTTTGACATCCCCCCTCCTCCTCTTCACAATGATATGCATATCAGCAGAATTTATCTCTCCGCTATCCACAGAATTACATTTATTTCTATGAACCCTTTATATCTTCAGAATAAACAAAATCACACAAAAATTTTCATTTCATTGTTGGTAGTCAAATGAGAATACACATATGCCCAACATAATTTTCAGGCAGCAATTCTAAGTAGTGTATAAAAGCAGGTTATATGGCAAAGATAATACACAAACTTATACAAAATTATGTACTATAATTCTCATTAAATAACTGAGTCATAACATTCTAGTGAGTTTGAGATTTTGGCAACAATGATACATCTTTCACATTACCTGCTTTCCATCAGTGTAAGGTGCCCAAAATATGGGGTGTCTCACCTGGGTCAAAGCAAGCCATATTCCTAACAGTATGGTGCACAGCACATTACTCTTATAACCAGCCAATCGTCCATTTCATATCAGTACAGAACATCAACGTATAGGCACACATTTCAAACAAAGAAAACAACAGTAGTTCAAATATAACTGTAGCAAGATCATTCTCTGAAATGACCCACATCACACAGCACTAAGACACAGTTCTGGTACATGAGTCTGAAACCTGTTAATATAAATTCAGATGAAGAAAACTGCACTGCTAGTGGCCATCCATCTGTATGTAGCTAAGAGACCCACAACCCCCAAAATGAGATTTTCTTAGAAATACATAGATCAGTAAACTTCCACATACATTTTAAAGTACTATAAGGTATTACAAAAGGTCATTCTTTACAGTGCTGCGAATGTAATTCAAACTTTCACACACCATCCAAATACACATGTACCACCAACTTCATGCTTCATATTAATGACAATAAGACAACATAGTCAGCACCAAAAGGGGGTTTGGATTTATACTGAAACAAGACAGAAGGAGAAACAAGATAAACCTTCAACTTCTGAAACATTACTAACAACCTTGTGATAGCTCGAAACAAGAATGATGCCATCACATAAAATCATGTTCTTTCTCAGTATAGCACTGTAAGAAGGGCAGAATTATGTCAAGAAATGGGGTGCATAAGTTTTAAAACAGGCCAGAAACAGTATGCAACATGTTAATGCTTCAGCTGGGTGACTGATGAATTTCAAGAAGGACACAACACTCAGAAATTTATGTGCTGTGAGTATGGCAGAAAATAAATTTTTCCATGGGGACACACTTTCCTCATAATTTCAGAAATATATTTGTCAATGAAATTTGAGAAACATTACCAGATTTATGATGCTGATGTCACTGGGCCATAATGGAAAGACATAACTTGTACTTTGATTTGCAATTTGGGAGTTGGAAGGCCAATACAGAACTAAAGTTGTGTAAAAAATTATGTTTGTACCATGTGATGCAAAAATTCAAATGGAAACAATAACTTCTTCATTAGGCACAAGAGGAGAAACTATGAGTACATTTATTCAGCAACATTAAAAAATACTTCTCATAACATACATGTTCTGCACTGAATTCAGGTTTAGACGCAATAGGAACACTCAATCAGTATGTCTGTCATTATATGTGGTGCGATAAAACAGTTCCCAGACTAAACTTATTTCTTCATAACAACAACACACACCTTTGAAGACGATGTTGTCCTCTTCAAAAGAATCCCTATAAAACTCCATACGGTAGGCAGTGTAACTGTGTTAATGTTTAAGGCTTTTCATGAAGAGCACTGTCCAAAACTTGGCAGCTTTGTCCCATGATTTTGTTTGAATCATTTTCATATTAAATATCCTTACCTTCAATACCATCCTGACTTCTGGGAAGAGAAAAAGTAATATGGCGCTAAATGTGGTGAGTAGGGAGAGCACAGAATCAACAGTGATTTTGTTGTTAGCCAGAAATTCAAGCTCAAAGTATAATGTGGAGGTAGATTCCCATGGTGGTGAAACCATCACCCAATTCTGCTGTTCTGGATGTTTTCAGCACACACTTTCCTCCAGAAGCCACAAAGTGTCAATGTAATAATGCTAGTTTACAATTTGCCCTTGCGGAACAAATTCATGATGCATAACCCCATTAATGTTAGAAAAAAGCACGAACAAAATGAGTAGGCTCTTCACATTTGGATGCAGTTGAACATGTCTTGCCCCCCCCCCTGTTTTGGACACTGAGATGATGGGCTCTTGCACTGAAACTGCTGCTTAATTTCTGGGCTGTACATGTAAATTCACAACTCATTCCCCACAACTACCTTCGAATGGGATCTGGCATCTTTTCAAGCCTCTCGTGATGTTCCCATCATGCGCTGACATGATTCTCCTTCTGCTCCTCACTTAGCAAGTGCAGCATAAATTTGGCAGTAAACAAGTGCATGTTCAGGTTGCCTTTAAAAATGATTTAAATTGAACAAAATGAAATTCCCAATATATTATGAATTTCAAGGATAGTAATTCTTCTGTTTTTGAGGACCAATTCTTTCACATGATTCACACTTTCATTTGATCAGTTCATTAAAAGATGTCCCCAGCATTCGTCTTCTTCAAGACAGTCCACAGCCTTCAAACTACTTGAAAGATCACCCTGAAACTTATGTCCTTTCCACTCTCAACACACTTAGAGTAACTGTAGCATTTTTTTTCCCACCACAGTTTAATCTGATGAACACATGCTCTTCTGTCAAGACCAGTTTCTTGGTAAGCCAAGATCACAAATGAAAGAACACACACTTGTACTTAAAAAGACTACACAATCATTACACATGCTGCAGCATTATTCAAAGCATGAAATGAATCAGCCAACTTTATTATCTCTAAATCTAGTCACAGAAGTATCTGCCAGCAGCAGTGCCAGTAGTACTGTTGTCTCATTGTCAGATGCAAAACTAGCTGATTGCACCACATAAAACAAAAATACCATACAAACCAGTCTCTTTCCCCTGGACCCAATCATCAATTTCTTCCTCGACATCACTTGGTTGCTCAGATTCTTCATCCAGCACAAAACGATACCTTAATCTCGGTACCTTGGGAGCAGAACTTGGCCCTATATAAACGCAAAAAGGCAAAATTAAGTTTCTGAATCACATATGGTGTTTTACACAATAATTTCAACAGTAAAGAAATTAGCTACCAAACCCAGTATGAGCCATGGGTTCAGCTGCAGTACATTCAGTTACTAGCAAATTCAAATGTACAGGGTCCTCCTTCAAAAGAAGTCATTCTGCTTCTATCTTTTCATGAAATATGAAGTTTGATTACTGTATTAACTGCCTTCCACTGGGCACAGTTCAAGCCAGTCTACATAACCAAATATCCCTTTTAATGTTTTCATCTCACCTACACCTTGGTCTCAAAATGTTGGTCACTTTCTTCCCTTCATGCTGACAGATTTGCAGTTCAATCCCACTGATCTGACCACACTAATACCTAATTAATTACGCATACACACTATAAAGCTCCACATTACAATTAACCATTTCAATGCACACAACAGATACAATTAAGTAGCAATGCCACATAATGCTGGGTATACTTGCATTCATAACCTGGTTACATGTAACAGAATACTATAAGATACAAATACAATGTGTCAGTCAATAACACGACACTTTATTTTATATACAATAAAAATAGTATATTGTCAGTGTTGTGTTATTGACTGACATGTTGTATTTATATGTTATAATACATCAGGATGGAAAACATTAATTTATAGCTTGTCATGGTAGAACCATCAACCTGTACAAGAACACAAGAACCAAGCTTCTAAAATGTTGTGCAAACATATATTTCAATAAGCAATGCCTCGCAAAGAAAGTGATCCCCAATTATGCTAACATAAAATTCCAGAACACCTCACCTGTAGCACAATTTACGAACATCAACTGAAAGCTGCAAAATAATGGGGCAGAATGTGGCAAACTATTCATAATTTCATAAATGAAAATCTAAACCATGATATGGAGAAGTACGAAATTCTAGACTTGAAAATAAACAAGTTAGCATGTGGCCAAAACCGAAACCCTGACAGCAAAACCCAGTTTTATCCTAGGGTGGTAAATAACACAAATATTGAATTCTCCGATGAAGAAATTGCACTTCTAAACAAAGGACTAAAGTATAACTTACCTTGCAATAACAAATATTGGTTGAGCAACCTACCATTAGAAGCTGAAGCCGCTCTAACGACTTCCTGTCCATGAACAAGAATATGCAAGATACCAAGTTGCCCACAACCTTCAGAAATTATACAAAAGGTACAATGAAAAGCCCTTGTATTATTGTATATAAAATAAAGTGTTGTGTCATTGACTGACATGTTACATTTATATGTTATAACACTTCAGGATGGAAAACATTACAAAAAAATAATTTAAAAAAGGAATACCATAAGACTGGCGTTTCCAACAGATACATCTGACCAACATAAAACTTCCCATTCAAACAAAATGTTCAGCGCTCTGAGAAACAAATATGGGCACAAACATCCAGTTCACTACCAGAAATACATCCAGCAGATAGCATACATCAATAATTAAGTTTTTCAAGTCCTTCATATTCTCAAGTTCACTCTCTCTCAATGAGGGCCAAGGAATAACAACACACAGTGATCCATAATTTCTCTTTACCAATGTTGTAGTAATGTTAATGATGACAGCTCAAGAATTTATTACTAGAGAACAGGTGAAACTAATCAAGCTTTACTATAAAAGCAACTGGCTGACCCAACAGAGCACCATATAAAAATAATTACCTCTTTCCACTGCACTGTTCCCCCCCCCCCCACACCCCGTCAATTAAAACTACCAAGTATTTTCATATGCAGACTGGACTGAACTGCCTTAGGAGAATGTCCACTGATGCAATGTCATGCAAACAGCAATGAACCAAAAGGTTTCTTACAAGCTGAGAATTAATCCTTTGCCCAGCTGAAACAAATTTGTAGGGGAAAGACCCTGCATCATGAATGCTTGCCTTCTATGCACTGCCTATTTTAACATTAAGTGTTATCAATGAGATATTTAAACACATCTACTTTACCTTCAGTAGTGTCTTCGCCAATCCGTTTTAAACTCATTTTGGCTGCAAAATAAATACATTCATAAACAGATTTTTGAAAAGCAAGAAACTGAAATTTTTCGATTTAATTCAACATACTGTACTCACCCGAAATGAAGACAAGTTCCTTTCAAAGAATGTTACAATGAAAATGGAAGTCCTATGTGGCAACTTCATGACGATAACTTTTTAGTTACAAGAATTAGGGAAACGCTTCATCTTAGATTCAGATAAATACAGTACTATTTGTAATAACCTTCTAAAGGGCTACTAGACCCCGCAGTTTTCTAGAATTCTATCTGACTATATCCTTTGTTCTGCCAATTTAAAAACCATTCTATGCGCATAAATTCCATGCAAGGGGTCACAGCATTACAGAACCAAATATCACATGCTTTATTCATTATGAAAGTTAAGTCTTACTGCGACAGCAATCCCCATGGCCCAAACCTCTCCAGTGCAGCACAGAAGTGACAGACCAAAAACCAACAAGCGAGGAGTCATTCTGAGTCAATAAATGAACTTTCTAAATTCTGCTTTTAAAAAATGTGAAACTTCCATTATGGGAAACAAAAACCTAAAATTTTATTTTTATAACCTCATTTTTGTAACAACACTCCAACAAATGATGCTGAGAGCATGATGTATGCCAGACACTAGTAATACAGTGTGATGCTCAAAATGCCAAACTTTGGGTACCAATTACAGAATTTAATGACATTCGCAGCTCTCATTTAAATCCTGGTCTCTTGCACATCACACCAGGCATTTAATTTCAGCACCAAAGGCATGCTGCCCCACAAAGAAAAATCACACTGGGTTCAGATGTGGTACACGAGGAGGCCAGAGTCCCCTGTTTGTTGTACTGTCACCAAACACAATCAGTAAACAATGTATACACTTGTCTGAAGTGTGAGCTGTTATGCTGTCTTGCTGAAAAAAGGCATGTTCTCTCACAATCAAACAAGTGATGAAGAAAGCCAATTGGTGACAGATTACAATGGCCACACTATCTGAGCGGGGTAGATCATGAAAGGTAAATAAGGAGTAGGAGGCAAAGGACGGATATAGGGAAATATTCTTTTGTAAATAGGACCATCCAACACTGGAACCAGTTACCGGCAGAAGTGTTAGGAATTCTCCCCTGCAAACCAATCACTTTTAAA
>Ga0123352_10011341_pt1 | contig 14040 bp, 3 predicted proteins | sample TergutLab28metaG_FD_89700 | JGI IMG/M metagenome (GOLD analysis project Ga0123352, IMG submission 89700) | Labiotermes labralis P1 segment gut microbial communities from Petit-Saut dam, French Guiana - Lab288 P1 | ecosystem: Host-associated > Arthropoda: Insects > Digestive system > Gut ...
ATCAGTCTCCTTTTTGCGTAACCAACCAGCACTCGTGCGTCATTTGTAAATCTTGCCGAGAGACCCCCAGGGCCGGCTCGGGTCTGAGAAACCTCAGAGCAGTGCCGCCCCTCGCGAGCCCATCGGCGATTTCATTACCCCATATTCCAGCATGTCCGGGGACCCAAAAAAGGCCCACCACATGCCGGATAGAGATATCATTCTGATGGCCTTAAGGGCTTTCAAGGCCGTCTGACTATCGGAGCAGATACTCACCTATTTCTCCGGTCTATTCTGAGATGGGCATGCTAGTAAGAGGGGTATCCATGTCCGTTTACCACCAAGTTTTTTGTACCTATTTCAAAAATGTCGACACTGACTGAAGCCATAAATGCACTCTGAATAGTTTAGTTGTTTTTGAAAGAGGTATAATGGTGCATGGTGGTTCCAAGTTGGTTCTAGTATCAACCATGCTGTGGTGAGTGCAGATGTGTACAGTATTAGGAAGCCCAGCTAGCAAGTAATGTGGTCATTACTGTAGATGTAGCAATGGAGTCAGTGAATGAGATGGTTGGGACATGTAGCTAGCATTGGAAAATGACAATGGCATTTAGAATTTTGATTAAAAAACCATGCATGATGAATGTTCCTTTGGGACCTAGCCTTAATTGGGAGTATGATATTGAAATGTATATAAGGGAAATATGTTACAAAGTTGTGGTTTGAATTAATCTTACTGAGCATAGGGTTCATTGTTTGGATTTTGTGAACATGGTAATGAATGCTCATTTTTAGTAAAAACTGAATTTATTGACCCATTGAGAACTTGCAGCTTTTGAAAGAAGACTGTGCACAAATGGTTCATTTGTTTTGTAGGCTCACTTCCTTTATTTTTTAATTAACTATTACTCCAGCCAGTGCACATGTTCATGATTTCGCAAGCCTGGTAGGTTTACCACTTGTTATTGCTTGTCTTTGTTTCAGCTGGAAGAGCTGGCTGTCAATAACAATGACCATGCAAGTCGATAGGCATCAGGTGTTAATGCCACGTAGTGCATAACAGAGGTGAACTCTTCTACATCATTATTCTCTTTCAATTGTGTTGCTGGATGACATATTAATAAAGTGTAATCACTTGACAAATTTTTTACTTGCCTCTTATGACTCAGCAAACTGCAGTACCTGTATCAAAATATCAGCTGTACACTTGGAATGAAACTGAGCTACTGATTTTTGATGGTTAATATAAATCTTGTACCCCTCTTTCATCACAACAGCAGGCATGACTCTTTAGCTTGTCATTTACCTGGAATCCTGACATACAAAAGATCATAGGTTCATGTGTAGAAACTGTGATGGTACCCTACAGTAGTAAAAATACTTTGATGTTGATGTCCTTAATGTGTAGTAGTACTGCGTTGCGAAACAATTGACGCGTACAATGAGCGAGGGTAGAATGGCAGCTTAAACTTATTTTTTATTATTTTTACACAAACTCGGATTTGCTTAAGCCAAGCCGTGTGTAATGCCGGGATATTATTTATAGAACTGAAATTTATTGTTGTTGCCTAAACGTTTTCCATCAGTATTGTCTTGATAGCCATCTGTCAAGCATGACATTAATCACAGGAACAAATAATAAACCTTTGAATGCTTTGGAAGTACTTTACCACAGGCATTTAAACCCCTGATGCTTCCTGTAAGTGAAAAACTCCATGGCATTTAAATCCTATTTAAATGCCCCCCAATGTACAAGGTTGAGTCATGCTCTTGGTTTACTCTTTTGCTGTTGACTCTGCCCATGAGTCAAGGCACAAGGGGTTAAAATCAAATTTAATGAGGTTACCACTGCAACTTTTGTAAACAGAGACTCTTTTTATTAGTGCCTTCAACTTATCAGTGACCCCAAGTGTGGAAATGTAGGACACTGATTTCCAAACTACTTCATCAGTCTGTAAACATGGGAAGCTGAATGTTTTCAGTAAACTTTCCAGTCAGCATATCAAAATGAACTTTTCAGTGGGTACTTGTGTGACATGTCAGAGTGGCGTGATGATGACATCAGTACAGTGTGTTCGTGATCTCGCCATATGCCAGGTGGACACCTACGACAGCATGGTCTTTATCACAGTTTCCGGACACTGGAAACTTATGCTGTCCATGATAATTAACTCATGTTATCAATTATGATATAATTCTCCAACCAAGGGGTCTGCGATAACATTGTTTACATTAGCAGTATTTACACAGGGCACTGAATGCAGTCTGCAGTCATATATATTAATATAAGAGGTCATGTGCTTGGTCTTTTTCTGTTAGCACCAGCAGATGGCTCTGAATTGTGGTTGCTCTATAAGAGCAGAGAATGGATTTAGATGTTTTTGTTTGAGTGATGTGTGTGTTAAATGTTGGTATTGATTGCAGAGGGATTGAGCAGATGAGCTGTAGGTTTGTAGCTTAGAGGGTATTCATTTTTATCTTGTCATGGATACATGGAAGATTGTTTTAGGTAGCACATCCTTACTAACTTTGCAATGTTGTCTTTGAAATGAGAATTCTGACAGTGAATTACCAGTAATTTTGTGCATTAGAAAAGAAATTATCAGAATTGTGATATTTGAGACTTCTGTTTTTTATGTTTTGATAATGACATTGTGTTGTAGTAGCTGGTTTGGTGCTCCAGAAATGATGTAGTGTCCATGTTCATGGTGAAGTGACTGACTACAAATATGGATTTCTATTTATAGTACTGTGCTGTAGCGTTCCGTCAGTCACTTCATCCTGGATGTGGCAAGCGAACTCTCTTCAAACCAACTGCCACAACACAGGTTGGTCACTCACAGACTTAAAATGTAAGTCCCAAAATTACTATCATTTGGTCTACAAACCGTATGGTAACGGCAGAACTCAGCATTTCAGGAAATGTATGTATAACATGAAACTAAGGTGCAATTGGATCTTCGTGTCCTGGACTCTTCTCTGATGGTTATACCATTTTATCCACTGGGGATCACACTTTTTATTATTGTTCATAATTGTAGATATGTTATTTAATGTCCTTACCAATATTATGATGTATTATTTGTTATATTGTTTTGAAAAATTTATTATTTATGTGTGTGTGTGTGTGTGTGTTGTTGCCTTTGTCTGCGTTAAATTTATTGGTTTCACCTGGTCAAAATATTTGGTATTTGTTGACTTACAATCAGTCAATATTTTGTACATAATCTGTAGGTACATTTCTAATCCATCTCCTTAAACTACATGTTCTGTAAGAAATTCAAGAATTCCAGCCAAATGGAAAAATTCCTTGGGTCATTACCTAGTGACATCGAGGTGGTTAATGAAATTACTTGCAATTACCACAGTTGATAAGAGGGGCAACATAACAGGAGTGTGGAGAAGACTAAATAACAAGGAGCTGTTTGACCTGTGCTTCTCACACAAATATTATCAGGGTGATCAAATTAAGAAGAATGAGATGGGTGAGTCATGTGGCAGGTGTGGGGGAGCGATCCATACAGGGTTTAGGTGAGGGGACCTAAGGGAAAGAGACCACTTGGAAGACCTAGATTTACATGGGAGGATAATATTAAAACACATATTTAAAAAGTGGGATGGGGAGGCATGGACTGCATTGATCTGCCTTAGGATAGGGACACATGGGTGGGCTCTTGTGAATGCAGTAATAAACCTTCGGATTTCAGAAAGTGCAAATGTATTTCTCAACTGGCCAAGCTTCTCAGGAAGGACTGTGCTCCATGGAGTTAGTTAGTTACCACAGTTGGTCTTATAGGCTTATACAAGTAGTGATTACTCAGATGTCTCTGTTCACTTAGAATTTCAGTTATCAGAAAACACAGTTATACAAATTATACACATAAATTTTTAAAAGAAATTGTGTTCTAATTAATTTTAGTTTATTCATGCATGTACTTCTAAAAATTTAGCAACATGTGCAGAATGGAAGAAGTAGTGCATTTAAACACAAGACTTTGCTTGTAGATGGCCTGCTACATTCATATATTGCAGCTAGATAGATCCAAGTGACAGATAAGTCTTGCTGCAACACTTATTTTGTCAGATCAGACAGAACTGATCAAGCATGATACATATTATGATGGCATTCTTGTGGTTTGCCCTAATTGCTTGGCTTGCAAATCACATCTTTATTCCGCCATTATCTTGTAAGTGACACAGTTTTCAAAAGAATATTTGACATGAATTGTGTTTTGATTTCCTATGCAGCTTTTATCAGAAATTTTTTTTCATCTCAAGAAGAGAGCAGTGAGATACTATGATAAAAATATGTAGGTCTTGATGTAAAGTGCATGTTAGTTTTGTCTGCTATCAGTTTAACTTGAATTTGGTCAACATATTTTAGTAATAAAAGACTGCAACAAAATTTCTTTAAAATCCGTCCAGTGGGAGCCAAGTTGTTCCATGCAGACAGACATACAGACAGACATACATGATGGTTATATTTACTTTCTGCAATAATTTTTTCAGTGCATCAGAAATGAATGACAGCTGGAATCCTGGAAATTAAAAAAAAAAAAAATGGGCGCATCTGCTTTGCGATAGGTATAAATGATTGGTATTTATCCTTGATTGTCCTGTAGCTCAGCCTTATTCCTGTGCCAAAGTCACATTTTTAGATGTACATTTTGTTAGAGTGAATGTATGAGTAGAAATGCCTGTAGATTACTGTAATTTTTATTTTCAATGTACAGTGTACTTCGCAAGTAACGTTACAGAGTGGTCACACTCTGTTCATGCATCAGTCCATAATACTGTATATACATGAACAGTCCATAATACTGTATATACATGTTCTTCCTATGTCAAAATACAGAATAGCCTCATTATTGACATACCAGTATATAAAACATTCTTGGCTTCACTTTCACTTTTCATGGCTGCAGTTATTTGCCTCATCTTGGATATTGATATATAGGCCTCATAAGACAGTGTTCATGGAAAGAAATGAGAAGTGACACCCGCACTGGCATAATTTAATTTAATGTGTCTAAGGTTCCTTATGTAATCACTCTTTTTCCACCCACTTTCAAGGATGTATCAGTATTGCTTGCATGACAAACTGTTCTGTATCGTTAAAGAATGTTGCACTGAGGTTTTTGTATGTCTGTAAATATTTAGAAGTACTCGCTTCGGCGGTACGTATACTGAAATGGAAATATTTAACACATTTATTTTTATATCATTATGTGATTATTAAATAAATAGCCCAGAATATGGTAGTGTCCCCCATTTAATATTCCTTATTTGAGATTCATTTTTATGTATTATTATTCAGTTTTTGTCACGCAAGACCAATTTTTTTAATTTTGTTGTTTCCTCTGTGTCATTTTTTCAGTTATGCATGTGTCGATTATGCATTTACATTTATTAGAAGAATACAAAGAACTGACCAAGGCATTCTGGGATGACAGTGAACAATGCATGGTAGAAACCTAATGGCATTTTGATTCTGTAACTTTTTAAGGCCAGTGAGCTTTATACAGATGCTTATTGATGCATAAATTTTTATCAGTGCTTGCATGGGATATGCTTAAAAAGTACAGTAAGGTTTACTCCATCAGTGGCTGGCATGTATTGGGTTTCTCTTGTATAACAAACCTTTACAAAACTGCAGTTAAGTAGATGTTCTGTCCACAGTCAAAAAACATGATTAGTAAACTCACATTGTTTACCATGCACTGTAAAGAGCTGCTGAAAGTGTTGTTCTGCCACCATCAGTTCCAACATTTTCTTGAAGATGTTGGATAAAAATGTTGTCTGCTACTTACCAGTGAGTTGGCTGATTAGAGGAGCCATTGTTAGAGTTTCTTCCCATTTAGAAAATGAAATATTTTCATACCTGAAATGGGCAAAACTGTATCACAGTTGCAATATTTTGAGTTTCTCATAGCTTTGTTTTCGAATATTCAACTCTTCTGGTATATTGCAGTGGGAAAGTATTTCCCAGCATCACAAATGAGTTTGGTGCTTTCATCTTCAGGTGTCCAGCAGTTGACAAACATTGACTGTTCTTGGCTAATTGGCCCTTCTATTCCATATGGGTTGTGGCTGTCTTATTTGAAATGGACCCCTGTCCTGAATACCCAGTCAAGCCTCAGAATACATTGGAGAGCTGCAGTACAGAATACCAATGGTCAGATGAACTTGTAGCACCAGGAGGTGCAGATGACTTACTGATATCACCTATCATGCATAATAAAGAGTGAAGAAGACTGCAATAGCATCGTTGGGTTAGGTTACTTACGGAGCCAATTTCTTTTAGTTTCCATGCGAACGGTACGGTCAGACACAATTTTTTATCTTAAGCCCTTCTTACCGAGTACCCAAGATAATTTTATTACATCCTAATTGTACGTGTATTTTTAAAGGCAACTCGCCCTTGTAATACAGCATAATAGACTACCAAGAGTACAGTGCAAACGATTGACAATGAAAATTATTTGCTCGAAAGCACTTGAACGAGGACACTGCCGTATGTACCGCACTGAAAAAAAGGACAGGGGTTCACTTGTTGTTCGGGACAACCTTGTTTCTTACGACCGGTTTTGTACGTGTCGAGTGATCAAATCCATCTTGCGTATCAGTGTAAGGGGACTGTGATGTTATAGAGTTGTGTGGTGCAATGAATAGTCACTGCTGGCGTTTGTTGCGTGTACGACGGAAGAAATGTCACGACGTAACGAAATCAAATCAGTTGGCCAAACTTACTACCTATGCATTTCACGATGCCGACGTTGATGAAATTGGATTTCTTGCACTTCCTTTTGAACTATAAGAAATATTTACTGTTGTATTGGCACTGTCTAAGGAACAAAAATCAGAAGAGGCAGTATTTCTGTTTCACATATCTGACACAAAGAAATTTCGTACGGGAGTGTTGCCTAAATCGTATTTTTTTTTTATTGCAAATACTAATATTACTTGAACTGTCATCTGGTGGCTGTAACAGATACTAATTTTCATTCGAGACTGGAGTAGTTCTGGTGTGGTGTTCAATTGTGGTATTTGTAATGTGGACATAAGAAAATCAGGTAAGCTGATGTAACATGTGGCCTTCTTCGATAAAGTTATTGCTAATTTTTTAACATAAACGTATCCCACAGCTTGTAACGGCCAAGAAACTATACGCAGTTAACGTACACTTTCTCATTCCGACAGTTATCACTGGACCAAGAATTTGAGGGTAGGCGCCATTATTACTCAAGGGGCGGGTTTACTCAAGTATTACTAATTTTTTAAGTGAGCCATCCCCGTTGTGTCGTATGCAATTATAAGGATAGGTAGAGCGAGTCAAACACAACTTGTGAATATATTATTTTATTTAAAGGTGTAGCTTAGAAGTGATTATAGCCTATACCTTGTAAATTAATATATTCACAAGTTGTGTTTGACTCACTCCTCCTTATCAAGTATTACGTTCTGCATGTTACGATGTACCGGTAGATTTGGAATGCGCTATCACTCAGTATAATTTTTATAGTATAACTGAAGGACACGTACGGAGAAGGCTTTGAAAGTATGCAGAGAAGGATGCATGGGCATGTTTGTTTACCTCTCGTATATCTATCAGTGTAATCAAATATACCATTTCAGCCTTTTCTTTTGCCTTATTTATTTCATTAATAGACTTGTGGTGCCGGTCCCACTGGCCGCGCGGTCTAAGGCGTAGGTCTGCGGCCGCTCGCCTGTTGAGATTGTGGGTTCGAATCCCACCGGGGGCATGGATGTATGTATGTTGTGAGTGTTGTCAGGTAGAGGTCTCTGCGACGAGCTGATCACTCGTCCAGAGGAGTCCTACCGACTGTGGTGTGTCGTGTGTGATCTAGAAACCTCGCGAAAAGAGGAGGCCCTGGCTCACTGAGGGATGTTGCGCCAAAAGAAGAAGAAGAAGAATAGACTTGTGGTGTGATTTTGGAACTGCAGGTACGATTTAGGAGCCACGTTGTCCAAATCGCACCATACCGGTAGACTTGATAGCTGTTCTTTGAGCCCAAAGAAACAATTTTGATGACCACATTAAGAACCCGTTACAGCGAAATCTATGCATTACCTGGTGGTTAAAACACACGAGCAGATACAGCAATACCCTTCCCGTAAAAATGAAAATTATTTATGGTGTTGTGTTTGATGGATTCAGCACAGGGTACCGAGGTTTCCATTATTCTGGGACATGACGAAGCGTCACTGGGTGATTGGTTGCCGACATTTCGAGAAGACACAGTCATCGTATTTTGGGAGGTCGGGATGTCCAAGAAGAATGGGTACAATTACCTTTTTAAAATCGTCCGTAGTTTTAATAGAATCCTTGTTTACTTGTGGCGTGGTTCAGTTTTATGAGTAAATCGAATTCTCGCGGCTGAGCTTCGTCTTCCAAATTTCCATCCTTGAGCCCGTAACTGCGCAGCCGGGTTTGGGTCGACCCGTTTTTTGAGGGTTGAAGCATCCGACTTTTTCCGAGTCACGCGCTCGGAAACTGTTAGTTCAGTATAGCAGACATATTATGTTAGCTAAGTACGGAGTTTAAAATTTGTGAAAGACGTTATAATGTTGCGCTAGTAACACGGGGATAGAAAAGAGGACTCCATCAAGTCACACTGTTGTTGGCCGTGTATATGAAAGGGTGCTCCTGTGTTGGGCACAGGAACCGAGTCAGAGGAAGTTCTACTGTTCCAGGATAAGATTTACTTCCCACGGGCTCCAATAAAGAGTTCCACAACAAATTGGCAGCTGAAACAGAAAATCGGCTTATGTAATTTATAACTGGCTGTAGAACCTAGAGACATGCACAACTTAAATGAAAGTCCAAATGTGCATCCCAAATGATCCAGCTCAATACGTCTGTTCCCTCACCTCTTTCTGTAACATAGATTCACATTCACGGCTGATAGTTTCCGGAATTTGTCCGCAATCTCGGATTCAAAAAAGAACAGTGTTTCGTAAATGTATTTGTTGGTATTCATAGGTAGAAGAGAGTGTAGGAAGCTGTCAATTAGGTCCAACAGAAAGGATTATTTGTGATATTATAGAAGCAGAATTTACGTAACAATAGCAATCTCACAACCAATGTTTTTCTAGTCAACAAGATGCATGTAGCCACAGATAAGGGAAGACAGAACATACAAGCAATGAAACTTACTACACATAAACGAATGCCAGATAAAACATCTTTCCATGCATTTTCCTCAGTTGTAAGGCAAATGCCAGGATATAACTCGCAAAGACTGGGAACGGTCCGCACTCTTCCCAGTTAGGCGATAAATTTTACGCGGTTGGTTCATCGTTAATTTTAGTTTGACCACTCTGGGTTCGAATCCCAGAAAGCCTTCCAACCAACGTTGTTAATTGTTTGCGTGTAAATGTGTACTGTACTGCTGCCACCTGTTGTCAACCCAATAGCAGTTAACAAATATATCAATATCAATATGAAAAAAGGAATCCGTTTCTATCGTATACTAGAGTATCTTGGTACGAAAATCATTATGTACATAGACTTCAAAATTTGTAGATACTTGATTCACGGAAATTAAAAGGGAATATTATTTTATTAAATTAATTTTACTTCTGTGGTACTGAACAACAAGTATTAGACGTGAAGCCATTTTGTTTCTACGGCAACAGAGAACGAGATAATGCAGTTTAAAGCTTGGCCGTAGTTCGCATGCTATGATATATGAATAGTACGGCGCAAGACTGCGTTCTGAAGCACAGTACTCAATTTGTTGTGTCGAATATATATACGGTGTGATGATGACCTGAGAGGTCAAAGCATGTAGCTATGGAACATCAAATTAATGAAAATCAGGATTATTGCCTATGTGGCATAGAAGATATACACACAGCATTGGTTGTTAGGATGGTATAAGAAGTGTTTTGTCTAAAATCAACAACATGACGCAACAATTGCCACACTGATAAGTAGTTTCTTCTTCGCTCTTCTTCTTCTTCGTTCCCAGAAGCCGTTCTAGCTCTGATTATTGCCACAAACCAGTCTCTTACTGGATTACAGCTTAATAAGGATACAATTTTTCATCGCAAACGTATGACTATTGTTTACAATATTTAAATTTTGAGGACATTGTAACATTTCTTAATTATGTTTATGGCACAAAATAAAATAAAAGGGGTAGTGAACAGCAATTTGTCTTATTATCGTTAACCAGTTTATTAGCCACTGCCATTTCTTGAAACACGTCGTCATTGAATCTGATCTTCCAGAGTTAACCTCTTTATTTCAGAGAAGACGTTTGATGAATAAGATACAGTCAATTTTTTCATGGCGTTTGGATACCGCCGAATTTGCGAATGACCAGCAGGCAAAAATGGATTTACAGCTATGATAAAACAATGGGAAAACTATACAAGACCTGTGCGGCTTTCTGATATACTAAGACGTACAAAATCAATCAAGTAACACCTAAATAACAACATTTGTTATAATAGTATTGCTTTTTAAATGACCTTCCGAAGGATGGCCTGTAGAACCCGAAACATTTAGGAGCATCAAAGAATAACAAATGGTTATTAATGGCTACATGTGCAGTTTGTTGGATTAAACACTGCATATTTAAGATTCTATTTGCCCAGTCCAATATACGGGTCATTTGTTACAGAATTCAGAAATAATTTGTAAACGACTATGTATCCTGTTAAAAGCTAAGGCTTTGATATCATAAATCACTATAGTATGTACAGGAAGTTAAATTGAAAGCAGAACCCTGACGGACCGAAAACTTAACGGCTTAACGGTTTTAAATTGGACATCCCTATGTAGAGTCCAGTTGAAATATATGGCACATGGTGACGCAAGGTAAGGGAAGTGAAGCGGGAAACTGGCGAATGAAGTGGATAACACCAGTACTCTTCACATTACCTCGGAACATGATGTATCCAGCATTACTACCGCTGATGCGCACACCTCGGCTGCCAGTAGTCGACTGAACTGACGCCCCGGCCGATTTAAATGGACTCGTCTGTTTCGCCGAAAGAAGAAATCTGCTTTCTGCGCGTGTGCCATCACATTTAAGACGCAGTCTGACACAGACTCATGACAGCTGACAAATCCAAACACTCGTCAAATAGGTGCATGAAGACGAAAAGCCAGTAAGTTCACTAACAGATTAAAATCTGTTAGTGAACTTACTGTCTTACGAGGGGGCTCGACACCGAGACAGACTGGTCGAACATGAGAGCCGTAATGTGACTCAGACTCAATGCGTCGTAAGGGTACCCTTTGTCATATCTAGGGAAAGGCATGAGAACTGACCTATGGCTTGTGTCTTCTGGCTGAAGTGGAAGCAGTCCTCCGAAAGGAACGAAAAATCTGTGATTTCTCCTTGGGCTGTTTTCTTGGTTGGTATCATAGCATTGGTCAGGAAGGGCTGACCGACCACAGCGAAATTGTCGTTAGAATTGTAGCGAATGCTCTTTGCCTGGAACAGTGCATTTTATTTGGTAACGAGAATAGGAAGCTCTGATTGAAAACGTACCTACTTAACACGTACTTGCTTCCACCTGCTTGAATGTGACTAAGACTAAAGACTCAAGCGGCGATAGAATTAGCGGTTAACTACCGAAGATAATTTCAATTAGTGTGGCTGGCCAATGTCTGGAAATTGTCATATGCAACCTCACACACCCGGCTTGTGGTCAGATTTGCAGTTTTAACACAATGACACACGCGTGATCTAAGAGCTTAGCGACAGTGGGCCATTCCTTACCGTTACAAAACGCAAAATAAAACACATATGTCACGTGACCGCCACGCTGTTATTCGGCGTTCTATAATAGGACTATACCCGTAAGATTAACTTGTTTGTCGGAGGCCTATGAACCGCAAAAATTTCAAGAGCCTTTATTTTATGTTGCTAATTTTCCGTCTGCTTAAAGCGAGAGGCTAGTGTATCGGTTTTAATCCTGAACGACTGAATTTCCTGTTCTTTCATACTATCATCTTTTTTTTTTTCGTATTTGGGCACTTTTGTTCTAAAGTGTTTAAATTATGAAACGTTTCGAAGCATTTGCCTTACTGAATCTGGTTCAGATTGTCGATTTTCATGGAATATAATGCAATATTCCCGGTGGGGACGAGATTTTCCGCGCCTGTCCAGACCGGACCTGGGGCCCACCCAGCCTCCTGTAAAATGGATACCAGGTCTTTCCCGGGCGTAAAGTGCGGCCGGAGCGTGCTGCTGACCACTCACCCCCTTCTAGTGCCGCGGTCATGGAAGAATGGAGCTATATCTCTATCCACCCTCTGGACCACACCGGGCCTGTAACGGGATTAGTTTACCTTTACCTTTTATAATGCAATATTATGAATGTAGTAGATTATTTTAACGAATTTATTGTGATATTTATTGTTTGATTTGTTGTTAAGAAAATTTCATTCGCCTTTTATAGGTGCTGGATTGCGAAGCAAAATTCATTATAATAAAACCAACTAGATGCACTAATTTCTCAAATTTATTTTTGGAATAAAACTCTACAAGTTTCGGACAGTTCCTCTGTCATTATCAGGAGTTTTTCACTGTACACACAGCAATGGTATATGTTCTACAGGTTTGCTGACAGCTTGCGAGCTCGCAAGCTATCAGCAAACCTGTAGAACATATACAATTGCTGTGTGTACAGTGAAAAACTCCTGATGATGGATAGAGGAACTGTCCGAAACATGTAGAGTTTTACTCCAAAAATAAATTTGAGAAATTAGTGCATCTAGTTGGTTTTATTATAAGAATTTACCACAATGCACGGTCACCTGAACGTCAAAAAAGAAGCAAAATTTGTTATGCCGGTATTATGGATACAATGACTGTCTTAGTCTGACTGCTTGTGAGTCCGTAACGTAAAGGTAAAGGGAACGTTGTCCCTGTACATGCCAGGAAGGAATATAAGGAGAGGAAAGGTATAGATCCACTCATTCTTAACCTCGGCAGATGGAGGACAGTGATTAACTTCACGCCCCGGCTGCCTTACCCATGGGTAAAAACACCGGTACCCATTGAACAGGAGGCTGCGTGGGCCCCAAAGCCGGTCTGGACGTTTTAGAGAAGAGATAAATCTATTGCCCTTTTAGAGATTCGAAATGCCGAACGTCCAGCCGTAAATTTGAAATTGGATCGGGCGAACACTGACTGAGACTTAATTCCAGGTTCAATTTGCATCACTGTCTTACCAACTCCATCTCAATTTCCTGAACCTCTTGGTTTATTTGTGTCAAGTTTTCCTTCATATTCTCCCAGCTTGATCCAAATATGCAGGGACACTCAATTTCATTTACCAGGAAACATCGAAATGACCTTCCTTTGATCTCCCGAAGATTCCTCAGCTCTGGAACATAACGGTAACAACAAACAGGTTCAGCAGCAGCAACTGCTAACTTTGCTGTTTTCAGCATTGAATGTCAAGATTGTCATTGTTATGATTCTAAAACTTTCTGTTAGTTCGTTTGGACCAACGAGAACCTCACATTGGTGCTTGCTGGCTTATCTGCACGTAGCTAATTGGTCGCACTAGGGTATTCTTGTAATTGATAACTGTGGCTTTAACAGGGATTAAACGTGAGTTGAGTCATCCTGTTGTATTTATTAAAATAATGTCTTCAATAATAGTACCTTCGAGAGGGTGGAAGGGTTTAAATATTTGGGAACAACTTTAACAAATAAAAATTCTATTGCGGAAGAAATTAAGAGCAGATTGATGTCAGGAAATGCTTGCTATCATTCGATGCAGAACCTTTTGTCTTCCAGGTTGCTATCCAAAAATTTAAAGATCAAGATATACAGAACCATAATTTGCCTGTTGTTTTGTATGGGTGTGAAGCTTGGTCGCTGACATTGCGGGAGAAAGCGAAGCTGAGGGTGTTTGAGAACATGGTTTTGAGGAGAATATTTGGAACTAGGAGGGACGAGGTAACGGGGGAATGGAGGAGATTGCATAACGAGGAGCTAAATGATTTGTACTCCTCACCCAATATTGTGCGGGTGATAACATCGAGAAGAATGAGATGGGCTGGGCATG
>Ga0123352_10011343_pt1 | contig 14039 bp, 10 predicted proteins | sample TergutLab28metaG_FD_89700 | JGI IMG/M metagenome (GOLD analysis project Ga0123352, IMG submission 89700) | Labiotermes labralis P1 segment gut microbial communities from Petit-Saut dam, French Guiana - Lab288 P1 | ecosystem: Host-associated > Arthropoda: Insects > Digestive system > Gut ...
ATGGAGCAGAAGCAGCTTCGCCTGGAAATCGCACAAGACATGCTGGACTGCGTAGAAAGTGATTCCAACTTCCTGAACACCGTGATCACTGGTGATGAGTCGTGGGTTTACGGGTATGACCCAGAAACAAAGGCACAGTCCTAACAATGGAAACATTCATCATCCCCGAGGCCAAAGAAAGCACGGCAGGTCTGCAGCAACGTCAAGATTTTGTTGACCGTTTTTCTCGACTCCGTGGGGTAGTGCATCACGAATACGCACCACAAGGCCAAACCGTCACCAAAGAGTACTACGAGGGGGTACTTTGTCGCCTTCGTAATGCTGTGCGGCGCAAACGACCAGACCTGTGGGCAGCAGAAACTTGGCAGCTCCATCACAACAATGCACCCGCCCATTCTTCGCATCTGATTCAAAGTTTTTTTGGCTAAACACAACATTCCCCTGATTCGTCAGGCTCCCTACTCTCCTGACATGGCTCCTTGTGATTTTTGGCTGTTCCCCAAACTGAAAATGCTGCTGAAAGGGACCCGATTTGAGTCGAGAAGACATTATGCGGAACGCAACAGCCCAGCTGTACATGATTCAACAAGAAGCTTTCCAGAAATGTTACCAGCAATGGCAGGACCGCTGGAAGAAATGTGTGCATTACCAACGAGACTACTTTGAAGGGGATTAGGGTTTCAAACATCAAAATAAATAATTGTATTTTTGCCGACCAAAGGTCCGATACTTTTTGTACAGCCCACGTATTTGGAAACTTCCACTGTGGTCACTCTCTCGATTTCCTCTCCTTAGTAATTTGCTTTCTAACCTGGCACTGAGTCCATTCAAATTGTCTCTGTCCTTTCAAGTACAAAATAATAGAATATTATGAAGACATTTTTTAAAATACCAAAACTCGTAGAGTTTCTTCCCTGACAGTTCACTGAAGCTTCCTAACGCCTGTTCTAAATAGATGAACTTTCAGAAATAATAGCCAACCACCCAGCAGGGTGTATGGCTGTATACTGGTGTGTATGCATTGTGCAGCATATTGTTACGGTCTGTGGTACAGAATTCTGAGGATATACATGAAAATAACCAATGAGATGCACACTTTTTCTCATTCATTTATTCCAGTTAAACTATCCTCTGGGGACCGCGGTAGCACAGTGGTTAAGGTGCTGTGCTACAAATCGGAAGGTCGCTGGTTCAATTCCAGATAGTATCATTGGAATTTTTCATGGACATAATCCTTCCAATCACACTATGGCCCAGGGGTCGACTCAGCCTCTAACAGAAATGAGTACCAGGAATATTTTCTGGGGGTAAAGGCGGCCAGTGCGTAAGGCTGACAACCTTATCACCATCCTGTGCCGTTGTCATGAAATCTGGGAACCTTAACTTCCTGGAACCCTCTGGGCACCTCGGGCCTGTAATGGGACTGATTCATCTTTACCTTTTTTAAACTATCCTCTGCATGTTTTGAACAAATAATTGTTCATCATCAGGAGGTAATTTCTGTCATTTGTTCAAAACATGTAGAGGATATTTGAAGTGGAATAAATAAACGAGAAACAGTGTGCATTTTGTTGGTTATTTTCAAGTGTATGTATCATGATGCATGGTTCAGAGAATGTAAAATTCTGAGGATGTAAATATATGTATATTACAATTCCAGGTGACTGCAAATACTGCCATTTATTATGATCCGGATCCGCAAAACACTGTGATAGCAGAGGATCAAGAATTTGTGAATGTGTACTATGAGATGCCTGACTTTGACCCGACTCGCATATCTCCTTGGTTGCTGCGTATTGAACTCGATCGAAAGAGGATGACAGGTTGGTTGGTTAGTGAGGTAGTAAGTCTAGTTAGTATGATAGGTAGATAATTTCGTGTAGGTGAAGTACCCCTGAAGATACCCAACTTCCAAGGTCATTGTTCCTAAAACATAAACCAATAACAGGATTTTTTTTATCGTTGCACCATGCATTCTGTAGTTTATTTAATTACACACCAACACATGCACACACATATATATATATATATATATTATTTAAGAAGTCTAAAATTTACCTTAAAACATTTAAAATGCTCCCACATGTTTCGATCACACGTTCATCCTCAGGGAGCATATATTGTTCCTTGCTAAAGTTATAATTTAAAACATTCATTGAATTACTTCGTTATGTTAACTTTGGTGCTGTGGCAGCATGTCGTGTGTTGTGTGTGAGTCTCATGCTGCACAGCATACGACCCACACACAACACACGACATGCTGCCACAGCACCAAAGTTAACATAACAAAGTAATTCACTGAATGTATTAAATTATAACTTTAGCAAGGAACAATATATGCTCCCTGAGGATGATTGTGTGATCGAAACATGTAGGAGCGTTTTAAGTGTTTTAATGTAAATTTTAGACTTCTTAAATAATATGTATATATGTGTGTGTGTGTGTGTATATATATATATATATGCATGTGTTGGTGTGTGTAATTAAATAGTAACAGGATATTTTGCAGAATAATGACCGTTCTAGTCTCTGCGTTCCTGCAAATTTTTTTCTGGAATTTCTGTTTAATATGTTGGCTGTCATTGATAGCTTATATTCTTTGTCTCAAACCAATCATGGAGACACAGTTTTTGCACTATTGCAAATTGTCACAGTCACTAATGTCTGCAGTGGCAACAGGACGCATTCCCCCCAACATTACATGTAAACAGTCAGTCACAATGCCATTCATCCACTTGTTTGCTATTTTAAAAGGCACTGTGTCATGGAATATGTTTTAATGCACAAAAGACATGAGCCTATCTTGGAAAGGTTAATGAGTGATGCATGTGTAGTACTGTCTTGGGCTTTGGTGTTCCTTCCGATCGAATTCATTGTTAGCTGGGGGGGTGGGGGGGGTTACGTTAGATTGGCCCAGTATTGGGCTCTGGTGCTTGTGGTAATGAATCTAAAGTTCCATGGAAGGTGGGATACATATTGTCTGAGTCAACTTAAGGTGACACTTTCAACACATTTCTGTCCAGTGATTGCTCGGACAGTGAAAGTAAAAGACCTTTTATTGGTTTGCCAAATTAAAAAAAAATGTAACTCTCATAGGTTGAACCTAATTAAGTTCTCCATGTGAGTAGAATGCACATGCACACACACACACACACACACACAGCATAGGTAAAAGTCACATGTGCATGTTTAGGGGTAGAAACCTTAAAGGGAATGAAATCTGTTCCCATTTTATATTAAGATTATTGTATGGTTTTTATACATTTGGAAATTATGCATGTTCTGATGATGGCCTGAACAGAAGGCCAAAACTAGTAATAATTGTAAGTTGCTGATGTAGTTGTTGCATGGCAGTATATTTAATGAATATATACTTAAATGTGTCAGCCCAATAAAACATCAAACCAAACTCCAAAAAGACCCGGTTCTTACAATAAAGTTACAAAGCTGCAATGACCGGATGGACATTGGTGACATTTGAGAGGGGTGAGGGTCAAAAATTTCTTCCCCATTTTAGGGGGCAGACACAAAATGAAAAGAAGAATGTTTCCCTTCCGCACTTAGAGGGGTGGTCCAGGTGGCACTCTTAACTCAGTTTTTGGCTACAGCATATACCCACCAGAATACACCGAGCCCTTGTTTCGTGCACTGGTTGTGTTCCTGAAAAACTGGGCATAAATAAAAAATGATATTCCTGTAAGATAAAAAGACTTAAATGCAAATAAACTAACCACAGACCAGTGTTTCTCAACTGCCGGGCCACAGCCGGATACCGGGCCCTGGCATCAATTATACCAGGCCGCAAAAGGTTCTCCTGGAATTGGTAACTAATTTAAATGTATAAGGTTTATATTTGTCAACATGCCGCACTGTGCGCATAAGTGTACTAATACTCTTTATGATTATGCCATAATTAATTATTAATACTTATGTTAGTTTAATGTATGAACTTAAAAAAAATTGGAAAGGTACTGACGAGTGAGTCTGTTGCAATCTGGTCCTTGCCTTATGGAAGAATTTACCGGGCCGCGGTCTCACAAAGGTTGAGAAACAATGCCATGGAGCATTAAACTGATAATGAGAGGACATTAATGAAGTTGTGTATGTTGGTAAGGGTCGTTAAAACAAAAAGGCACAAAAGCAAATCAGTGTAACACATGGCCTTGGTGTATATGAGAATTATTGCCTCATTTACCATCTTAAAAGTGGGGGCGTGGGGGGAAGATCACAAATGTGTTCTGTATTGGTACTTTTCATAACACTGAAAATTGTGGTGGTGGTGGGGAGTGGTAGTCTTAATGCAGGGTCACTGTTTATTCAGGAAAATACAGTATATCGGAACTACTAAAAATATGACAGTTTTATTGTTTGGTCAGACTTTGAGTTTTAAGAGATCATCTGTTACCATCCTCTGTTTGCAGATAAGAAGCTGACAATGGAACAGATTGCAGAAAAAATAAATGCTGGTTTTGGCGATGATCTTAACTGTATTTTCAATGATGACAACGCAGAGAAACTGGTGTTGCGTATACGTATCATGAACAGCGATGATAATAAATTCCAAGATGAGGAAGAAACTGTAGACAAAATGGAAGATGATATGTTCCTTCGGTGTATTGAAGCAAATATGTTGTCTGATATGACATTACAGGTTTGTAGACTTCTGACATATATACTGCACTGTTTGTTCCCTGCTAGAAACGTTGTATAATATGCTCATACTTATGTTTATTGGACCGTGCATCATCTTGATAGTTGAATAAAGATAGACCAACTTGATGTTACTTGCTTTATTATTTCATTATTTAATGCTCAACATGTTTCGGATGTTAGTACATCCATCCTCAGGAGCTTGCGATTTATTTGTTGAGTTATTTCATGGGTTGTATTGCTCTGGTTCGATGTGTGTTGGTGTTACGGTGTGGTTCGGCTGGGGTGATGTGGTACCCTTATGCAGGCTGAAGCACTAGTGCTTCAGCCTGCATTTTAATAATCATTTTCATCTCAAATTTTGGGAAGAAAATCATACGTCAGAAATCGAAGGATGCTTGGGATCGTATGTATGATTATGTATTTATGTCGTTTTTTTCTTGAACAGGGCATTGAAGCGATAGGCAAAGTGTACATGCATTTGCCGCAGACAGACTCGAAGAAACGAATCATAGTGACTGACACAGGAGAGTTCAAAGCAATTGCCGAGTGGCTGCTGGAGACTGATGGCACAAGCATGATGAAAGTGCTGAGTGAGAGGGATGTTGATACAAACAGAACTTTCTCCAATGATATCTGTGAGATTTTCTCTGTAAGTATTTTGCACTCCAGGCATTATGCTGTTGTGCATTTGTACTTCCCTTTTAAGCGAATTCCTGTTGGGACGTATCTGATTTCGGTGGTTCTGGACATCTAGGATGTGGCACTGTTGTTGGACCTGACTTCTGAATGTATCATGATGACTTTGTCTTCAGTGTTGGAAACTGCAGACCCAGTGACACAATGTCGTATCTTAGAAGACTTGAATCTCCAGCACCACCAGTGTGAGAACCTGTATCTCACATTTCGAACATGTATTTACTTTAAAGTGTGGGCCGGGTAGCTCAGACGGTGTAGTGACTGACTACGGGCTGGACGGTCCGGGATTGAATCCCGGTGGGGACGAGATTTTTGCCAGTCCAGACCGGCCCTGGGGTCCACCCAGCCTCCTGTAAAATGGGTACCGGGTCTTTTACGGGGGTAAAGTGCAGCCGGGATGTGCTGCTGACCACTCACCCCCTTCTAGTGCCGCGGTCATGGAAGAGTAGAGCTATACCTCTACCTACACTGGGCCTGTAGCAGGATCACTTTACCTTTACATTTTTTATTTACTTTCGAGTATTTCCAGCGGGCTTTTTAGCAATTTTCTTTTTTCAATGAGCAGGGGGCTGGCCTGTTGCATCAACCCCCAACCTGGAGGACCAGGTGATTTTTGATCAGGGTTTTCTTTCTCTAACCCTTGATATGCCAGTATCGAACTGCAAGGCAGCAGTGCTAGTTTTAGTCTGCCTCAGGTATTTTATTTAGCCGGTACCTGCCATATCTGGTGAGCATTCCTCTATCCACCACCAAGGGAGGCGCCCGATGGAAGACTAGCAGCTCCTCACAGGAGTTGCTAGTCTTCCATCAGGCGGAAGGGATTAGAGGACTGATGGGAGAAAAGGGATTAATGGAAGAAGAATGGAATGACAGAAGCAACTGGAGGAAGAAGATAATATAATTGTCAAATTTACGCAGGAAGATGTGGCAACATTGTGCAGCCTGATAAATAAAAAAAAATTACTTTAGAGTGATGAATTCACCTTGTATTTGTTACCAGTTTTACTTGGGGGGTTTTTTTTTTGCATTATCTTAAAATTACAGAAATTGTCCAAGAAAAATATACTGCATCAAACATGTTATCACTTATAAATTTGAACAGCATACAGTTTTTTTTGTGTGGAGGGGGAGTAAGTTAAATGTTCATCTGTCAGAGCCATGGTAGTTCAGGAATGGGGCCTGGTCAGTTCTTGGTGTGGTTGGCACAGAGGACTCATATAAGTACAGGCTGCTGAAGCATGAAGCAGAATGTTGTCCTCATGTGCTGAGCCCATTTGGCTTCGTGACAATGTACCTGTGCACATGGATTTGGTGTGGTACAGGATTGAACTGTTCACATGTTTATTGCGTGTGTTCATTGCAGGTACTCGGTATCGAAGCTGTACGTAAGTCTGTGGAGAAGGAAATGAACACTGTTCTACAGTTCTATGGTTTGTACGTCAACTATCGACATCTTGCTCTGCTTTGTGACGTTATGACGGCGAAAGGCCATTTGATGGCCATTACACGCCACGGGATCAACCGACAAGATACCGGTGCACTCATGAGGTGTTCATTTGAAGAAACAGTTGATGTGTTAATGGATGCAGCATCACATGCTGAAGTGGACCCTATGAGAGGTGTATCAGAGAATATCATCATGGGACAGCTTCCACGGCTAGGCACAGGTAAACTAGGGATGAACATTCAGGTGTTCTGGGATATGACCCTCTATTACTGTATCTGGATGTGTTGAAGGACCATAGTGCCCTCATCTTCAAGGACCAACACCTGAAGTTGAGGGCCCTGTCCCTTCAAACATCAGGAAACACTGACCCATGATACAGCATACCGGATGCTCAACAACACTGCCATGGAAATGTTAAATCTCACAAAGTAAAGATATTTGTGTTTGAAGTGACTACAATGATTAAGTGGTTTTATGGTGTTGAGGCTTCTATTTTCTATGTTTCTAGGAGCATTTGATTTGCTGCTAGATGCAGAGAAGTGCAAAGCAGGTATAGAAATTCCGATGAGCATGGGTGCAGGCATGATGGGAGGCGGTATGTTCTTCGGTAGCGTGGCAACACCATCCATGAGTCCTCATATGACACCCTGGAACCAGGGTGCAACTCCAGCTTATGTCAGTTCATGGTCTCCAGGCAACAGTGAGTATCACAGTGTAATGTTGACAGTTGTGATTATACTTGGAGGATACAAGAATGGTGATTATGTTGTCATAAGATGCTACAGTAAGTGCATTCATGTTTCAGTGTTGGGCAGTGGTTCGACTCCCGGCGGACCAAGCTTTTCGCCATCAAGTGCCAGCGATGCAAGTGGTCTGTCACCAGGGTATTCTCCTTACTCCCCACAACCTGGAAGTCCATCTTCTCCTGGTCCAGCAATGAGTCCATACATTCCAAGCCCAGTAAGCGGTATGTCACCAAGCTATTCACCTTCCAGTCCTGCATATGCTCCGTCACCCAGCTTAACACCATCAAGCCCGAATTACAGTCCAACCAGTCCATCATATTCTCCCACATCTCCCAATTACTCACCAACAAGCCCAAGCTACTCCCCTACAAGTCCATCCTATTCCCCCACTTCCCCATCATATAGCCCTACTTCTCCAAGCTACAGTCCAACCAGCCCCAGCTATAGTCCAACCAGTCCATCCTATAGTCCAACTAGCCCATCGTATTCACCAACAAGTCCAAGCTACAGTCCAACATCACCAAGTTACAGTCCAACATCACCAAGTTACAGCCCAACCAGTCCATCATACTCACCTAGTCCAAGTTATTCTCCCACCAGCCCTTCATATTCTCCAACCAGCCAGTCTTACTCACCAACAAGTCCATCTTACAGTCCAACCAGCCCAAGTTACTCTCCGAGCTCACCGAACTACACACCTGCGTCTCCGTCATATTCACCAACCAGCCCGAGCTATTCCCCAAGTTCACCACAGTATTCACCTGCTAGTCCCAGCTACTCACCTAGCAGCCCTAAGTACTCCCCAACATCTCCATCCTACTCTCCAACGTCACCTTCATTTCCTGGGTCATCACCACAGTACACCCCTGCGTCTCCCCAGTACTCGCCCACTAGCCCAACGTACAGCCCAACGAGCCCTTCATATTCTCCCAGCTCACCACAGCATACACCAAGTGCCTCCACACGCTACTCACCAACTTCACCCAATTACTCTCCAACTAGCCCTACGTACTCTCCAACCAGTCCACAGTACTCGCCATCAAGCTCCAAGTATTCGCCCACAAGTCCAACCTACACACCTACTTCCCCCAGCTACAGCCCTTCATCACCTACATATTCACCTGCTGTGCCAGGATACTCTCCGACATCCCCCACATATTCACCCACATCTCCAGCATATGAGGGTAATGACTGAAATGCCGAGCTGTAAATTAAGTGTGTTCATGTGTATGTATAGGTTCAGTAGCAAAGAACAGTTTCTTACTATACATGTAACTTTTAAAACTGAAATTAAAAAAAAAAAAATCAATAAATTATATAGAAAGAGTTGTGAAACATTTTAGATTATCAGGTACATTGTAGTAACAAATTCATTGTCATTCCCCATTTATTTTTTTGACAGAATATACAGATTTATACACTTGACATTTTATATTTTCAAGGGATCTTTTAAAAAACACAGGCAATAAATTATTCAGATCAGAAACATCTTTAAGATGTTATAGCAGTCTATTGGTAGTGTTGCAGTATGTGCATGTGTTTGCTAACTCAATAAATGCAGAATGTAAGCTGTCTCTCTACATCCTACTACATATGTGTACTAAATTATCTCTGTATATAGCACCTTACGTTTTTATGCATACTTTTCACCATAACTCCACATACTGCTGGCTGTATTTCACTACTAAATGCAGCATGTGAGAGGAAACTAAAACCAAGCTGTATTCTGTTACGTTTTTAGTTGATCATTCCCTTAGTTTCTGCAGTTAGAAAACAAGAAAGATGTACAAATTTAAAAATTAAAATTGTATGTGACAAGTTAACATTATCATTGCATTAGTAATAATAAAATTGTGTTGTTGTTGCTGCATAATTTCCATATACCTAATTACAGTTATGATGGCGTGCTGAAGTCATGTACGTAACTGCAAACTTCCACTGAAATTTGTTATTGATGGGTAGAAAATTCCTTTAGTTTCTGTTCTTAGCTCTCTAAAGCCTAATCGATGTTGGTCTCATTGCAAAGTGAAACCCCAACAGTTTGAACTTGATACGCTACGTCGGTTTTTAAGTCTTTTAGCAGTGATTTCCTTATGTTTGTGGTATTTGGAAAGAACTGGAATATCTCATGTTATGCAGAAACATAACATTTCAATCAAATAAAAGGGTCACACTTTACTTGAAATATTTGTCCACCTTCATTTCCACAAACATATTGGAATGGGATATCGTATAAAATACAGCCCTACGGAAGGCAGCAGTGAAATTATTCGGTATAGTTTCAGTGATCAAAATGTCTCTTCATAGACAGTATACCGTGAATTAACATGTCATTTGCTACTTCCTGTCGACTTGTTTATCATATGAAGTAGCCCACTTAGGTTTATTTCATGTCTTAAGATCTTTAATGGTTTTCCAGTATTGTAGAATACAACACTCAGACATGTCAACCATATAGGGTATAGGGATTTAAGAATAATTCAGTACCACAGGACACTATGTTCCTGTATGAGCATGTAATTTAGAATTTTGGAGTTCATGTGTGGAAAGTTTAAATATCTGTCAGTGGAGAAGCCTACTTGTTTGGAAAATTCATTGAATCTTCCACTTCACTGCTTGAAAAAGTGAATGAGTTCCTTTTAACAGAAGGGAGAAGTAATGTGGGGAATAGGAAGGAAATTGTTCTGGGGATTTGACTGTAGGCCACATTAACAAGCCCCTCACACACGGTGTGGCCAGCGTGCTATCCAGTGATGATATGCGTCCCTGTATTGCATTCCAGTATTCTGGCACAGTAGAGCTGTCCAGGTGTTTCTGCACAATTATATGAACTCTTAAATTGTTTTAATAAATCCAGCTGTCTAAGCTCTTAATGCATCCTGCTGCTTGCTTACCCCAGACGGATGTTGGTAGGCTGTGGACTGCTTAAAATACCCGTTTGCAAGTCGAGTCACAGTTGCAATACATTGGCAGTCATAAAGTTGCTCTGTTTCGCAGATAATGCGACTCTAGCTGCTTACAGGATTTTGACACAAGCACTATCTGGTAAATACAGGGCTTTGTAAATAAGAATTATGGGAAATTTCACATGCAAAGTGTAAGTGGCATACCTCCATTTCACTGACATTTGCAGTTTGTTTTCCCCCCCACACAAAGTAAGGAAATAACTCAGTTTTCATTTATAGCAGGTTGACCAACAGAAAATGTGTTAATAGTAAGAAATTCTCACTTGTTCCTTATAATTTTCTTCATAAAGTCATGTTGGTATGACAGCCACACTTCATTGTTGTGTTCAAAACAGGCACATATGTACAGTGTAAAATGCACTTGCAATATGGAATCAGGAAACTGCACTGATTGAGGCAACATGTGGTATGTCATCATTAGATCATAAGTTGATACAGCACAGCTGTGTACAATGGCAACTACAGACATAGGAAAGAAATCTTCATTTGTTGAGATGTTACCAAGTGCTTTCTGTAGAGGAGACTACACTAATGTAGAGTGTGTGTACTCATACTGTGTATGCATTTTTTTTATTTTACTCATTATGTGAAGCCTTGAAATTGCACAAGGTATTTCAGGGGACTGTTCCATTTTGTCGACTTATGCATTAAAGATAAAGGATCTGTACTAGTGAGACCAAGTACTGCAGAGTGCACGGCGTCATTGTGCAGCATGCGGTCTGTCACGGTACTGGTGTTGGTTGCAACACCGATGGTTCTGTGATCAAGTTTTGCTTTGAACTGGACACTGTGTATGTGGTGGATTTAACCTTAGAATGACCCAACATTCGCACATACGAACACCCCAAGAAATTCATTTTATATACATTTAGGCAACAAGGAAATTTACTGCATTTTTAAGACATGCTACATACTTTCCATTTTATTTTCCACAAAATGTTTATGTAATAATTTGATCTTATTTCTGTTGAAGTGATATATTTTTTTTATAAAGAGGTGTGCAGAAATATAAATACAAACACAGTCATTTAAAGGTTAAATCTTAAACAGAATAATGTTTTGCCTGTTGTCTGTGTGGTGCTCATGACTTCATCTGTCTTGCAGTGTGGTTGATGGCAAGAAGTATTTAATTGTTAATTGTCAAGGCTGCCATCAGTGTGCAATTTCATTCCGTTGGCACGATACATGTATGAATGTACATATATATGCACACAACACAGACAGGCAATGATCTTTCCATCAAGATTCTGACACTTTTATGTTGTTCTGAAAAATAAAATAGGTTCTAGCTCCATACATTAGGTTAAAGGTGTATTTCTTTTATTTAATTGTATATTACGTATAATTTACACCGTAGGAAAATAGGAATTCTATTATGAGTTCATTATAGTTTACTGTTTACAAGGTTGTAACTGCACTTTGAAAAATGTGTTTCTGTGGATTTTCAGTATGGTACTACTTGTAACAGACTTCATGTTCATGAAATAAAAGTAACATTGTTACAGACATTTTGTTTACCCATATGTGTAAACTTAAAATCATTCAGTAAAGTAACTTGGCCATGAGCCGGATGACTGATGAATCATGGTTCAGTCTCTGGAGGGGGTCTTTTCCAAAGAATCCACACTGGCTGTGGGTGCACCCTGCCTCTTGTTCTGTCAGACCAGGTGTGGAGCGGACAGGGTACGAAGCTGATCACTCATTTTATCCATTGTGGAGGTTAAGAATGAGTGGAGCCCAGCCACCACTCACCCATATACGTCAGTGGTGTGCTCAAGAACAACCTTTACTTAACCTTTAGGCACCAGGCATCCTATATACAGGACAGGCGTACTGCTACTCTCCAGAGAATGCTGTTTGTATATTTAGTCAACAGATACATTTAATTATTTTTTATACTTGCTCGCACCATCCCCGTTTATTCCTCCAGAAAATGTCGTGTATTGCTTAAAGTTTTAAAGTTACATTTTTTGGTTCATAAAATATTCACATTTTATATAAATAATGTTCTAAAATTTAAATGTCCAGCACCAAGGCCAAAGGGTTAATCGAAAAGTTTTGGTTACCCAAAGGTACTAAAATTTATTTTATTAAACTGGTTTATGATACTTGTTTAAAAACAGTATATTTTTAATGGTGTGAACTGTAGCTGTCCCCCTCTGTTGCATCAGTCCAAGTCATTTCAGCCTATTCCAGTTTAGCTGCCCTTTTCTTTCTCACTTCCACTATGCTTCGCACATCTTTGATTGTTGATTCATCAAAGTAAGTGTTGAACTTCTTCCACTTATATCTTGTCCTTGGATCTCTTCTGCTACTAGGTGGTGCTATGTTTGGCATCAGACCTGGTAAACAAGAAAATATCAATATGCAGTAATGGGTAGCCTTAATGGACATTTACTTAACAATGACTTCAGTGTTATGTTTTGTTTGCAGCACTGTATTCAGTAACAAACTAGCTCAATAGCTGAAGAATAAGACACCAACCTGATGTCACTAGTTATTAAGTTTTATTTCACTTCAACATGTTTCGGACATTAATACATCCATCATTAGGAGCTTGCGATTTTTCTATTGTATCACCACATTGGTCGTGTGTTCTTGTTTCCATGTGTGTTGGAGTTTCGGTGTGGCTGGGTTGGGGTGGTATCCGTGTAGCAGGATGAAGCCTCCACAACACTATACACCAATATATGTGGGTCATACAATCAGGAAGGCAACAGAGTGAGCCCCATTGCAACAAGAACACTGGAGATGGTCAAGTTTTGGGCAGGTCATGAAAACCTCTCATTCTCTTCTTGAAGGATTGGAGGACACATCCCAAAGCCCTCAATGATATGCAATTTTTAACATCATGGACCTTTTCATGGCCACTTGACCAACTTTTAATATACGAGTTCTGAATAGGCTGGTCATCTCCCTCCACATCCTTTGCTCTGAGTGCCCCAGTATCTCCATTTCATCCATGAATCCTCTCCCAATTTTATCCCCATACAAATCTTGAAGCATTACAACCCTTCTAAACGCCACCAACTGATTTTCCTTCAAGATACCAGTTGGCCTGAATAAGCTGTCCATCTCCATCCTCTTCACATAACCTTGACTTTATTCCTGTCACCTGTCACCCCAGCTGTTTCATCCCACATAAGTCTTGCATCTTTTCATCTCTTATTCACCCTAGAACCCATTCTGTCACCTCCTCACTTTCCTTTATGTTTCACCTACAGCACCATGACACTGCACAGCCCCGCCACTCCCATGACATTTTATATCCTTTCTCTTTATAATGCCCAGTTTGTTGAACACAGCTTATGCTGCTTGGACTACCCTCCAAATAGGGGCAGTTTGTGACTACAAAAGGCTGGTTTTTACATAGGAATCCACATCGCTGTGTATCCTGGGGACAGGAATCTCCTGAGCACTGCCATAAGAATCCCAAATGCTCACCCTCACCCCCCCCCCCCCCCACCCAACAAAAAAAAACACACCCCAACAACACATTTTCTTTATCCAATAATCTTTTTCTTTCTTCCC
>Ga0123352_10011344_pt1 | contig 14038 bp, 6 predicted proteins | sample TergutLab28metaG_FD_89700 | JGI IMG/M metagenome (GOLD analysis project Ga0123352, IMG submission 89700) | Labiotermes labralis P1 segment gut microbial communities from Petit-Saut dam, French Guiana - Lab288 P1 | ecosystem: Host-associated > Arthropoda: Insects > Digestive system > Gut ...
ACACACACACACACCACACACACACACCACACACACACACCACACACACACACACACACACATGCACACAACTTCAGGCTGAAAGTAAATACATTTTCAAACCCACAGTTCATCTTGCTCGTGCTATTATCATCACAGACGCTTAACTAACCAGAATGCACTTACGTCATATTAACAGGTCTTGTTTGTGTGGTTGTTGGAATGGATCCCCGTTTGTTGCACATTTTACCTATGAAGAATCAGATATTTTAATCACTGTTATGGAAACTGTAACACGATAAAGACAGTGAGTGGTGCTGCTTCGAACCGCAGTTTGCCCTCTCACTCTCTGCCTCGTGAGTTACCCACTTAAATTTACTGAGTATTCTTAAAAAATGAAAGATATTGGACACAGAGACTAATCGTTAAAAGCTGTGCTTTAACACATAGGTTGAATGGCCTGTTTTTGTGTCCTATTTATGTCATTCTTCGTTTTAATTACGATTTCTAGTTGCATTGGGAATAACAGTAGGCCTTATCCGTTTAGGCTGAAAGAGTTTCTTATTCTTTTGTACGGTTTATGTGTCTTATCGAGGACCCTGAAAACTGGCGGACATAAGTATATTGAGGGTTAAATGGAGAGAGATTATAAAGTACACTGAGTGAGAATCAGCAAGAAATCAAGAAATTTGGACTGTTTTAAAGTAAATGTTAACAATTTTTACTGTATCTCACTGTGAAACTTGAATTTCTGGCGGAGGTACAATTCCAGCGTTTTTTTTTAATATTGAAGACTAAGAGAGAGAGAGAGAGGGGGGGGGAGATGAGGGATTAGCGACACGTTCTGGTTATTTTATCTTCAGAGTAAGAAATCTGGTATCAATTGGAAGTAACACCTTCAAGAAATGTCTCCCAATTTACCTTGAACGACGGCCTTACCTTCACAGTACAAACCGAACAGTTTTATCACTGCGGCAAATAGCTGTGTCATTTGATTTGTTTTGCTTAGTGCTGAAGCCACCTTTTTTTATATAGAAACGTGGCTGATCTTCTGACTGTAATCCTATCTGTTGTTACGACACGCGTTATTTAGCTTTAGAAGAAAGTTAAGCCTGATTGTATTCGTTAAGGGAGCTGGGATATTGCGGTCAGTGCAGTGACCAGGAGACAAGAGGAAGGATGGAGGATTCGAATCCCTGCAAAGGAAAGAGACTTTTCTCCGTATCGTCTCAAGTGTCTCTTGAGCCCACACAACACCATAGTCTTCACCAGCGGTAAAGCGACCAGAGGGTTACCTTTACCTTTACCACTTGCATCCTTGTAACGTCGACGTTAAGAATGATAAGGGGGTGCCACTGCTGCTCCTTTGTGCCCTTTTGGCCTGAACAGAAGCAGCTGTTATTCTTTCTTTTAGTGTATCCTTTTAGAAATCGTGAGCAGTACATGTAGAAGGTTTGGAGATAGACTTGTGTTTCACGAAATGTTATAATTTCACTTTCAGATGTGAAAACCTGTTGCCATATAATGCGTTGTATTTGAGGAAACATTTCTTCCGCCATTTATCTCTCGTGCTGTGGACATGAATAATTCTTTTGACTTTTGCTGACCGTGCATCTCAGTATATTTATCTCAGTACTTAACCAACTTGATACAACAAAATTTTTGTTTTACAATAAGTTTATTTCATGCCTCTACATGTTTCGAGCACATGTGCTCATCACCAGGAGATCAAAATTGCATTACACAGCCTCTGGTATCATCACACCTATAGGTGTGACGATACCAGAGGCTGTGACCTCCTGATGATGAGCACATAGTGCTCGAAACATGTAGAGGCATGAAATATACTTATTGTAAAACAAATTTTGTGCATCATGTTGGTTAAATACTGAGATAAACGAATAATTCTGTTTTTTGGATTTTTACTGTTATTTATTAGCCCAATATTCCAGCAATACTGACAGCAGACTTGGCCTCAAAAGCGTCTGGCCGGCACTCTTCACGTGTTCTGTTCGCTCTGTTACTAGGCAGTATGCGGGCCGTGAACTTTGCCGTCCACTTGGACGAATTTTTTTCGACATTAACTACACCGCCAAATGCTTATATCGTTTTATGTACTTTACAATAGCTTATGTTACATGGATCTGTGGTGCGGTTGGGTCAGCGAATCGCGAAATGGACGGGTTGTGGAAGGAACCATTTGTGACCTAACTTAACCTTTTGGCGCCGGAATTATTATTTTTTCAATTTTAGCACACCTGTATATAAAATGTGAATAATACAGGAACCATATACGTTGGAATTATGAAACAAACTGCATTTTGAAGAGAAAAAAAGAGAGATATACCATGTTTAAAATATTCAGTACCTATATTTGTTGAATAAATATATAAAATGCAAATTTAGAGGTTAGCGGTGCGGTACGACCACTATAGTTGACATTAGGCGTCAAAAGGTTAAGGTAGAGCGAGACGTCGGGGAAAACAGCGATAAAACAGGACAGTCTGTGTTATGTCAGGCTGGAATTAAGTTCGGTCTCTCCACATTAAGAAGCAAGACTGGGCATGACACAATGGACGGAACGTGACATTCCTTTAATATGCCCAAACATTAAGACGGTCTACGGTGTTCTGTTTAAAATGTAGCTTTCCACACGTTTCTCATTCCCTTGGTTTTGTTGATTTCATAGGATTTTGATGAACAATAGTTGTACCCGTGCGAGTATTTCGCACTAGAAACATTATAGTATGTATTCAACATAAATTAGAATATATTGAACTTCATAAACGTTAAAAATTATACTTACTAGGGCTTGATTATTTCGGATATACACGGATCACAAGTAACGTGTAAACAAGAAACTAAACTCTGAAACTCATAGTGCTGCCTCAAGCGGAGGCCAAGGGAAGTACATGTTTCTCACGGCCTCCACTCGATGCATTTCTATCAATTATTGACATCAGGCTTTTTGTTAAAGTTTTTTTTGATAAGTAATTAATAAAAACAAAAGCTGCAATCAATGCCGAATCACAAGCTGTCTAAAAATGCCTGTCTTTAAAAGATCCTTACCGTGTTAATGTATATGATGATTCTGAGCTGCAGATGTGATGGTAATGGTGATAAATCAGTACACTTCAATCCTTGTGCTGTCACCAGCCAAGCAGCCGGCAACAAACAGCACAACATACCAACACATGACAAAGGACAATAAGCAACACACACACACGTAAGGGTAAAACAAAAAGCAACACAAGTAACAACAAAAATATGAATCAATAATAATAATAATAATAATAAGGCAAACAAGACAGTAATTAAAATTAAATTACGTTACTTAAGTGAGTGACAACAGCAGAGCCCAAAAGTGCTGTTCGTGGCAGCGCAGGACAGGGAAATTGCCGTAAATGTCTATCAGATGGTGTTGGGTCGCGCCTCAGACCACAGTACTATTGTCAGTGACAGCTGTGAAATTCTCATGTCTCAGAACAGCAAAGAATCTTACTACAGAGGAGGACTGAAACGGAAACTGTGGGTCTGAAATGTGATGCACCGTAGTCGACACTGCTGTACAGATATACCAGTTGACTGACAGCAATACAGAACCAAATTGTGGCTCTCACGCCAAGCGCAATGTGTGATACAGCGATACGTAATTACTGGCACAACTGCCACAAATGTTTTGAAGGAGTGAGGATCAAACTCTGTGCATTCTGTACCTCCGCTGTAGATGGAGGTGAGTGTCTGACCTTGACCCACGTAACAACAACACCTCAGACGGTACGTACTGTCTTATTTAACCACGTCGTCGGCATCTCACAGTTTTGGCGAACGCCGTGGGTTAGCTCATGAGCTGTCAGCAGAAGTTATGCGAACTGTGTGGGCTGCCTGGAGGCACTGTTGTGGAGCATTCGTGAAGAGAGTGACTGCATGACGACAGACATCACTCAGGTTAGCCCCTGTGAGAATGACAGTACTGACGGCGGCAGTCGGGCCTGACTGACAGCAGTACTGACAGTAGTAATGGTGGCATTAATGATAATAAGACGATAGTTCAGTTAGTACTTGCAGGAATAGTAATCATGCTAGTGCCGTGTCATCAGTACAGTATGACCCTTCTGGTGGTGGTGGTGGTGGTGTTGGTGGTAGTGGTAGTGGTGGTGGTGGTGGTGGTGGTGTTGGTGCTAGTGGCAGTGGTGTTGGTGGTGATGGTGATGGTGGTGGTGGTGGTGTTGGTGGTAATGGTAGTGGTGTTGGTGGTGGTGGTGGTGGTGGTGGTAGTGGTGGTGTTGATGGTGGTGGTGGTGGTGGTAGTAGTACTAGTAGTAGTAGTACTAGTGGGGGTGGGGGTGGTACAGGTAGTAAAATCATCAATTTTTCTAAAACTTCCACTTCACTTGTGGTTTCCCAGTAGTTTTGGCTAAGCATTTCTTTGGTTTGAAACACCAGCAAACGGTCCTAAGCTGTGTACAATTAACATTAACCCCCTTTTCGACATTACTGTTGAACCTTTCATCATCAAATTTTGTTGTGCAGTTAAATCCCCAGAAAAGGAATATTATCTGCTACATTCCACAACTTCAGCCACTTGCTACCTGCTGTATATTGAGTGGAAAGAACGCCGTGCTTTTTCCGTGCATATGACTCAGACTTCACCCAGCGGTGCCCTAAACTGTGCATTCCTTTTGCTTCACATCTGTACCAGTCGGGCGTCGGGGGGTGGGGTGGGGGATATTTCGCCACTGCCGGGAGATTCTGCGCGCTCTCTTCTCCTCCGCCCGCTGAGCTCGACGTAACAGCGGTGGCACCCCCTCGTACCCTCAGGGTGGGCGTGGAGCACGGGGCATATCAGTCACTTCACCAGTACGTTCTATGCTGGAGCGCATGGATGGCTGCCTATCCTTACGCGGATGTGTGAGTGTTTTATTATTACTTTTCGGGTGCGATGGTTTGTGGAAGAGTGGTGGGGATAAGATTACTCCCCTCTCTTTTGTATGCACCCGTCCCGCCTCTCCCAGCAGCCACCAACCCCCTTGGTGTGTACTTCTTCAGTAGCAGAAGCTGAGAGGGGTTTTAACATTGATTACCCCAAAGCGATATTTTCCCGTGTCGCCCAGTCGCAGTGCATACCGTGCACCAACCGCACTGACAGCCAGCCCCTTAGCTTTGAACGCCGATACAAGTTGTGCCCTGGAGCGGTTTGGAGAGGACAATCTTAACGTTAGATGCTTTCGGCAAAGGGTTTTCGGGTCGTTCTTATTTCGTTTTTTCTATGTCTTGTGGAAGTGTGTATGTGTGTGTGTGTGTTTGTGTAGATGCGCGATACAGGAACCGCTTGTGACTTCCGGTGGTAGAAGTTCTTAGTGGTATAGAGAAGGTTGCTGTGGGTGGTGTTTGGAGAAAGGAAGGCTTGTTGGTTAGGGCACTGACCTTGAATCACACGGTGTAAACACACCTAAAGTGAAACCTTACACCTCAGTCCAAAGATTTGTCATTCTGCCTCCCAGTTAAAATGATTTGCGCCGTTTGACTCTCCAAACATGGCCGTGGTCCAGTGACAGACGGTATAAACCACACCGGTAATATCTTCTGCTATTTATCTGGCACGTTATGGCTTGCGTTTTGAATTATGTTGCATTTCTGTGCGGTCTTAACAACACGACAGTTCCAGTTCTACATGTGTTACTGCTGATTTATACATGTTACTGCCACCGGACGAAATGTGACTATTTCGTAAATATTCAAGTTGTTCTGAACAGTATGAACAGCGCCGTCTCTCTAAAAAGTATATAATGGAGGCCTATTCCATTTATTCTTGCAGTAGAGTTGACTTGCTTTAATTAATATAATAAATATTTTGTAATTTTCAGGTGACGTATCGCCGTTGTGTTGTCAGTAATTAATATAAGCATACAAATTTATACTCTAACACAACTTTATTGCTTTCAGACTATAAATTTATATATTTCGTAATTATTGCGAACACAGCGTGGGTACCTCACCTGAAAATCACACGTGTTTCATATATTCGTTTGAACTTTGGTTGACCTTTCATAATTAGCCTCTGAAACTGTTAAAGCTGCCGTCTTTCAAGATATGTGCCGTGCAGGTTCTGTTCTCTAGCTGCAAAGTGAATGCCTTCTCATATCAAAAGGCGACATTCCTAAAGATGACCGCCGGTGGTACTGCGCACTTCACACCTGGAAGGTGTTGAATTTTTACAGCCTAAATTAAGCACTAAGTTATCACACGGATTACTGCTAGGTTAACTGATCATAGAGTGTTGTATTGCTGTGCGCTTCATTTCGGTAGCTGGTATGGCATTTAGAGCGGGAACAATCTCTTTCAATACGTCTTATAAAAGCACAACTTTTCCATAAAGTCGTACTGTATTTCAGGTCTATATATCAATAGCAAGGTGCTGTCTATAATTATGTGTCTTGTTATGAGCTCCAAACCAGGGGACGCCAAAACCTTCTTCACTTAAGTAGTTTGTATATAAGATCAAAAATGCATGTTGTAATGACTTCTTGAAATATTGCTGTGTAATCCGAACGCCACTTCCTTGACGATTCTGTGCAAACTCCAGACATTTTCACGCCTCATTCTCGGTCCTCACAACAATATTACGTCTACATTCGAAACTGATAAGCCAAAGCCGTTTCTTTCGAAGTGGGTTGCTTTGCGCGGTCCATCAAACCTGTGGATCTGTTGAGCCTGTATAAATACAGGATCTGATGTGTTGGTTATTGGAATTCTGGGGATGTCAGTGAGCTGGTTGTAAAGACTGCCTTGTTGTGGGATGTGACGCCATTTCTGTCGGTTAAAACTTACTACCGTTCCAGACGCGTACTTTGCCTTCATCTTGAGGATGGAACATTGAAAATGGCGTCAGTGTTGCACAGAAACTGCCGTAATTTCTGTCCGATCACCCGGCATAAAGTCGTCTTTTTTTTCCGTATCACCCAGTAAAACGTAAACTAAGCAGATCCTTAGACAACGTTTCTGGGGTTCCATAAATATTTCGAATTTTCGCGTGTTTGAAGTAAAGTTGTTATTTTGAGTAAAATAAAAAGCTAAAAAGTTTATCTAACCGAAACGGCGAGGGTCGAAATTTTCTCGGAGTTCAATACGAGCGTAAATATCGTTTAGGTTATGAGGGTATGTTTAGCGGCCGTCATGTTTTGCTACCTACCAAACCGCACGACAGTAGTCATCTTAAACTGAACGTATTCTGCCTGCTCACTGCGGTGATTAGTAAAGTGTTAATAACAGGTACTGTGCCTGGCCGTATTTCATGCGTGCAGTAAGTTCATCTAGCCCGGTGCATCTCAGTAATGCACTTACCTTTGCTAAAGTGACTGCGGAATTCCTGCTACTGCCCAGTTATATTTAGCGATGGGTATCAGTCTGGGGGAAGAAAAGAAGTCTGCTGATGTGCCTTTTTGGTCTAGAACATATATATATATTTAAATATGGTTTTCAATTTGCAAGTCTGTGTAGGCCTACTTGTAAAATATACCTCTATATATGTATGTTGTAATTTAATTTAATGTCTTGTTTCCTTTCTTTCTAGACGCTGAGGCGGTCTGTCAGAATCGTCTTACCTTTAGAACAACGTACAAGGAAGGTTTCTTGTCCAGTACCTTTGGTTCACCGGCACAGAATTGGATGAAAGTGGTAATGCGCTGTGCAGTCAAGCCAAATGGATATCTGCAGTGAAGATGACCTTAAAAAGTAGTGCTGGACGAAGCTGAAATATGAGGAACGCACGTAAATTCTTCTGTGAAAAATAACGGCTGACACCCCTCCAAATTTTAACTACTGGAAATAATTCCGTCAACGTCATCAACAGTCTTGCGACGGACACGTTTGATTGTGAAGTTTGCATGAAGTTGGCGTTCCGACATAAATCCTAAAACGTTAATTTCTTATATACATTTAGTAGGACAGTAGTGCTCAAACGCTTGCGATGTTTCGTATTATTCTGACAGAAAACACAAGCAGCAGCAAGATATTACACAAATTTTAGAAATTACTACACTCATCGTCAGTTTTTCTTTATTTAGGTGTGTACAGACTGCTAGAAATGTTAAGAAACAAATCTGATTTTCAGATATCTTACATATGGACTTGTGAAAGTGATTCATACTGTAGTGACGGAAACAATTGTTTAACAAATAACGTCTCAAGAGATTGAAAACATTGAATATAATTAATGACAAATCATTACAAGGACTTATTTATCTGTAATTTAGCCGTCAGTGTCCTAAATCTTACATTGCTGCTTGTCTTCAGTTCAACATAGCAAATACTTATAGAAGATCAAGTTCGATAAGAAAACTTCAATTTACTCTTCATAGAACAAGTGGATTTATTTTTGAAAAAGAAAACAGTTTGTGAGTGACGCAAAATCAAACAGCGATATCAAGTGCACGTTGAGAGTTCTGTTTTGTATGCATTTAACTGCCAACTGTGTGATGCAGAAGGACTGACTGCACCACAAGAAATTCAGTCCCCATTTAGGACGGTTTCAGAAAGCCTTGTACAGGCATGTAGTGAGTTTGTGTCCAGGCACGATCGGTTGTTGCAACAGAAGGGCCAGATCGTCGACAGTTGTGGAGGGTCCTCAGGCTTCTGCTGCCGCCGCCACAGCGCCGCCTCCCGGGGGTGTCTGTGCTGCCGACATATTTGCTTGCTGGGACTTTGTTCGACACCCCACTGGTGGCGTAGCGCGTTCTTTCCACCCGCAGTACTGTAACCACGTTCCGACCGACTGCACCGCCGACATCAACAGCTGCTCCAGGATGTCCTTCTTGGCGCTGGAATCCAACTCCTGGCAGGTCAGACACTGTCCATTTCTAACAGGACACACATGTTTCTTACAAGCCACAGCTTTATTTGACTAAGTTGCGAGGCGTGTTTCAGTTGTGTTAGTTAAGCTACTGCCCACAACCTAGTGACATGCAATGTATCGGTTAGTGTCAGTAACGGCACGGTCTACAAAGCAAATGACGTATCATGGCTTGGTTTCCTTTACTTACGATACTGTTAGCAAACAACTTAAATAACGTAATGTTGTTTATTGTCCGTCTTACACAACAATATGATGTAAAGTTACGTTATATACAATTAATGAAGCTACATGTTTCAACACCTTGGGGTCATCTTCAGGCTTATAAAATATGAATCATACAAGGTACGGCTGAAGTAGTTACCTACGGGATCCCGTGGTTTACAGTGCGTTAGTTATGAAATATATGTTAAAAATGGTTAAAAATTACAGGTGAAGAACATATGATCGTGGTGAAGAAGTGGATCTTTGTTGTATGTATGTGATAGGTGATTGTGTACCTTATGGAAGTGCCGTAATTTTATGGTCGTGGATTGGGGACCTCACGATGTGCCTGTGGCCTTATGCCGTATGTGGATGGTGTGTGGTCTCGGTTTGTAGACAGCTCGAACTCACTGTTTGGGTGATGTGGCGTCCTTGTAGGTAGATATTCGATGCCATCCAGATGATACAACAAAGATCCACGTGTTCACCACGATTATATATTCTTCACCTGTATTTTAACCATTTTTAACATATATTTCATAACTAACGCACTGTAAACCACGGTATCCCGTAGGTAACTACTTCAGCCGTACCTTGTATGATTCATATTTTATAAGCCTGAAGATGACCCCAAGGGGTTGAAACATGTAGCTACATTAATTGTATATAACGTAACTTTACATCACATTGTTGTGTAAGACGGACAATAAATAACATTACGTTATTTTAGCACAACACCCACAATTTAAATAACGTACATTTCGTGTAATTATTTTCGCTATTTTATAGGAAAAAAATTGGATCGGTGTGCATCGTTCAATTTTCGTTGGCCTATTTCCTACAGAACATCTGGCTCAATATATTCGTCTCGCATTTAGAGACTTCATGGTCATTCAATTACCCTACGACGACGTGGCCTTGAGTATACAATGTGAGTGTTAGGGACGGCAGGAAAAGAGCCGTGCCAAATTTTGGGCACTTCGACGTAATTAGTTCTGGAGGTTTGTATGGGGGAAAAAAATCAGTCTCAGGAAAGCCGGGACTGTCACCCGGTTTGAAGCAGAGATCTCCCATATTGAGGTCACCCATTCGGTATAAAGTTTTGAAACCTGACACCCGGTCGGATTACTTGGGAATAACCTACTGCAAGTAAGTTCTTGTGTTACTCCATAACGATCTCTTACCTCAGTGTTCAGCACTTCCAAGGATACAGGATTCTATCCGTCAGTACATAAATCGACTGCCATAAGACCTAGTTAGATCTAAATATTTAATTATACACTATATGAACTTTGTTTATACAGCTAGTTAAGCGGTAGACCGCAATTGACAACGACGTTTCTTCTTTGGCATAATAAACAGACTGGGAATATGTGTCATTTTTGAGACTTTTAAGGACGAAGATTAGTATGAATTATATATAAAGACCCAGTCCGTACCGCGCAGTAAACACTCTCCGTCTCGGTTATACAAACCAGTCAGTTAATGTTGTATAGGGAAATAATCGCTGTTAGTTCTGAGACCCAAGCAACAGCAGAAACGCATATTGTGGTCTGAACGTTAAGCAGTCGTTATACAATTATACGGTTGTTGATGTGATGTAAAAGTGTATCACAACACAACACAACACAACACAATCAGCCTGTGTCTGCAGTGTGACATGTTCTGATTTACCGTTTCAGTTGGCACCGATTTAGTTATAGGGAAGTGATGCAATATGGATAGTTCAATTTTTATCAAAAAAGGAAATAGATATATCAACTTAATAGTACCGACGGAGTGGCACTATTGACTGTAATAGTCGCTGTGATGTGTAGCTGTTGTGCTGGAATATGAACCTGGTGATCGGGCTAATTATGTATGTATAACAGGCAAATTGTGAACTGCAGCTATATTAGGAACAAACAACTGGAGAGAAACATGGCGGTTCTTTATATATATGTCTACCGTTAAATTTGATTGTCTGAATGTGCTACTTTCCAAAATATTCAGTGTTTAAAATTTAATTTATTATTTATTTCTCCTTTTTCCCACCTCCACCTCTTTCATCTTTTGTTCTTTCTTCTTCTTTTTCTTCTTCTTCTTCTTCTTCTTCTTCTTCTCCTTCTTCTTCTCCTTCTTCTTCTTCTTTTTATGCTTCTGATAGACTGAAGAAGTGTTTCGCCACAAGCTGATCTCTCTGTTTCTTCCTCGGTCTTCCTATTTCTCTTCTTCCGTGCATCTTGTAATTTGTTAGTAAATTCGTAATATTGCATTCTACAGTGCCTACTGGACATCAGCTCTATTCTTTCGCGACTATCGTCATTTCATCTCTTCTCAACAGTCTGAAGCCAGTGGCTGCTAATCAACATTTCATTATAAAGTTCTTCTTTAGTTTCGCCTTAGAATCCAATTTCTACGCCACGCTCAACGGATTGACGATATGCAGATTCAAGTCTCCTTGAACGTTACGTCTTATCTGTTAGTAAATCTTTACAGACGTCCCGCAACTCGCAGTGATTAGTGTTCGGTCTCCATGAAGGTGTAAGTGCTACGGTGTTTCGAAACGTCGGTGACGATTTGCATATAGGCACGACTTAACATCCCAGAAGAATCGAGTCTTCAGCAATACCGCTGTGTGAGTCTAAGATCGCAGGTTTTAACGCCTTTTCTTCGGGTGTGAAATGTTGCCTTTCTGTTAGGAGGGGCGTAACAATACGAGACAATAGAGTTGAGGAGCGGTTTTTGGATTTAAAGAAATGTGAAATGGTTGGATCATTATGAGTAGGGGAGACCGAAGCTGTTAGGAGAGGAACTTTCTAAAGTTTCACTTTTTCCACCTGATTCTCAAATAAAACCGCCTGGTCCTTTTGGCAATACGGCAAGAGCTTGTGAGAGTGTAAACTCTGTGAATTTGGGTCAGATTTGTGTCCAGCGTCCGACATTTGTGAAAGCGTTGTACAATTGTACAATTGTACAATTGTACAATTGTACAATTAACGTGTTAGGTCAGTAGTGCTTGTAATAAAGCGCCATAATTACAACAGATACAACTAGGATTCTGCAACATTATGACGTCATGTTCTTCTGCAGCCATCTCTATATTTTATCTACCTCAGAAACGTACGAAACTGACCGACCAGTTCAGTGAAGACCTATTTTATCAGGGATTGAAATTTGTAATTCAAAACACGAGAATGCGGTGGTTACTGTAAGACAACTTCACGTAAAACTTCCCGTTTCCCTCAGATTCGTAGGTTTCGATCTTTAAAGAGAATAAGAACAGGAACACAGTCTGGAAAACATAAAAGTAACATTCATTGTAATGTATAACTTCAGGTGTCATTTCCGTATTCTGCTCTTATTATCGCCCGCCAATACAAAGAATTCGCCGACTAAAGAAAGACAAGCCATTCTAATTGCCCCGGTATAGCCGAAATGTAGTGCCTATGTACAGCCCGGTGTACGTACCCATGAGTTAAACTTTTAACAATTCCCCATATATTTGTAAACTAAAAACGTTGATCCACACTGTTTCAAACATTCATCACAGCTACAATATTACCCTAAACGAAAGGTTGCTCAGTAAAATGTCCGTCGTGCTGGCTTTGACTGTACGTTGTGAAACTGTGTTTTACCTGTGTCTGTCCACATTTAGTACATGAAAATGGACCGAACTGTGTCTGATTTTCCGTCGTCGAGCCGAAACTCTGTGGCAGTAGCTCTCCTTGTATTCGCAGCCCTTGTTATTGTGCTGCCCCTGCGACGTCACGATCTTTTCCCCATGAGCCCACTGTCCTATTTTTATACAAAACCCACAACGTTTAGCAAATAGATTCTAATTCAGGTTGCTGAGGCTATGTAGAAGGTAACATTGTGTCGTAGTTCTACGTTCAGATACAGGGACAGGGCCCAAGAGAGTGTGAATGTTTTCATATTTTTTTCCAACTGACGGCAGAAACATGACCCATTTGATGTTTGTGTGACCGTGCATCACTTATACAGTAATATAAACAGCCAACTAGATGCAACAATATCAAATTTTATCGAAAATTACAATCAGCTCAACATGTTTCGGGCGATAATTTCGCCCATCCTCAGGAGCAGTAGACTGTGGTATAAAGCACCGTCGATGCTGCCTGCAGGCAGCTTCGACGGTGCTTTATGCCACAGTCTACTGCTCCTGAGGATGGGCGAAATTATCGCCCGAAACATGTTGAGCTGATTGTAATTATCGATAAAATTTGTTATTGTTGCATCTGTTTGGCTATTTATATTGTTACACAATCCATTCTGAGATGCTGTGTTTCTTGTGTAAAATTTTTTAGAGAGAGACTTCAAATAAGTAGCCTTAAGCATTATATCAAATAAGTAGCCTTAAGCATTATATCAAACCAACTTCCAATAAATTTAAACTTCATTAACTTACAACTGCTACTTTCTAGAGCAGTGAATTAAGAACTTTCAACTGCATATCAAAGGAATGTAATCTGTAGATCTATTTAGGAGTTGAAGGATAAAGAGGGTTCGTAAAATCCACATGATGAGAAGAACATACTTCTAGTTTAATTACTGAAAGCGCCATCTTGGAAAGCGCCCTCTCTGTCACCCTTGGTTTGTAGAACTGGAATTGAATGGAATATTAGTGGAGAATATTATTCTACCCTTCTTCTTTATAATTTTATGCTTGTGTCAGTCCGTACATTCGCTGCTTCTGTCTCTATCTCATTTATATACGCAGTCTTTTCGCACATCAGCTACGTACGGTACCCATAATCGCGTGCCAGCCACCCGCAACCCTTTCAACACGGTCCTGTACCACCAGTGATCAGGGCGCTATCTTTGCCTTCTACACATAATATTAATCTGATTTCTTGTCCTGAAGTTTCTCATAATGTTCCACGTGTTGAGCGCCCCCCCCCCCCACCACACACACACACAAAAAGCCGCAAAACTTTTTTGTTTCGGTTGACATAGAAGACCTGTTATACCCTGAGTCATTAAAGTTGGATTGCAAAAAAAAAG
>Ga0123352_10011347_pt1 | contig 14036 bp, 5 predicted proteins | sample TergutLab28metaG_FD_89700 | JGI IMG/M metagenome (GOLD analysis project Ga0123352, IMG submission 89700) | Labiotermes labralis P1 segment gut microbial communities from Petit-Saut dam, French Guiana - Lab288 P1 | ecosystem: Host-associated > Arthropoda: Insects > Digestive system > Gut ...
CGTTAATACGTCCATCTTCAGGAGCTAGCGAGTACTTGTTGTGTTGTGTAGGCTGACTTGAGGCGTGCTGATGTTATGTAGCGGGATTGTCTGTTGGTGATGTGGTATCCGAGTGTAGGCTGATATAGGCAAAAATCAGTCGAACAAAAATATTTTACAATTAAAATAATCAAACATTAAAACAAATTTTATAAAGACTTTCCTCCGAAATACACTCAGTACAAACCAGTTCAGTACTTTCGGATATAAGGCATGATTGCGGAGAAATATGATTTCACCATAATGTGTAAAATTTATGATTAGCCTGCAAACAATTCTTCATGCCGACTACAATAAAAAGAGATGCCAAAACTTTAACGCATATAGCGTATAAAGGCAAACATGTAGAGGTTTATTCCAAAAATAAATTTGAGAAATTAGTGCATCTAGTTGGTTTTATTATAAGAAAATATACTGATATTTCTGAAATGGACATGATTCAGGCTTCCGCCGCGATGTGCATGAGGTCTGTGCTTTTCTGGTATCTTACACAGCGTAGAGTGGTAATTCCTCACCGACGTCTCTCAACAGCTTATCGGTCCTAAATTCTTGACCCTTGAAGACGGGACAGATAGGTTGCCCGAAACGTCGGTACGTAATTACCACGCTAGGTTGCGTAATATACCATAAGAGTGCAGATTTCAAAGATGTTCTCATTTAAATTGAACGTCCTCTAATATTCACACTCAGTGTACAAATGGACGTTTGCTGAATATAGAGTAGCACAACAGACAGTTTCTTCCTATACGAAAAAGGGGTCCATATTAAATATTGTTTATTGTAACAGCAAATACTGTTGCTTCACTTTCTGTATTCTCTAATATTTATGAAAAAACACAAAAAGGAAGGGTCCTGAAACTGACTAAAATACTATTTTTTTTAAATTTTATGTTAAACCTCGTTTTTGTGTGTTATTATTGCTGAAATATTTTAGATAATATGATTTACTATTTAGCTTCTCCGAAACAGCCTTTTAATTGTTTCCTTCAATTTAGACGAATAGAAATAAGAGAAACGATGTTGAAAAGAAGATCGTAGCGCAATGGATGTCCCGCCATACGCACGAAGAGAATGAAGAAGCAGACACATGCGTTTCTTACAATCTTTACAGCAGATCTTAGTAATTAACCAACTTAATGCACAAATTCTTATTGTATAATGTTTGTTATATTCCTCTACATGTTTCGAGCACTATGTGCTCATCATCAGGAGGTCAAATTGTAGTATACAGCATCTGGTATCGTCACGCTTAATAGATGGCCGTTCAGTGAACAGGCGCACCGGACGGCCACCTACAGAGCGTGACGATACCAGATGCTGTACAATACAATTTGACCATCTGATGATGAGCACAACAGTGCTCGAAACATGTAGAGGAATATAATAAACTTATTAAAAAAACAAGAATTTGTGCATTAAGTTGGTCAATTGCTAAGATTATTTTCACAGAATATTTTAGGACTGGTAGTGACATATAAGTGTGAGGATCTCTTCATTGTCCGTCGCAATAACGACTCAAGATTACACTGCCATAATTGAGAACGTTACTGCCTATTGGTCACTGTAAGCGAAAAATTATTCACACCTCATATTTCATAACATTTAATAAACAACCCACAAAAGTTGGCACCGCTGCGAGGGAATGCAGTGGAATATTTATTAACTCTTGTATCAGATTTAATTTTTGCACGACCGAACAACTGAAAATTTACGACTACTTACTATGCATATAAACATAACGTGCTTCTTTATCGTACTGTTACGTTGCCAAGTTGGATATGCAAATCAAAGTCTCGGGTGGAAAGTGAAAAATCAGGAAGCTGAAACCTACAGCAAGATGATAACGTAAAAGATGAAATATTTTATGCTTTGCGGCGTAAAAGTTGTAGATTGGTAAATGAAGTACAGAGCCAATATGCAAAAGTGAAGGAAAATGCAATTATCCTGGGCGTGAGCAGTAGGTCATAAAGTTGAACGCAAGACTTTAACACAAGTAGCAAACTAGGACAAATTTTATCTGCATACTTCGGTAGCCTTTGCCGTCATTTGCTCCACAGCAGACTTCGTATGGTATTAGCAAAATTCAGAGGTCTTCTCTGCCTAAAAAAACCCTATTACATGAAAAAGTTTATCTTTAGCGGATATTTGGCAACGTAACTTTCGATGCTGCATGGTATTTTGTACATTTGACGTCGAATTTTATGACATTGTAGTGTAAAGGAAGCACTGTTGGTATTTTTTGACAGACAGTATATAAAGCGAAAACAAAGGAAAGTATGTAATGTGAGTTTTCATAATTAGTGTTTTTGGGAAAATATCACTCAGGCCTTAAAGTGAAGGAATGTGAGATAGGAAGGACACGCTAGCACGAACAGGGCAGATGGGTGTACACAAATATTTGAGATCGAAAGATGCTCTGGGGACCACCTTGTTTTCTGTTCACTGGGTAATGCAGGCTCTTTCGCCGGGGTAGAGCGTCCAGATTGTAGATGGCAACTATAGTGCCGAGGTAAATAATGAGTAGATTTGGATCTAAAATTCCTCTTACACCTTCATGACTGGCAGAGGGATGAATTTAATGTAATTTCACTTCTTAAATCAGGAAACACAAAGGGAGGGTAACACTAGGCTTAGGTTAAAGAAGGAGGCAGTGACAATATCAGAACACGAGACACTGATCGCCGACCGGTCCTAAGGCTAGCGGGGTCTGACGCTAGAACCAAAGTAGGACGTTAGGTGAAGGCTGGTGGTTCACGTCGCATGACTGACCGAGTTGGGTCAGGGTTACAAGAAATTACCAGGGTCTGTGTCTCACTGTAGCGACTGACCCACCCATTTGGAGCGATCTATTCTATTGAAACTGCTATTGTTACACAGCACTGAATAGTACAAGAAGAAAATATTGATGAATGGTATATAAAAATTCGAAATTGGCGATAAAGGACCATTTGAACACACTACAAAGATATTCACCCTGAGAATTAAAAATATCAAGACGAACGTGGAGAGACGACAGTTAGTATTCGATCTGGGCACCCCTCAAATAAAAGTGTGAAGCGCTACACTAAACTGATCTGATGGACAACATACGCGTAGTGTATAAATCTTCATACGATACTGCAAGAAGGAATCTAAAAATTGAGAAGTGTAAAACTGAGCTATTCGAGAGAAACCCAGTAAGAGGAGCCAAACGTAACCTCCTAGTTTTGCAACTAAAGCCTCGTTATAGCAGCACACTTGTTGCTTGAGTAAACAGTGCTTGTTAGCAATGTCAGAAAGATTCTTCTAAAAAGCATACGAATTGCAAGGCACGTGACAAGAACATATATATATATATATATGTTTGTCATTAAAAAATGTCTCCAATGACTAGTGTCATTAATTAAGAAGTTATGTGTCCTAAATAGACAGACACACGTCTTTGAGCAACAAATGAGTTATTTTTCAAACAATAATTAAATCGCAAAAAGAGTAAGCGCACATTCAGTTTGCATTTGTTTCTCCTATCCTAACCCAATACGTTTAAAGAAATGTATTTCACAGAAGCGTTCAACGTAAATAACTTGAGATTATATTTTCCTTATTTTCTTCCTAAGTGTTCTGGAATCGCTATAGTAAACAACCCCTCTGTCAGTTATGGGTATCTCAAAACGAAGTAAATCAATAACTACCCTAGCCTTATACGTAATTGTTGTAGTAGAAATAAGAGAAGTGTAAAAAGGTACAGTAATTCAGGTGCTGGGTCATTCGACATTCAGCGCAGGAAATCATCTTAAATGAAATGCTAATTTACCCGACTTTCTTACATCTCGTCCAGTGCTAAAGCCGGTGATGGATATTTGTCAATATTTAAGGAAAGTTTTAATAAGAGACTGTCAAATTTATAATAATAATAATAATAATAATAATAAACTGCACCTTTGGTATATCTGTTTTAATGCAAAGTTGTGGAGATATAAACGTGTGTGTCTAAGCAGGTTTCATCCACTGACCAGGAAATTTCAAATGTACGAGTGCTTAGAATTTAAATGCTCGCACTTCTCTCTCTACCCTATAGCAGTAAAATCACGACATCTGCGGCCTTCATTTGCAATGCACTCTTAAGGACACTTCTGCTTTTCGTAGGTTGATGCCTCCTACTTTCTTGTCCTGATCTCTTGACAACTTTCTCTTCTGTAACACATACGTTCATTCATTGTCTGTCTTTGAAAACTTATTGCCTTCCGTACTACTCTGGGTGAACCTTAATGAATGCTTCATCGTCACACAACACTCCCCATTCGTAATCAATACTGAACTACCGTACGGCCACCTGAAATGGTGTATATATGGCGTGTAGCTATTAATAGCTTCAGATCATTATGCAGCAGAGCCTGTGAAACATTGACCCAAAACTTAGCCACCAGACATTTATTTCTCTTCTCTCCCCCATCCATCTGTCCAGATATTCCATTTTTCCTTTCTTTATGTCATCTTATTTCTTCCCGTTTCTTACTTTAGTGCATTTATTACTTCCTAAGTTACCTATGCTGTTATTGTGAGATTTATTACGTGTATGTAGCTTGTTCCCTGTTGCTTGGAGGCCGTTCTAATTGCCCTTCACAATAATGGCATACAAGCTTTTAATAATTAATTTACTGATGCACATAAAGCCCATCAATACACTGAAACTTAATATATTCTGAAATCCGAAATCCTGCATCTGAAAAAATGTTGGTGTCAAAATTCCGAGAAGTGGACATTGAGTAGCATTTGAATAAGTATCCATGTACATATCATTTTCTACATACTGCAATAGAATGAAAATTTCATTGTAAATCCAATACATTTGTGTCACAAACGAGCAAAAAACATGAGTGTTTAAAACAAATTCAGTGAGAAATAATAAAATGTGACATCGTACACAAAATGTCGCTGTCTTTCATTCTTACCAATAACACACATTACTTGTGTAAAGAAAAACCAACTTGATGCACAACTTATTCTCAGTACATTTCGTCAACCTCTGCATGTTTCGGGCGTATCTAGGCCCATCATCAGGAGGTACAACCGTATGTATACAACAGTTGGTACTTATTATTCTTTTTAAATGATTGTCTTGTTGTGCTGGTTGGATTGGTTCCAATCCAACCAGCACAACAGACAGTCATCTAAAAAGAATTGTAAGTACCAACTGTGGTACACATACGATTTACCTCCTGATGATGGGCCTAGATACGCCCGAAACATGTAGAGGTTAACGAAATATACTAAGAATAAGTTGCGCATCAAATTGGTTTTTCTTTACACGATTATATCGAGAGGCACGGTCAACAATACATAAAAACACACATTAATTTTTAGAAATGTACTGGTATACACAATTTAAAAAATACGGCGCTAAAGTTTGTGCACCTTTAATTAAGAAATGTGTCCAGTAAAATAAAGAATTCGCTTCTTGCAGAGCAAAAACTTGTGTACCATTTGTATGATTGAAACATTAACTTCAAAACACGCCATTGTGAAATATAATGGCATAAAGTAGAGAATAACGAAATATTACATAAACAATTCTTCTTAGACTTTTACTGTTGGCTTATAAATTTAACAAGAAAAACATGTGTTTACAGAAAAACTGCGCAAAGACAAGAATCATGGCCGGTACACATCACCAAATATCTGACTGCGCAGGGTGTCCTAAATCTCAGCTAAACGTTTAGATAAATGTGCACAAATATCCGGTTTAATTTCTTTATTACTGACCGAATTTAGAAAACTGTACCTCTGTGAATTTGGAGAAACTGAACTAGAAACAAGGCATGCCACTTCCTCATGCCAGTGCCAGCACATTTAAAGCGGAAAATTCCTGCTAATATGAGAGACATTTTTGGGTTCAGTAAATTTTTGGACACCCTACGCATTATTAGGTTTATCTAATCAGACGGTATGTTATCGGCACTAATCCATGAAACATTTAAAATTTTAATTAAAAAAACCGATAAGTAAGACAGCACTTGGCAGACCAAAGCATAGAAAGTGCGGACCAAAATGATCTGCAACAAGGTAAGGGCAAGTGTTGCTCTTTTGTGACAAAGTAATAAACTTTCAGTTTCTGAAAGAAGCGAGGATTTTCACGATAAGCTGAAAAATTTATCAGTTTCTAAATGAGGACCCCGCTTTATGGGAACATGATATTACACTTTACATTTGCATTACACTAACAACAAGATAATCCGAGAATCGCAGGCATTTCTTGTCTTCGCCCAGTCTTTATACTTTAAGTGGTGCTGCCGAATATTGCAAAAGAGGAAGGAGTTGTTAAGATATTTTGGTTAACACTCTTACACGATCAGTGCAGGAATTACTTGACTTATAAGAAATATCTCAAAGCACTAGGCCTGACTTAAAATAAGGACGTAACCAAATTTTAGATATACGTTACAGCTCGCTAAATATACGTTCTAGAATTTCAACTTCGCTTATTTAATTTGTTGAACGTCGTGAAAATATAATGCAATTAAGTATATCTCAGACAGTTTTAACGTCCAGTCTGAAATAGTTCCGCCCAAACTGCTTCATATCAGTGGCAATTCAAAAGATTTTCTTACCAAGAAGTATAATCATTTTACGGAGACACAAATAATATAATTAACACTTTGTATTATTGGTGTGTTGCACTTACCGCTGTGATTGTGCAGAAAATAATAAATCGGAAGACATACTGTTTGCATTAAACTATTTTAAATACATAATTTCCACAGTCCATAACATATCCAAGACTGGACTGTGTCCTCATATGCAGCCCCTAACAACTGTAATTTCTGTCTCAGTTTCTTCATTCTTATGCAGAATATTACTAAAGATGCGGTATTTTAGAGACAATCATAAAAATCGTTACATGGATTACAATTTGGAGTGCAATTTAAATGGCACATTACATAAATAATACGCCCATTATATGTATTTCCTACCTAATCCCTGCCATAGTTTTGTAGCGTTTCGACAGATAATGACATTGGAGTGAGGCTAAATTACTTCGAATTGACAAATACCAAGCGCCCTGACACAATCCACCTCACTGGAAGCGGTTTGGAAGTGGACGTACCAGCGGCACTTCACTCTTTTGTTCATTAATCGATGAACATGCAGGCTGCTGTATTCCGCATGTATTACAAAACACAAGTATATACAAGTGCCGGAGCAGTGGGAGATTAACAAAATGCTTCTCTACCTAAACTGGAGTATTTCACATTTTTAAGAGGAAAGTTTTTGTCCCATACCAGGTTATCCCTCGTATAAGTCGCCATCACAAACGGACGTACTGTGCAACAAACGCCACCACAAAAACGAATTTACGCTGAGGAATGAAAAAACTGACAGCTGCCCTACGTTGCGCTCTGTCCGTACGCACTTTGTGTAAAGAGGTATAACAATCCCTGCATAGGCCTGGACAGGGTTCCCGGAGGTCGAGACTCTCAGATTTCAATACAATCGGTCCATGAAGGTAGTAAGGTTGTTAGCCCTACGCATCGGCTGCCTTTACCCCCAGGAAATATTCCTGTTACTCATTTCTGTTAGTCTAAGTAGACTATAGGGTCATAATACGGCCGAGAGGGTTATGTCAAAGCAAAATTACAATGACAACATCGGGAATCGAACCTGCGACCTTCTGGCTTGTATCACAGTGCCTCAACCAATTGCGCTACCAAATTCCTAACGCTTGTCGTGTAAGGAAACAAATTTAAAGTCGTAGACAAAACGTCTACAACAATAAATTTTGTCGAAGGCCACACTGCTAGGTCTAGAATGCTCATAATAAACAACTTCTGCTTGTCGGGGTTTTAGGTACACCGTAGACGTCAGGCCGTAAAGTGCGATGAAGGCAAGGGGGGGGGGGTAGATTATAGCTGCACTCTTTTTTAACTTCTGTACTAGAGAGTGGTGGGTGGTCAACGCCACCTCCGGCCGATTACCTTTTGGCAAGGCCCGGTACCCATATCACAGGAGCTTGGGTAGACCACAGGGTAGATCTGGGCGGGTATAGGGAATAGCAACTTCATCTCCCTCTCCGGGATTCGACCCCTGAACCGTCTATCCCATAGTGAGTCGCTACATCGACTAGCTATCCTGTCATATTACGTACCAAGAATTTCTGTGTTCATGTCTACGAATTGTACGTTTCATTTTCAATATAACTGATATACTAATAGTGTGCCATAAGTATGTCCATAAGAGATGCAATGGTGAGCGAATGTGTCACATAAAGCCTATTGATACATGACCTGAGCGTATGAAACATGTGGCAACATCGGCGCTTCCATCAAATCCAATTACGCTGGAAGACTAACCGACCTTTTATTTCATTTTGTACATGTGTTAATCAGGCAGTCGTTCCTTCAGCTGTTTCTGTACTTCCATGCTCTTTCTTTAATTCGGGGACAATTTCCAGTTCCATGGCTTATAGGATGTCTGAGATAAGTAAAAAGGATTAGGAAATATTAATTATGTGAGGCGTTTTAGGGTCGTGATTCCTGTACACTTATGGTTTCGGTATACACATGAAGAGTCTGGAGAAAATAAAGAAAACCAGTCATGATAGCCAGCAGCGTGTTCGAGTTTAGAGGCTGGTACATCCCGATGACAGTGTCATCGCGACACAAGCCTACTCAGTTACTGGCCCTTGATACAGTCATGTTCAAGAGAATTCCGAAACATCCATTACAAACAGCACTGACGTACCGTTTACACTTTCTGACATGAGAGTACAATATGGAAAATGTTGTCTGCTGATTTGATTACGCCATTAGTGATGTTGGCAACTGCGGGCTCTTTCGTCTTTGTCGTTTGTTTATACGAAGACTTTAGCTTATTGCACTCGCGTGTTATACATATACATATACATATACTTATACATATACATATACACATCACATCTACATATACATATACATATACACATCACATCTACAGAATTTCGGATGTTAACAATACAACCGTCAGCTTACTGTCACAATTTCAACTTACGACAAGTTATTTGCGATTCTCGTGGCGGTGAATACGAAACCAAAGTCTTGTGGGTTGTCAAGACCTGCAGTTCCGTAAACAGAAAAAAAACACCAACAAATGCACTGTTTATTAACTTCGTTAAAAGTTTTAAATTTACATTAAAATACGCAATAATATCGCTCCTACATGTTTCGGTCTTTAATGACGACCATCAGGGAGCTTTATCTGTACGTAACTAAAGTTATATTTATGTTAAAACACTCGGTAAAATTACGTCGTTTTATATACATATACATTTATTAGGTGATGTGGTACTTGCCACTTCACCTAATATATATATATATATATATGTATTTATGTATAAAACGACGTAGTTTTACCAAGTGTTTTAACATAAATATAACTTTAGTTACGTACAGATAAAGTTCCCTGATGATGGTAATTAAAGACCGAAACATGTAAGAGCGATACTATTGTGTATTTTAGTGTAAATTTAAAACTTTTAAACAAGTTAATAAATAGTGCATTTGTTGGTGAGTGAACTATGCAGATTTCAAAATGCACGGCGCAACGACAAACACAGAAACATACAGTTTTGAGGTACCTTGTTGCCTTCTTCTGGAAGTAGCAGTTTCCTCTGGAACATTGATACAGATATACCAAACTACACGACATCACATTTTAGAAGTCCATAGTCCTCAAGACGAAACTGAAAAACCTAACGTCTAGCTATCCTCAGCGACATTCTACCCAGTGAGTCCAAAAAAGTTGAACAATGGAAATATTCAAATCAACTCTCTCATGCGATATTTGAGGATCTCCCAGCAGTATAGTGGAGATTCAGGGCTTTCGGGAAGTGATGCTTTGTCATTCGAAGAGCAGTTCTGAATTCTCGACGAAACGTCGGAATGCACTCAACCAACGACACAGCATCACGTCCCGGGAGACCAGTATCCTCAGACTCATCACCTCTGTTGTACATCGGTCACAGTAAGGCACCGAAATAAACACCCGGCTCGTAGATAAAATTAAAAATGAAATTGAAATGTCACAAACATTAGAATATGAAGAAAATATGCATTAGCTTCGTCTCTGTGTTTGTATATTTTTCTTCTGATTTTCAGCCCTCACTTGCTTTTGATCATCCTGGCTGAAGCTGTCCCTGTCTGACTGAAGAAATCAATATTTCTAGGTGGCTGTACTTTTGGTGGGATTCCAGTTTTGCCCCCAGCGATAGGACGACAGTAAAAATAACGACATGGCTAGCATAGAGGATGAAAATGTGTTTCAAATGACGTCCGGATCTTTTACTACCCACCATCTCGTCTGTTAGACATGACAGGAATATCAGCAATGGATTTCAAAGCCTGAAACCCGAGACCTCCTGAACTAAAGCTCTCCCATCTTAATGTTATTCATGTGCATTAACAGACAATTTGCACATAAAACGAACAAATGCACTGATATTAAAATTATATTTTACTCAGAGTTTGTCACAAATCTGACATATTTCGATCCGTCTTAATCATCCTCAGAGAATTACTGAACATCATTAAAGCATATGTATAAAAACATAGATTGGTTTATTAAATACATTAAATTTTTCTCCCCATCACGTGTTCACTATAATCAATCGGAAGGATTCTTACAAAGAATGTAGAAAAGAATGTCCATGTGGCAGTGTGCACCTGATGTGGCTTAATTAGGCTACATGCAATAATATAATGTCGGAGAAGTTGCCGCCAATGCACGGCGCTTTATATACTACATCTCGCCAATAAGTAAGACAGAACTCACGTGTACATATAAAATGTAGGATGTTCATATGTGAAAAGAAACAGTTTCTAGTCGTTAACTAGTGGATTTTAGTAAATAAAAAAGATTACGTAAACATATTCTAAGATTCTGGCAACCATATTCTTTATGGACTACTGTAATATGTTAAAAAGAATCGTCTGCAATTTAAAGTTCGCGCTACACTCTTTATCAGTGTTACTGTGTGGAGAAGAACAAATAAAACCCGGTAACTCTTCGGAGTTTACAGTCAAAAAATGTATTTGAATACAGAAAATCTTACATAAAAATTTGCATTCTTAAAATTGAGTAGAATTTGATATTTTATGAACATGCGACGGAACTGGTAAAGGCAAAATACAAGGTGGAGCGTGAACTGAAACACATCTCACTGCAGATGACAGGAATCCTCACTAAATAAGTAACACCGTGAAGTAGTTATGTCTTTGTTAAGATCACTCTTTCTCAGTTAGTCATGGAATTCCCCACAATTTACTAACACGACGATTTCACTGCCGTTTTCACAAGTGCCAGCCAATTGTCCTTGTATTGAGCCAAATTGAATCTATACCACGTCATCTTATTTCTCTAAGATTTATTTCAATATTATCCTTCCAGTTACATGTGGGTCTTCCAAGTGGTCTCTATCCCTCAGTTTCTCCCGCCAAAAAATATTTCTGACAAACCTGTTTAAATTCCCAGTACTGGTGTCCTATTCGGGAATTTACAGGAGAAGGTCTAATGCTGCAAACTCCGGAAGTGCTCAGCCTAAATATGGAATGGAGCGTCTGGTGTAGGGAAAAATCCTTTAGAATTTTTAGAATCTTAAACGTGTTGCCGGTCACATTTAACTATCTGTAATTCCATGTTGTCAGGGAATTTCCACAAGACATGATCGTGTAATGAATAATGTGTTCTACTCAACCTTCACAATTCTTCAATACCATTCGAAATTTAACAAACTGTGCAGTTGAAAAGAGCTTCTTTAAAAAGTTGTCAAATCACGTTCAATTCTTTAGGAACTGGTAAACATATAACGATATATAGCAACAACTTTGCTAAATGGATTATGGTAATTCACGCGGCTGTTAAAACAAGTTCCTTTTTATCATAATTAATTCACATCTTCCATCTTATGAAGTGAAAGATTTAAAAGAAGTTTCTTCAATGCCTACTTAATTTGAATGCATATTTTTTCCGAATTTCTACCAGAACGTCATAAAAATATACATTAATGGCTGAGGATAACCAGGTTTAAAGAAGACAGGCACAACTTCTCCAGTGATCTCTGAATTCTTAGGAGAACATATTTTAATCCGACAGCTTTTACTTCTGATATAAGATGATGTCGAATTTACGTATGCCCATTATACAATGCTGTAGTGGCTTCGGCAAGCAATAACAGGTCCTTAAAGTTGGATTTCAGACCTACGCAGTGCGACACAAATGACAGAGCTTAATAAATACTAGCAGGTACGTTTATCGCACCAAAGCTCTGTTTCGTTAACAGTCCTGCTTTAAATACATCCCCTTATTTTCGCGTCACCTCGAGAATGATACGGACGAGTACGTGTCTTCAGATACTGTCACGGAATCTCTACAGGCTATAAGAACTAAGGAAAAATGAACTTAACAAACACCTCTGGATATGCACTGAAGAATTTGCCTGCTGGTGACAAGGTCACCAGCAGGCAAATTCTTCAGTGCATTATACCACAAGCTGTAAACACAGTCTAGTGTTCCTGAGGATGGGCGAAATTATCGCCAGAAACATGTTGAGCTGATTGAAATTACTAATAAATTGTTACTTTTGAATCTGTTTGGTTGTTTATACTATTGTGTCAGAGATGCACGGACACACAAACATCAGATTTACAAATAATTCACTTAATTCGCATGTACAACACGGCCTTGCGCTCTACCATAAATTGCTCCTGCTTCAAAAACGTTTTATTCACTCATCTTCTGCCCGCTGTAAGCGTATTAGTACTTCAAGTCTCTCACATTTCGTTACTCTTACGATTACTCAGTTACTGGATTGTAAATTGCCACTGATTCAAAAAGAAATGCAGCATTTAGGGAACAAATTTTCAGTTTCACAGTAACAGTTGCATTAAGTGTTATGATCAACATTAGATAGAGTTTAGTGGCCATACACAGCGGGTGTTGCACAAAATGTTAGTGTCAGCACTAGATGAGGGTGAGTAGGCATATACGGCATAAGTTACACAAAATGTTTGCATCCGCAATAAATGCAGGTGGGTGGTCATAAACAGTAGGTGTTGCACAAAGTGTTAGCGTCAGCACTAGATCAGGTGAGTGGTTATATACAGCAGGGGTTGCAAAAGGTGTTAGCATCTGCACTAGATTCAGGTGAGTGGCCATATGCAGCAGAAGTTACGCGCAACGTTAGCATTAGCACTAGATAGAGATGAATGGTCATACATCCGCTCTGAAAACGTCCATGCCCGCAAAACGCGACGCCAGGCTGTTCTTTTGTGGCTGCATGTATTGAGTCATTTTGACTGGCGTTGATTGCAGTTCTGTGCGCCAAATGTAACTGGTATTGTGTGGTATGGTCTGACTAGGAGTGCCCGCACACTAAATGTGTAATTCAGCTGCCACGTAAGGAAGTAAACAGAATAAATTATTTTTGCAAAAGATCATTTAAAAACAACGATCGTTATTTGCCTCCAAAATCTGTTGAAGCTTGTCTAGTGATTCTGTCTGTGCCACTGACGCAACGTAAAAATCGACTTCAGACACAGAAAGCGTGCCACGCCAAACAACAGGCATGTCCTTCAAGTAAATATAGAGCCGCAACTGCGAGTCGTTCCCATTAAAACTAGATTCAGTTAGTCCGCACCGCATTGTTGATGTCCCTTCATTATGAATCGTTGGGACCACGCCCAGCCAGTCAGTTTTTAAGCATATTCTGAATATTTCAAATGAATCGATTGCATGCGTGTTACATGTCTAGATTATCTCATTTTTCTTAATTTGTTTATTCTGAAAATATCTGCGCAAGGCTTTGGAAAAACTTCCACCTGAAAGAAAGAGTCTGCTGATTTGGTGTGTGCATAACCATTATTTCTTTAATATGTATTTGGAACAGTAGAAGTGGACGATACTCCTCCCCCCCCCCCCTGTTAATACTTAAAACATTTTATTTTTCCAACCTAAGCTAAAAAAACAATACAACCAGCCCAAAAACCGAC
>Ga0123352_10011348_pt1 | contig 14033 bp, 9 predicted proteins | sample TergutLab28metaG_FD_89700 | JGI IMG/M metagenome (GOLD analysis project Ga0123352, IMG submission 89700) | Labiotermes labralis P1 segment gut microbial communities from Petit-Saut dam, French Guiana - Lab288 P1 | ecosystem: Host-associated > Arthropoda: Insects > Digestive system > Gut ...
CCCGTTGCGCTGACCACGTGACACCCCTCTATCCGCAAAAGTTGGCACTAACTTCGCCGACCGGCGGCGGCCGCTCTGTCGGTATAGTTCGCGTGCGGACTAAGGCCACGGAGTTTTTTAGTACACTTATGTATACGGTGTGGCATTTTGACAAATATAAACTTGCATTTGAATTATTTATGAGTCACGGGACTAATGAAATATTGTAGTTTCCTCAAGCCAACATCTGGGTCTGAGTTTTTCGACACATTCACGAATATTATTCTCTTCAGAATATTTCCACTATAAAACATTTATTCATAAAATAGCTTAGAAAACTAAAATGACAAATTCCAGGAGAACCTCTCGCGGCCCGGTATAATTGATGCCAGGGCCCGGTACCGGGCCGCGGCTCGGCGGTTGAGAAACACTGCTCTACTGTATTTCCACCCATTTTTTTAACAGAAGGACGAGCGGGCACTGCATGGAAACCTTCAGAGCCGTAAATTTTCTCACCCCTCCAACAAATGTAGTGTCTGTCATTACATGTCCTGCTTTTCTTATTATTTTTCTTTCTGTTGTCGTAGCCTGACACTAGTCTTGGCCTTAGTTTTTGTCGTAAAATTCTGAGGGAAATTAGGCCGAAAGAGAAGCACACGACGGTACGGCGTTATAGAGCCTGATGTTGCTAATGGCGGTCTGATTCTGGTAAGGATTGCAACACTGCAGAGGGACGTGTAGGATAATGACTCGCTGAGATGATTTGAAACTATGCGTGAAAACAGCATGCACGGTCATTTTCTGTTTTAACACGTTTCAAGGAAATTCTTAATTGAAGCGTGTTTGAAACTGTGGGGCACGACCCACCGGTGAAGCGGAATGATGATTAGAAAGCGTCATACTAACTGGGGAAGGGTACTGATAGGGGCAGTGGTGTGCTACTCTCCGTCTTAACCACATCGGTAGAGCATGGTTTTTTTCTTGAGACATTGCGTGTGCTCAAGTAGTCATTAAATTTAATGAATATGATGGAAGATAAAAATGCATCACGATGTTCACATGAGCCTGTCATTGGCTCCATTCCCGAATCACATAAACATATTCATCGTTCTCAGATTCTGAGTTTATAGCAGCTGGTTATGGAGATACATTTACCGAGCTCTTGACTACAAAACATGTAGAAATGCGGCATTCAGTTACCACAGCATTCAAAAATTGAATGCGTGACGGTGAGAATCGTACACATCAGTATGCCGCACGTCTCTTAGTCGTAGGGCGCGGCTTCTTAGTGTAGAAAAACTCCGTTGATGTGCGAGCGAAATACTTATTGTACTTATTGTACTTATTGTACTTTCGTATTCAGTGCCACTTCTGCTTAGATTGGGTACAATGATAGGATGGCAGTCAACAATGAGTTGGAAGCGTGTTGAGGGAATCACTTGTGATTTAATTCAGTGTATGTACCTAGGCGAACTGAGGAAGACCACGAAGAGCAAGCTGTTAGTGTCATAAGACCAGTATCTGAACCTAGGACTTTCCGAGTACGCCGCACGTATTCTCCCTACTCTACCGCGAATGTCGGCCGGAAATAGATGTTTAATACCAACCGTTGTTTATTCATTAATCATTCAGGTAGGTGCTGTCGCAGAATTGCGAAAAGCGGCTGTTAGCTTCCTCGTGTCTGTCTGAAAATCTTTCGAGGAAAGTCGAGTTTCATTAAAATCTGACAGGAATAACGGGTTCTTTACTAGAAGACCGATATACATTTGTGATCATATCTCGCTCAGTTTTTCTTGGAATGGAAAATGTTGCAGACGAAAGCTGTAGGGAAAATAAAAACATACGTTTTGTGTTCAGCAACCCCCCCCCCCTCGAAAATCGTGCCGTTTGTGAGACGTGTAACAATATTGTAGAGCCGGACAGGCCGTAATGATAATGTGACGCATGCGCATTGCACGCTGTATGCCTAAGACTACGCACACTCGTTCAAAGTATGTAATACATATTGCTTTTCCGCTGCAACAATGGTTGCACGAATGCGCCCATTGTTATGTTATTGTTTGTTTAGTAGTGTTTGATGGTGCGAAGCGACATGCTCAATCACTAAGTGTTGCGATGTGCCTTAGACGGCCTAGCGTAGATGGCCGCCAAGGAGGGAATGTTTACCTTTGCAACTGAGTGCATATTTGCTCTAACGCCCGTCCATGTGCCTGTATGGGTACTAGGAGCTCCTTCCTCGTGGTTAGAGACGTTGTTTATAAAATGCTGAGATTAAAAATGCGTACAGCTCTACTTCCACGTGGCATGGTGCCTAGACATGGATCCTCAGTGCCTATATGTGATAAACGTTTCCGCAGTACAAAAGGCCATAAATTTGCGGAAATGTTTTTATTGAAGTCAAATTTAGGAGTTGATGCCAAGTGTGACACGGGTCTGATGGTTTTGGCAGAGGTGTATTGCGTCTGAATCCCATTCACGGGGTAATAGTTTCCAACCCTTGCCGGGGCCTGATTATATTGACATGTACTTTTGTGCTTATCTCCAGCTAAAAGTCGGCTTAGTACATTAAAATAAGCCACGACCGCTTCCTCGCCCATTTTTTCCGCTTCATCAGAGTTTTGACTTGCGTTCGGTCGATGTTACATACCGACGTGTGTTGATCAGCGCTCTTACGGAGCAGTAGCGGCCGGCAGAGGGAATTTACATCATCATCATCATCATCATCATCATTGGCTCTACAGCCCTGGGTGGGCCTTGGCCTCCTCAAGCAAATGTCGCGAGCGTCCTCTATCCTGAGCATCCACCCACCAATTTCTACAACCCAGTTTCCTTGGGTCTTCCTCCAACCCGTCAATCCATCTTGGTTCCATTCGGCCATGTCTTCAGTAACCTCCAGGGTTTGTGCACAGTAAGAGGATATTTACGTACACTCGTACACAGTCCGACTTGCTTCCACGTATTGTCTCTTTTGAAGCTCCATAAGTGTATCTGAAATGCTGGTGAGAGTGAAATGATGTTCGCATCCTATTATTTACATTAAATTAACGATACTTTACGTACATACATCACTGAAAGCTATTAGAGACAGAGACAGGCGAAGTCCAAACGCGTTATTCATAGGAAATGTTTCTGGAATGTATAGTACTGAGGCGGTATTTGGGGCGATAATGGAATGAATTTTTCTTTTTGTTGGGAGTGTTTAATTTTTTTTTTTTAGGTAAACACGGTCGTAACGGTGGCCTGTCGGTATCAGATCTGAATTGTCAGACTGGAAGCCCTTTTTTTGTTTGTTTGTTTGTTTTCTTCGAGAACTGCAAATTGCTGAGAATAATGCTGTTGTTTAGGAGACAAAAAATGTACGGACGTAAATAAGAACAATGGATATAGAAATAAGGAAATGCAGAAGAGTGAAATAGGCTACTGCTGCTGACAGCACAAATACTCATCTTTAGACATCGTAGAGCTGGAAAACCATTATTCAAGTTGTGGATCGCCCCGATTTAATGAGAGTACCCACATGCACACGTACGGAAGGAGGCCGAATTACAGCGTTTGGGGAAGGATGACAGCAGAACTGGAAGATTTTATACCGCAAACACCGAAGCTCGCCATTTGGACACGTTCCTGAGTCAGCTACATGCAGTTTCTATCCTTACGTTGACCTTTCTAAGATTGATCTTTCGACGCCTTTCTCTATATTCCCAAGTGGTCATTTTCCTAGGTACTTCCCCGCCAAAATTCCGTACTCGTAACTATATGCATGGGTCATCGTAACTTCTGGTTTTGTTATATAAGACAACGCCACCAAAATGAACACTGTTGTTATATATAATTTGCATCTGAGACATCAGAACGTAATTTTGGCTTAACGCGTTTGCACAAAACTTGTGTTTTATACATACAGTTGGTGTGCACTCCCTGAAGATGACCCGAAGAGGATCGAAACACGCTGGAGTTGTATTATTTTAGTTGTAAATTATATACAGTAAAAGTGTGCATTTTGTTGGTGTTGTATTATGTAATCATTTAAAGTGCGGACATGAATAACATAGAGTTCTATTTTTGTGTGACAGTACAACTTACATGGTTAATGTGTACTTTGTGCTGTTGAAGAAATGCATGTCATTACACCGCCACTGCGATTTAAAGATCCGTGACCCCACGTGCATGTGACATAGCGAACAGTGACTGTTAAAGGAAGAATAAGGCGCTTTTGTAAAATCTTCGTTTGAACTCTTAGACGTCGCGGCGTTCAGTCGCAGGTTTGCAACGGTCACATTGCGCACTGGAATATGCAGAGACGGAAATAATGTTCGGGTGATTTACTGACACATCTTGCACCTGGCAGCGCCCCTGGAAAACACATGACTGTCAGTCAGTGCTATTTTGATGAGGGCAGCTCTGAGCTCTGATACGAGGGAACATAAAATCAGGCTTATATTAAGCATTCTTTATGGAAACCACCCTGACTCTCTGCAGATAAACATCGCTCCACAACCGCCTTAAATTCTGTCATGGCCCTTAATTTACAAACTGAATTCAAAGAAGGATTTTGTGAAAGAATACGAAAAATTTTGGCCATGTCTCGTCGTTTAAAATACTCCAAATCATTGAAGAATTATAATAGGACTTCTTACTGCAGCACACGAAGACATAATCTAATAAAATTCTCTATGTATACATTTTTTAAATTATATGGGTCTTGTACTTTTATATTGTGTATTTTATATTTTAACATTATAAAATAGTGACCGTAAAAGAGGACCCCATAGATTATTATTGTATCTTCCTTCGTATGGTGTTTGTATTGACGTGCCTGAGGATGATCTAAGTACAGGCCGAAACATGTAGCATGCATGTAAAGGTAGCAGTTTGAATGAAACTAAACCTGTGTTGTGTTAGACTGAATAAGTGTGGTTTGTCTTCGAGTAAGCTTATATATTGAACTTATGAAATTGGATGACACGTCGTGTTTTTAACTCATATCTCCAAACAGGCTGTATTAACAATAAACCCAGACCGGAAGGGCGAGTGTGTTTAAACACGATATCACGTGAGTAGCTTTGGAGTGTTAAAACACCTATGTATATAAACTTCGTCTGTGCACATTTGAGCTGAGAGTTACAGCACTGATACTGCCGCAGCCTTCACTGCCAGCTCTGAATTCATCGACTTCGTTTTTTTTTTATGTGAATGTTAATTGATATGCTTATCATCTTGGCTGGGCGTTAACTTCAAATCATTCAACTTATAAAGACAGAATAGAAGGAACTTGGGCAACTGGACTCGCGTGTTGAGACGGGCTGCCTCAGAGATAACACGTGTAGAGCCTTTATCTGGCCGGGTTGTGTTATCGACAGTTGCGATGGTTACGTAACATGGCAAGATATTTTCCGTGCAATGCTAAGTGTTACGTGTGTGCGGTATTGCAACAGTGATGTAGACGATACCCGAATCGCGAGAGTTGCAGGACAGAACGAAATGCCTCTAATACCGTGACAGTGAAAGCGGGACATTTGTTGGAAGAACTTAACTGCGCTCTGGCCAGTTACATTGCAACAACGTGAGATGTTTTGGCTGCTATAATGAAATATTATAGCGTTAAAAATGAAGTTGGTTTAATTTTTAATTAGAAGTTTGTGTCTAAATTTTTTTGAAACCTTTTGTTATATTGGTTGCATAATGGGGGCTGCCTTAATGCATTCTCTTCACCAAATGTGACGGAGACAGAATCATTGAGGATGGGACAGAGGGCACAGAGTATGCATGGGAGAGATAAGAAATACACATAAAATATTGATATATTTGTTACCTGCATTTGGGTTGGCATCCGGTGGCAGTAGTACAGTACATATTTGCACACAAACAGTACATAGAACAACACAATTAACAACTTTGGTTGGAAGGCTTTCTGGGATTCGAACCCAGAGTGGTCAAACTAAAATTAACGATGAATTAACCGTGTAAAAAATTGTCGCCAAATTGGGAAGAGTGCGGGCCGTGCCCCGTCTTTGCGAGTTATGCCCTGGCATTTGCCGTACAACTGAGGAAAAAGCACGAAAATAATCTTACTCCGAAATCCCCCCCCCCCAAAAAAAAGAGGTCATGAGTGGTATAGTTAAAACATAACGTAATGGAATGAGTTTGGAGGGTGCAAAGTGGATTTCTCTGGCTTAGGACAGGATCAGAGGCGAACTCTTGTGAACACGATAATGAACTTGGGTTTCCTATAAAATGTGGGAATTATTTTTGAGGGCTGAGGGTTGCTTGTAACTTCTGAAAAGGGACTTTGATTCTTGGGTTTAGTTGATTTTTGCGTGCGTGACCTAGAGCCTCTGAGGAGAAGTTTTCCAACAAAATGGAAACCAGCCTTCGCTAGGTCAAGGTACTGTTAATCTGAGAGCGTCTGTGGCTCGTTAGACGCACGTATTGGCATCGGTGTACGTTCTAAAGCAGGGTACCACAAATTCTTCTATGTCTGTAGGAGACACGTCCTAAATTTTAAGCGCCAGACGGGTGACATGCAGCAAGTTCCATACTGAGATCCCAAAATTCTGGAATGATCGCTGAACGCCACTGTTTTCTGGCGCTTTCTGCTCATTTGCACGTGTACTGATACACATTGTCGCGTGTATAAGGAAATAAAAAAAAACTGCCTTGATTATGCTCAAAGTATTGGGCACCTGATATTTGTGGGTTCTGAGTATGGAACTTGATTATTGTCACCCACCTGGCGTCTAGAATTTCGAGGTGGCTACTAGATTTTTGGAAAATTTGTGCACCCCTGTTCTAAAACATCTAAAATTTCTGCGATGTGTTTGAAAGAAGGTGTTAGACTCATTTGTGGGCACTAATAGGCCTGGAGCCATCTGTATTAGTGCTCACAAACGAGCCGCTTGGTTTTACCCTTGAATGTAGTGATAGTGTGCCGTTGGTTGTGTTAGGTGTTTAAACGAAGCCATAAGAGAGAGGTGGTATTGATCCATATGATTAGCTGTTGACAATGTCTGCTTTAATTAACCGCGAAGGCCTGTGAGATAAGGAGGTTAAACTCAAAGATTGCACAGAGGAAGTGTTGCTACATATTCGGCATAGTTGACGTTATCAGTTGCCCTTTATGCACGACGGCCAGCCCGTACTGAGCGCTCTAACCGTGTGAAAGCACGGTGGTATCTGCGTGTAAGTACCGCCTGTCTAACGCTCAAGGAAATCTGCGTCTTGCCAGAGTGTGAAGAAGTGCGTGTCACATGATTCCCCCCCCGAAACGTCGATTATTCCCGTAAGCAGAAACAATCTGTTGGTCTTCGTAATGGCACGGAGTTTGTTCTGTGTGAGGTAGGGACCGAATTTTTAGGCGCGTTCGTATGCTCGCGAAAAACGCCTGTTTGGCTTCGCCATATTCGCCCGTTTGTCAGCATGTGTGTGCTGGGCTACCACCCGGCGTGTTTTCGTGGAGTTTGATTATGAAAATCTTATCAGTAAAATTCAGTTTCGGTTACAGTCGGACAAATATATTGGGGACTTTACATGGAGACGTGAGTAGGAATACTGTGACAATGAGTAATGCATTGTTGTGTTGTGTTTCTGTGACTGCGTGTGCAGTATTGCGGACAGCGATATGTGTAGGTCAACAATACGTAGGGAACACGTTGAATTTCCATGGCAACAGTGGCAACGCGAACGCGCTACAATGTCACGTTATATGTACATTGCATATCTTGTTGTGTATGTAATATAATGTTAAGTAATGTACGTCAGCACAACTACTTTATTACATAAGGTAATTACATAGGCTTGTTGACTGAAATAAATGTTAGCACAGCATCTCTGGACTTTTGTTCGTAAGTTCTTATATAGGTAGATGAATTTGGTTAGACTCGCCGTAGATTTGAACAGATGTGCTCGTAAACGTAATATGATATTAAGTAATGTACGTTAGCACAAGTACTTTATTATAGAAGGTAATTACACAGGCCTATGTAATTACCTTGTGTAATAAATTAGTTGTGCTGACGTACACTGTTTAATGTCATATTACGTTTACGAACACATCGTGACGCCTCTGTTCAGACATTGTTGTATATGTGTTATGTAGACGAACTGAAACCTTTCGAGAGGTTAACAAGATGGGATTTTAAGTTATGCAGCCTATCTGAAAAAATCGTTTTTGAGGAGTAAGAAGTGAAAAGGGCGGAGAGTACAGTGTAATACAGAGTTGCGCGTTGTACTTTTTGTCATTATTATTGGGACGAAAACATCCAGGAAGTCGTGATAGATGGTACATGTAGCACGCATGAGGTAGATGAGAGATTCGTTGAAAATTTTAGCCGTACGACTGTATAGAACAGGAAACTTCGAAGACCTGGTCACAGAAATCAAAGGAATGTGGTAGGGGGTTTTTGGTTGGATTGATCTGGCTCGGGATAGAGTCCATTGACGGTTTCTTTGAGTAGGTGAGTGAGTGTTATGGATTTCCAAGAAGGACTCTGTTCCTTGGAGTTCGGTTACAGGTCATCGGTACGGAATATGTGAACACAGTACTGCAACCAAAACATATTTAGTGCGATATTTCATGAGATATTTTAGGACAGCCCTGTCCTTTACCAATGGGAGTTTACTGTGAAAAACATCAGACGTTGGGCGTCCCATGGCTCTGGTGGTTGGTTGCCGGCTTCTCTCCACAGAGGCGCGGATTTTATCCCGGGGCTGTTCGTGTGTGCTTTACAAGTGGGTAAAGTGGTATTGGGACAGGTTTTTCACCGAGTGGCGTATACTTCGGTTTTCCCCTGTTGTCAGTCCACAAATTTTCTTCGTCTACCATTCATGCTGTATAGTCCAACCCATAGTTAACTCTGCTGTTGTGCAGGATCTGTTTAGAAGTTACTGTGACTGTACATAAATTCGTGTCACATCCTCCTCAGCTCCACATGTGATGTCACAGCTTCGAGTGGTTTATGAATAGACAGACCAGCCACTTGAAATGTGTTTTGGAGTGTCTCACAGAATGTCTGCACCCACTATCGGGGTTTGTTTGGTATTACGATACGTGTTTTTGTTAACACTAGGAGTGACAGTTGTGTGCCGGTAGATTTTATTTAGCGATGGAAAGTTCTGTTGTGACTGACACATGGATAATGACAAGTGTGTTGAAGTAGTCCTTGATCCTGACACCTTTCCCTTGCTCATCGCACCCCCACCTAATTTTTCAACCTTTATATATTTGTAGCAGTTTAGGTTCTCAGTAGCGGTGTTGCAGATTCGCCTTCTGAGACGTTAACTGTGCCTCGCTGGATACATAGTTAACGACGTTTCGAAGTACCGTAATGCCCTCGGCAGTCAGCTGTCCAGTCCTTGAGCGGAGTACACCATTTCGTCGCTTGCACTCTGTTGATTGATTGTTCAGCATACAACATTCGCACCCACCCTCCATATATGGGTGCCGTCTGGTCCATCCGCGACGTGAGGGGCGCTTCGTGTCACGGTTACAGAAGCAGTTATTGGCTGTGTATTTGTTTGATGTATTAGTGTCTTTGTGCAGTGGGGTCCTTCCTCCGCGTACGATATAACATGAAACGCGTAGTGTCTGAGGGTGCTGTAAGAGATGTGGCACTTTGTTCTTCGTTCCTAATAATTATATATTTTATTGCGAACCGGGGTAGCTCGGTCGGTATAGCGACTTGGTTCATAGCGGGACGCCCGAAGATTCGGAGTTCGCTTCCATGTGGGGTAGCAGGTGTTTTTCGCCACATCGGTCTGGCCGATTCTGGGACCCTACAGTGGGCATCGGGAGTTTTGTTCTCGGTGATAAAGCGGACTGGGCGTGAAGCTTCTAGTGCGGAAGTTAATGTCTGAAGCTAAGTGCTACCACGCTCTCTTACGTCGTCGCGTCGTTGAATAGAATTATTTATTTTTATTATTAATGCATTAGCCAATCAATGCACTTAACGAATTTTGAGGTGAGTCATCCCCGTTGTGTTGGTCTAATTAACTATAAGGAATGTAAGTAAGCTATATGGTCAGAACACAACTATATTGTTACATAGAGTAGTACGTAGGTTATACAACTACATGTCTCGGTCCTGGTTATTGGCCATCTTCAGGTTGTTCACAACTTATCGATCAGCTATACAATGTGCATAGGTTTTATTCTACGGTGGGGCGAGATCTCGTGTTATAATATTGAGGGGGGGGGGGCATGGCCTTGTAATGCTTTAGACAAGTGTTTGAATAATAGTTGTGTTCTGACCATATAACTTGATTATATTCCTTTTAAAACTTAAAGAAATAAAATATTTGACAAATAATAATCTCTTACATGTTGCAACACCGGGTTGCCCTTCTCAGGTAGTCTTTCGGATCAAAGGAATTCAATCCCACTCGTTGAATACTAGTGGGTGTATAAAATGCTGTTAGTTCAGGAAGCGTGCAGACTCTCACGGTATAAGGACATGGTGTTAGAAACATCAGTTATGATGGGTCATGCTAGTTTTCTAAGTTAGTGGTGTCATTGGTACCAGGGCGTAAACTGTCACGAGGCGTCATTCTCTGCGACTCTTGGTTCCGCGCCATGCCCGTCACAGTTTGATCTGTAGGAGAGATACTGTTAGCTAGCTGTTCAACTTTACAGTAGCTCTTCAGGTACAATTATTTGTCATGAGCAAGTATATATGGTCATTAAAAGTCGTTAGAAGAGGAGAGAGGAAGTGTACAGCCTTGCAAAGTTTGACTACTTTTGGGGGGGAAAAAACGTGTTTTAACTTGAACAGCAAAAAGCAGTGTTACAAGGGTGTTTGATAAATAAGCGGAATGCGTTTATTGTCGGGATTTTTTTTTTGTTTTTATGTAATGCCATTCAATCGTTCATTCTCGAAACTGTGGGATGTCTGTCCGAACGACCGTGGGCCATTTGTCGAATAACGTGGCCGTCATGCTGTGCGGTGCGTACAGTACGCTTATTTATCTAACAACCATTATATTATCGCTGCTCCAAACGTTGTGCTGTCTTATTGTTTGCTCTGACATCATGTAGACTGTACATATCTTTGTCTAATTATAAGTTTCTTGCGTATCATTCTAGAACTGTAAAAGCGGAAAGTTTGTCCCGCCATTCATTTGTATTTCACAGTACTAAGAGCCATGACGAATGTACAACGAAACAATAGGAATTTTACTTTTTAACTTCCTGTTTATCCCCTTAAATACGAAGCGTAAACTTTCATTGAAAGGCCCATTTCGTACCGCGCAGTAAACACATTTCGTCACGGTTATAAAAACCAATTAGTTTATGTTATATAGGACAGACACCGCTGTTTGTTCTGAGATTATTGCAGCTGTGGGCAGAATACACAGTTCTTGAATGCTGAATCTTGTGGTACATCAAGTAGCCGGTAGGCTTTAAAAGGTGAAGAGTGTGTGATTGTAATATACTGTAATGGCGGTTCTTATGATTTTTAAAAATGAGCGTTTTTTCACATCATATATCAAATTTATCGAAGAGAATTTATGTAAGAATTGCTACATATAGTAGTTTTATTTTATTCGTACCCGTCCCCCTAAACGTCCATACCTGCTGTGGGGCCCACCCAGGGTCCTGTTCAGTGGGTACAGGGAATTCTATCATCTGGGGTAAAGCAGCCAGAGCGTGAGGCTGACCAGCCACTTTCATCTAGCCCTGAGATTGTAAAAATCTGTGGCGTACCGAGGGGGGTTTGGGGGGGTTCAAACTCTCCCCCCCCCCCGAAATTCCGAAGGCCCACCAAAATCGTGCCAAACTCAACCCGATTGAGAAAACTGTTAAAAATTACTGAATTTAGGACGCCAACACCCCAAGATGTTCGGGAAAAAGGTAGTAAAATTCTAAAACTACCGCCGGTTCGCAATTGTGTTACGTTAGCAATGACACATATTGTTTGTCATCATAAATAGTCTTAAAATTACCAAAAATTAAGAAAATTTTACTATATAAAATGAAATTTCTTGTACCAAATTACAGCTGCCTCCAGAACCCCTGACTAGGGGGCTACTGCCCCCAGATCCCCGTTTTCTCTGTCCTCTGTCCTTAACTGGATTTGTTGAACCCCCCTCCGAACAAAATTCCTGGATACGCCACTGGTAAGAATGATTGGAGTTGCATTTATGCTCCTCTTTACGCTTTCATGGCAATTACAGGGACTAGTTTACTTTTTTCAGTTTAAAAATACCTGCACTCGTTTGGTTATTCAGTGTTATTAGCTAGGGATAAATAAGTGGGTTATAAGTCACTAACTGTAAATATTAATGTTAAACTTTGTAGCTACGTGTGTGTGTGTGTGTAACACGGCCTTATGATTATGGCCAGATCTGGTCGAATAATAAATCGTATATCTTCTATTTCGCTTTGTCTCATGAACGTCGTTAAAGTGTTCAAAGGATAATAGAAGTTTATTTTACGAGTCAGCCAGAACAGACGTAACATTACAATGTTTATGTTGTTTATAGTCGCCTTTCTGTATATGCAACTTATCGTGTTGTCGTGTACACCAGGTTAGTCTAATCACCGTCGTAAAGGCGCGCCGTAGAGGCGCCGGTCATTGGCCAAGGAGATGGCGGGGGGAAAGTAGCTTTCATTTCCGCTTTAAGTCGTGGTGGAAGAAAAGATTGCAGTGGCCGCTTTTTTACTTAGGTTTTCTGTTTCGCCAACAAGTAAGAAAATGGGGTAGATCCCTTGCCGCTTATTTTCCGTGTTAGAAAAATTTTTCCCTGTGCGTATTCCTTGTTTAAATTACAAGTAGGTTGCGAGGTTGGAGGTTTTCGCAGTGGCGTAGCCGAGGAGTCCTTTCGTCTGGGATAGGACGCCGCGTCGCCTGCGTCATCGAGTAATCTGAATATTGACGTTTCGAGGCAGTTCATTCCTCTCATCTTCAGGGGACGAAATATCCAAAACAGTGCATCGATATGGCTCTTCTTTTAAGTTCTGCAGTTGTCACGAATCTGTCCTTAAGTTTTTGTGGCTCTTGTCTAATCCTTAATTCTGTATTCGTCAGTGTAGTCGCATCTTGTTTTGAAGCACTTCCACTCACCCTGTAGATGACTAATGTGCGCCGAAACGTTGGAACGTCTTCCGCATAAGATGTGGATAAAATCCTCAAACTGAAGTAAAACGATGCGGTGCTCCACACTGACGTCTAAGTTAAATAACTGGATTTATTGGTATCGAATGTCGTGGTAGATTCAACTTAAAATTACCTTAAGGGCGCTATACACTCTCATTTACACGGAGCGGTTTTACTGTGTGACGTCATACCTGACGGAAAAACTGAGTAAACTGCGCAGTTTTGACAGGCAATAGCGCAGGCCTCAGAACTGTCCTTTCCAGTCGTCTTTCACACAGAGAACTGCGCAGTTCACTCAGGGAATCCCACAGTTTCCTCACTTTACCTGCCGACACCATTCATTCTCAAACAGTTTATATACCATCTTCAACATCCGTTTCTAGCAATTCATTCAGCAGATGCGCATCGCATGATATATTCCTTTTCAAACTCCACTTCTTACTCCACATTTTACGCTTTCTTTTCTTCTTTTCGGATAGCATTATGGCCGATGTGGCTAGCAAACAGCAAACGACAGCCTTGTTTTTATCCACCATAGTCACACGCACAAGAAGACACTCAGAACTGACAAAAAAATTGACAGACCTGATGGGAAACCTGTGCTGTGCCAGAGAACATTCAGCTCAGTTTTTCGTGCAGTTTTTTTTTCACAGTTAAACTGCACAGTTTAACTTATAGTGTATTGGGCCCTTAAGAAGTATAAAACTGTGGTTGTTAGGTGTCTTTCGAAAAAGGTTTGAAAACTTCCCTTGTATTTTAATGTCCGTGCATCAATAATGGCACTTAAACTACTTGGCAGATTTTAAATTAAATAACACAATTCATTGGTATCGAATATCATGGACGATTCAGCTTGAAAGTCCGTAAGAGGTATAAAACTGTGGTTGTTCGGTGTCTTTCGACAAAGGTTGAAAATTATCCTCTATTGTAACGTCCGTTCGTCAATAATGGAACATAAACTAC
>Ga0123352_10011351_pt1 | contig 14033 bp, 6 predicted proteins | sample TergutLab28metaG_FD_89700 | JGI IMG/M metagenome (GOLD analysis project Ga0123352, IMG submission 89700) | Labiotermes labralis P1 segment gut microbial communities from Petit-Saut dam, French Guiana - Lab288 P1 | ecosystem: Host-associated > Arthropoda: Insects > Digestive system > Gut ...
CATAGAATGTGTGTTTATTGTTTATATATATATATACATATATATATATATATATATATATATATATATATATATATATATATATATATATATATATATAGTATTTAACAGTATGCTGAACTGTTGACAAAACTAACTTTTAGTGGGCTTGCAGTAACTGTGTTGCATCCGGGTACAATTCGAATGCAAATCCAAATTCGAATTTCGTATGTACCGTGTTCATTCATTACAATATGAATGTTGATCTTAGAGAATGAGACGTGTCATTGGGTTAAACTTGGACTAAATATGACCGAGATGGTTTACTGGGATACCCTATTTCATTATAAGAATCAGTAATTGTGAAATATTATAAGCGTACACAAAAAGTAATGTGAAGATACTCCTATTTTTTGTACCTTTTCAATCAAAATGTCCCGAAAATATCAGTAAGGTAAAAATAGGTCATTTTACAAAAATCCATCCGATGGCAATCGTGCTGTTTCGTGCAGGCGGGCGGTCAGAGGGATTGACATGCCGAAGTGCTTAGTGGCTCTTGGAAAATGCTCGGCGAGCAGGAGAGTAAAGAATGAGGCCGAAGAAGGCGAGGAATACAAACACTTAAAGCGAAGATTGAGAAAAGAGCATGGAACTGCTGGCAGGGGGTTTTTAAGGTCGACGTAAACATGAAATTGCTTAGCTTTTTTTATGGCAAGAAGAATAGCAATAAGTGGAAATGGACATTAAGAAAAGACAGTCTTTAAATTAGGCGGAGAATGCGATGTTATGTGTTTTTTTTTAAAGATAGACATTAATCCGGAAGCATAGAATGTCTTAATTATTGCATTGTGTGAAATTGATCTCCAAAACTGCAATGCCATTTTCTTCTAGTGTACCATACAACCAGCACAGACCTGTGGGTAGCAGTCGATACCGCGTCATTAAATAATCATTACTTCAGTAAGAGTGTTTCTAATACGCATGACACTTATATTCCACATATCTGTGTCGCACGTTCGTTGATATCCTATTTATCGCAAGGAAAGTTATCAGTTTAGGTTCCGACTGACATTTGCACGTCGTGATAAGCTGTCTTACATGCAAAGTACCAGAAAAAGTTCCGCTCTTTTATGGACCGATATTTTGGGAAATGAAATTCCTTCGGGCGCTCCTTTGATACATAAGAAGCTTACCGCTTATCACAGAGATTCGTGACTTCCTTTGAACTGCTGTTTGCCCGTGCGTTCGCACCGAACGACTCCTCGATGCTTGAATTAATTTGGATTAAGATTTGCCAGTGTTGGTACAGGCGCCAGAGTCTACTGCGTATTTGAGCGTCACGTTGTTCTTGTAGAGTTTTTTGTGCAGTGTTTCAGTCAAATACAATTAAAACTTGGATGTCACTTTTAATTACAAATCATTATCAGTTTGTTACCTGTACTGACGGTAAAATTTAATAAAAAGTTACACGATCGATGTTCAGATGTTGTGATCGGATTATCCTTTTTTCTGTCTAATTAGAAGAGTCCAGTCAGCAAGAACGCTGTTGCTGTCTGATGTCATCATTTGTGTGTTCATCATTTACAAAAATACAAGTTCGTTCACCGATGTTATTCATTTCTGGACGGTGTTGGTTTATATGTACAACTGGATGTTATCTGAGTCGATGTGTTAGTTGACATTGCGGTCTATTAGATTAGGTTAAGAGACCTGAACTAAATGGGAAAGTGTCTTTCAAGGGGGAGAGGAGATTAACTACATGGTATGTTTCAGTTCAGTGGGAAGTATAATGAAGGGGGATGTTTGAAGTAATTGGGGGAAAGGAGTGAGAGTGTTTCCTTCAATTGATTATGATTTTCTTGATTTCCAAATTTCATAGACGAATTCGGTTTTGTCAATATACGAGTACTGACAATATAGTAATGAGATTGATTTTCTCCTAGCTGGACTTGCAACACCGCAGCCTGCTAGCGCAGACAGGTTTGGACCTTGGTCCTTCCTCCATCCCCGCTTGCAGTGCCATGGCTTTGCAGTACCTCAGTGTGGAGTAGGTGATTGACATGTCAGTACGTGTTTGTGAACCTTGTCCTGCAAATGGAAGCACGAAATGTCGCGCAGTGTTATGCCATCTTTTTTGTGTTAAACTTGGTGAGAATTCCACCACGACACGTGGGAAACTTCAGCAGGCCTTTGGAAATGACGCAATGTCTGGAGAAAAAACCTGTCACTGGCACAAAATGTTTTCTGAAGGCAGAACCCTTGTTGAAGATGAGCAGTGCAGCGGACTACAACAAGGACAGGTGACAACACAGTACCGGTAAGAGAACTTGCTCGATCCTGTCGAATATTAATAGTTACAATGACGGCTGATGTACTGAACATGAACAGGGAAACTGTTCGTTTGGTACTGGCTGAAGAATTGGGGATGAGAAAAACCTGTGCCAAGATGTCTCCAAGGAACCTCACAGAGCAACAGCGGCATGCGTGACTGAGTGTTTGTGCCGATCTGCTGGAACAAGTTGTAGCCGACCCAGAGTTAACGGACCGAATTATCACTGTTGCCAGAGTTGGTTTTTCCCATATGATCCACAGACCAAACGTCATTGTTTGGAATTGCGTTCAAAAGTATCACCAAGACCAAAGAAAGCACGCATGTCCCAGTCAAAAGTGAAATGCATGCTTGTGTGCTTCTTTGATTCCATGGGTATTGTTCACATATAGTGTGTTCCTGCTGCACAGGCGATCTATCAACATTACTACACAGAAATTCTTCAAAGACTGAAGAGTGTCATGTGGGTTCGTCCAAACATGGCGAAGAAGTGGTTCCTTCATGACGACAATGCGCCAGCCCATGCAGCGCTCTCTGTAGCGCAGTTTTTGACATCTCACTGCATTACGATGACGCCGCAGCCTCCTTAGTCACCTGTTCTCGCACCTTGCGAATTCTTTTTAGTTCAAAAAATAAAATAAGCAGTGAAAGGTTACCACTTGGAGTCAACGGGAGACATACAAAGGGCTGCAACGCAGGCCGTAAAGTGTATCCCACCTGCTTCGTTCCAGGAATGCTACAAACAATGGCAGCACTGCTCTGAAAGGTGTGTACAAACACAAGGGACGCACTTTGAAAGTGGCCGCATAGTAGTTGATGAATAAATAAAATAATTTTTTGAACCAGTCTCATTACTTTATTGTCAGGCCTGGTAAAATAAAATTATCGTGTTTGTTTGAAGTGACGAGACACAAAGCGATCCAATCCGATGCTGTGTCCTGGTTTGCTTTTGTACAGGAAACTCACGCGCCCACAATATGTATATTTTTTGCTTGTAAGCTTACTGCCCTTACCGGCTGTCGGGCAGCACCCCATGTTACCGACATATCGACATTCAAGGCTAATAAATGTAATTAAGTTTGGTCGGAGCGATATAATGCGCATCTCCGGGGGGCCGCTTAAAACTTCCTCCAAAAAGCGCAGAAAATACAGTGATATGCTTGAGGCACAATCGGCTCGTTTATCAGTGTCGACGCTACATAATTTTAACAATCGTCTGTGTCAGTAACAAAACATTTCTCTGTTTGTCTGTCTGTCCAGATGACGAATTTTCCATCCCGTAAACCATTTAAATTGTTCTGATATTAAATCTGGTACGGGACGACGTGACGCCTTGTAGTCTGATAGAAGAGTGCCGATATTCCACTATCAGGACAGACGACAGGAACACTAGGATCGTCCGAAACGTCGGTACACTTCTACTAGTCTGCGCGGCGTCAAACCATGAAAGATAAAAATAACAAAAAACGCCCTGGGAATCTAAAAATCTCGGTTCTGCATGTTCATACTACAAACGCCTAACAAATTTAAGAATTTTTTTTATTGTAACACTAGCTTTGAAGGTATTTTCAGCAAAGGAAACGTCTGTTTTACGAATTATAGCAAGGAAATATAAAGCGCAGATATCACAGGGATATTCCTAACATGTAGGAGCATACATACAAAGCATTGCTAGAAAAATAAACTGTCCCTAAGGAGCGTGGTTACTTTTTATCATCCTGCAGCTTCATCTGACACATTCAGCAACATCAGCACACTATTTAGTATCGCAAAAAGTAAATTGGCAAATGTACCACATTTCTGTACATTTGTTCGAACTTATTTACACCAGAAAACATCCACGTGAGAACAATAGAGGTAATACTGTGTCAAGATCACGCGCGTCTGTGGGCGACAGGCAGAACAAAGAATGTATCGGAATGAATGCCATCATGGGGTAGATAATCCGCACGGGAAATCGAAAACCGAGATCAGGCGAATGACGGCTTTAGCGACGCTGACTGTTCATAATGCACAAACAATGCAGAATGCGTTTCACTACAGAACAAATGGGTTGAAATCACAAGCAGCTGGTGCTGAAGATGGTTCCGATGTTTGTGACATATTAGCTGAACAATGGTGACCAAATACTGGCAACATCGGGCATTGTTGACGGTATACTGATAACCCCGAGCATTGTTGACATATACTGACAACACCGGGCACTGGTGACCCATATACTGACAATATCCACCATTAGTGACAGTATACTGGCAACACCCGACAATGGTGATCGTACTGGCGAAATAAAATTATCGTGTTTGTTTGAAGTGCCGCGATGCAAAGCGATCCAGTCCGATGCTGTCCCCTGGTTTGCTTTTGTACAAAATAATCACGCCCCCACAAATATATATATATATATATATATATTACTTGTAAGCTTACTGCCCTTACCTGCTGTCTGGCAACACCCCATGTTACCGACATATCGACATTCAAGGCTGCTTAAAACTTCCTCCAAAAAAGCGCAGAAAATACAGTGATAGTCTTGAGGCACACTCGGTCCGTTTATCAGTGTCGACGCTACATACGTATCTTAGTCTAGCCATATCACTTCTCGGCTCCTACACAATCACCGTAAATCAGAGTGGTAGCCTATTTCCGTTGGGCCGGGATAGCTCAGACGGTACAGAGACTCGCTACAGGCTGGACGGTCTGGGGATCAAATCACTGTGGGGGCGAGATTTTCCGCACAAGTGCATACTGGCTCTGGGGCCCACCCACCCTCCTATACAATGGGTACCGGCTCTTTCCCGGTGGTGAAGTGGCCGGGGCGTGGCGTTGACCACCCACCCCATCTAGCGACGAGTTTAAAGAAAGAGTAGAGCTATACGTCTACTCCCTCTCTGGGCCTTCGTGGCTTGTTCTAGGGTGAACTTTACTTAAGTGGGCTCTCTCCTAAGGGAACAGAGTGTTAAAACTCTGCTGATATCGACCGTATTCTTCGATATTCATCTACAGTCCCTGAATTCTAGCCCATATGTCTCGAAATTTGAAAAAGAGTAGGCGTATACCCTGAATACCGTCATCTGATTTCGGCACCTGACTGATGGAAAATCGGTGAAGAACTACGCAGCACAAGCTTAGTAGAAAACCCCCCCGTTGTGTCGTAACTCAGTAGAGAAAACAGAGATAAATCGTCGGTCGAAGCACAACTTCTCTTTCAAAAGCTTTGGCTACATGTTTCGGTTTAAATCAGTTATAAAGGTCTGCTAATGTATTGGTTCAACCGGAAGCATGTAGCCACAGCCTTCGAAAGAGAATAGAATTTGTGTTTCGACTGACGATTTGTTCCGTTTTCCTCTGTTGCTCAGTAAAACCTTTCGGTAATCACTACTAGAATCAGTCACAGCAGTACGGAATTACGACAAAATCCACGTCGTTTTTAGAGTCGTGAGTTTTTTTTCCCGGCAACTGATAGTCGGCTTGTCAAGAAGCGCCTGTCATATTGCACGGATTGAGTAGATAGACTAGCGCTGTGCCCTAGGGGATTGAAGTGGTGCTGCTAATATCCAACCAGGTCTCTCGATTCAGCGTGCCGCAGTCTGGCGTCTCCATATCCACCCTCACCGTCTGAGCCTGTGATAGCTGCCACAGAGAACGAGTTAGCTGAGACCTATAACGAAGTCCTAAGTTCAGATCACAAACAAGGTGACGGATAGAGGATCTCCTTAAACTTTCTACATATCTGCATAATGTTTTCTTGAAGTAGGATACGATTTGTTTTGTCAACTTTGCTGATTCTTGCAAGCAAGGTTATAGAGCCATCCCACTACTGACAGTTTATCGCATTTATTTCCATATCACTCTATTTACAATACCGTCAGTCGAATCTAATGCTGCAGACGGAGATCGGCCTCCGAAATATTGGTTTTAATCAAACCTCTACGTTTGATTCATGATATTCTGGATTTTTACTGCGTGTAATTGGTGAATTTGATGTAACACTGGACTGACACACGTCGGTCCCAGTGGCCGCGCGGTCTAAGGCGTAGGTCTGCGGCCGCTTGCCTGCTGAGATCGTGGGTTCGAATCCCACCGGAGGGCATGGATGTTTGTCTGTTGTTAGTGTTGTGTGTTGTCAGGTAGAGGCCTCTGCGACGAGCTGATCACTCGTCCAGAGGAGTCCTACCGACTGTGATGCGTCGTTGTCTGTGATCTAGAAACCTCAAGAATGAGAAGGCCATGGCTCGCGTTGGGCTGCAGCGCCACAGGAAAAAAAAAATGGACTGACACACATCCGATCTCCCTGGAGACTGAGACTCCACGTTCACACGGTGTAACAACGCAGAAATCCATCATCATTTGAACAACACCCAATGTGAAAACATGAGCAGTTAAACGAACTTTGACATTTTGAGTCGTTCGAGATATCAGTTCAGTCTTCGCATTTTACCCTCAGTCTGCACCTGACCATTCTATTGGGAGAGGTCAAGTGTTTTACAGTTTGAAGACAAAATTAAACTGTTGATATGGTAATGAAACTTTTGTAGGTAGAGGGGCAGAGGATGTGAACTGAAGTACACCAAGAATCCCTGGAATTTAATTTCGTTGTAATTATAATTTTGCTGCATTACTTCCGTTACGAGCGCTTAAATGCTGTCGCAGTTTCAAAGATCTTATTAGGAAGACTTAAATTACAATCTCACGATTGGGCGTCTAACTGCTGTATGACAATCGAATGTATTTCTTGAATCGAGACACACTTCACGGGGGAGAGTCAAATGAAAACCTAAAAGTATATATTTAAATATATATATAAATATTTAAGGTTTTCACTTGACTCACCCTCGTATATTCTCGGAACAGATTCCTACATGTACCAATACCTATATTACCAAAGTATATTTCGACCCTGGTTAATAGAAAATAATTAATAAAAAAATATTATTTAGTCCAACACAACTTCATTATATAAATAATTTGAGAGAACATAGCTTCATGTTTCGGCTTATTTAAGTCGATCTTCAGGGTTTGATTTAAAGTATTGACTATATGATTAAAAATGATAATTTCGACCCTCTTTATCACCAAACATTTGTAGGTTATGTGTTTCTGTCATTGTGTGCGTAACGCGAACTTACAAGAAATGGCCATATCTGCCAACGTCTCCGCTCTCACGTTTAACTGGAGAACCGCTGTCTAAATTTTGATAAAGTAAGAAGTAAGATAAGGGAGACTTATAAAACAAATTGTCGAGGTGTTGAGTTTTTGTTTATAATGAAAAATTCTAACCTCGAATTTACATACCGGTGCTTGTTTTTGAACTTTCGCATCCCCATTCCACACGTGCACATTCCTACAACACTTTGGACTCGCGTTTAGGTTAAAATAAAAATTAAGGCTTTTTACAGAACGTAAAATCTGGTAGCAAAATGGAAACACGACGGTCCAGAAAGTTTTTTCTTCCCTGTTTCCTGGGAACACACAATTGTAATAGGAAAGGAGACATAGAAAGAAGTTTTACGAGCTCTGCATTCGTGGATACAGTCTTTGAATATTGTTAAGAGAGAGATGAGATTAATTCAAATATGCCCTCAGGTGCCAAGTTTAGCAGTATTTGTGTCGGATGAATGAGTGTTGAGCATAGATGGAATGATAAAGACAGAGTTAAACTGATGTACGCGGTGGAAAACCTATCCCAGTGCTATTTTTTTCACCACGAATCCGACAGGGATTGGTTTGGGTTATAATTTGTGGTCCACGGTGAGGGGCGGGCGTGAGCAAAGACACTGCCTTCATAACAGCTGTTGGAAACGAACAGAATGTGCGAACAACCCATACAGACGTCTTTGTGGTTCGGTGCAGATTTTACCTATCATGTTTCATTCTGTGCGTTCACATATTTAGTATTAAGGGAACCTCCTAATTACGGCACGCGTGCATAATGTCTTAATTACGTAAAGTGTTAGCATTTAGGTTACATCTTCTGCAAGTAATAAAGCAGAATAGAGTATGATTAGGTAAATAAAACTGTAGGAAGTACTACTGCCTTGGCCGACAATCACTGCCATATTTTGCTTCGGCTCTCCTTTTTCCCCTTATATTTCCGTAAAAGCATAACGTGCTTAATTGTTGATCTGTTAGGAATATGTCATGTTTTTTTCTGTCTCCTGTAGAACTCTCTATAGGTGGGATACGACAAATTGCTGTTTCTTGAGCGATTGTCTTCAGCGTTATTGCACCTCGACTTTGTATTTGTCGCCGGTAGTCTCTTTCTCTACAGTTTTCTACAAAAAGTCCGTATGGATTTCTCATCTCTTACAGCAATGCTACACTTGTCGTTCTTTCTGATCTGAAACCCCTAATAATGTCACTAAGCTTATTAACTCTGTCATTTAATGTGCCGTGGAATCGCTTTAGGAATTAGTCTTCTTCTTCATGTGGTTGCTCTCTGACGCGCTGAATGGCAGCTACTGGCCTGGTACTTCGCAGCGAGAGGTCGTCTAGTTAGAAATAAATAGCAATTGCCGGGTACCATTTTACATTGCGTTATTGAGATCGTGTAAACACGAATATGACGACTGACAAAAGCACTGCAGACACACGGGTCCAAAATTCTGAATGCACAGACTAGAACATCTGTTCCTGTCCAAATTTCAGTGAAATATTTCTGAATGTTTAATTTGCGCTATATAAAATAATGATCACGGGCGCTTGTGAATGCAGTAATGAACCTTCGGGCTTCATAAAATTCGGGGAATTTCTTGACTAGCTGCAAAAAAAGCTTCTCAAGAAGGACTCTGCTTCATGGAGTAAGTAAGTATAAATTAGTGATCGACTGAACTGAGCTGACTATTTGATCATCGCAGCCAGCATGAGGGCAGCATTTTGTCACTACCTCCCCAGGGGGTGTGTGTGAATTTACTCCATAAACATCGTAAAATATGCTGCTTGCAGCGGTTTGTTGGATGGTTGCTCTGTTTTCGCGACGTCTTAGAAGGACGCAGCCTGGTAGAGCGGTGAGAAGGAAAATCTTTGAGTGGATAAATGGTATAGGAGGGTGAGGCCGAACACTCACGTCCAATTCAGAGCTTAAGAAACTGACAACACTGCATCCGCACGGCAGTGCTGCAGTTCATATATTATAAGGTAGGCTCTCGCCAGCAGCGGTACGCGGCTCTATGTATCCGTGCGATATACTTTGTTTTGTGTTTGGAAAACATAAGGGTCTTCCACGCAACGAGATGCATGTGTTTTAATACCAGAACTGGACGTTTTTTGAATCGACAGCTGTAACTTTCAAATTACCACTGTGATTTTATGTACGAATTTTTTTGTAACATCTCATTAATTGCTTTTGTGTTTAGTGAAAGAACAGTAACGCTTCGATCAGTGTTAACATTATCCACGGTTCCCTTTACCTTCAGATTCCCATTAGACCTTGGTCTAGACAAGTGTGGTGCTTTCCACAGAAGTAACACCACGTTTGGGAAGACAATCCCCATTTTATATAAATATACTTTCTAGTTCCAAAACATCAATAAAAATGGCCACGAATTGTTTATTTTCATATTCTGCACCTATACGATAAATCTGTTGCGACAGACTGGAATGATTTATTCCTTCATAAATCGGTGCCAATGATACAGCCTTAGGTATTTGCTTTAAATTATGTAACTATGTAAACAAATGTATTAAAGGCTGCAACTTTGTCAATATGAAATTTGACACGGTAAAATGTTTTTTTGCATTGAAATTACGAGAGCAAAAGTGACGTGTTATGTATGCAGTCTAATTGTGTGTGTGTGTGTCTTGTTGTATAACATTAGGTCTGTTAAAATTAAATTCTGTTTGAATGGCAGTATCATTAAAATATGAAAGTGACCTTCCCCGACGTTAATGACACAAATCTGGCAAGAGAGGCGTAGAGTTGGAAGCCAAATGTTCGTCACAGTTACTGCAAAATGTTTATATACAAGTCTGTGTTGGACAAGCTACGTAATTCCGACTCACATTTTCTGTCACTGTTCAGTATTAATCTCAAAAGTTTATAAAGTGTTTCATCTCCCAGGCGCTACTTAACACGAGACCTACCAAACATATACTTGTGTTCTTTTCTTGTGTCACTCATTCATGCTATATATTCTGTCCATATCTCTCTTCTTCATTTAATCAGTGTCATAATGTCAGGTGACAGTAGACCTGAGACTTGCGGAGGCAGTCGGTGTGACACCGTGTCCATAATTCAATTAACGTTTGTCTCGTTAGGCCTAAATAATACCTCCCGACACTTTTTGTTCACACATCCTGAGTTAAGCGTCAGTAAAGGTGAAATCTGTATTAATTTCAATCGGTAAATTTTGAACTTAGGTATTCCCTTGTATGTTGTACAAATGGGAATGTAACTCCAGTTGATGCAGCAGTTTATTAATATTACTATTAGATCTTACAAATGTTATGGCGACGTGTTTCGGAACATATTCAGTTGATCTTTAGGTCATATCCTCCTAAGATAAAACGAAACTACATGCGTAACTGTACGTAAAAATATTGATATTTCATTGTGTTATTAAGGTATAATGCATGTTGTTTATTGTAAACTGCAAAGTTAAAAACTTTAAAATACGCGACAAATTACTGGTGCTAAAATGATTCCACTTTTGAGAACTAAACTTGGTTTTCAGTTAGTTTAAAATTAAAATTAGTTTAAATATAACCAATGTAGAAAGAAGAGAGGATTAAAAACTGGGAAATGTCAGCAAATTTTAATTATTCGGAAGTTTTGACAGAATAAAGATATTGAGATTTTCTCCCCAGCCCACATACCTTCGGTAGCACTCGAGACACAACGGTTGCTTATCCCGATATTATGCAGCACACAACCTGGCTTCCTCACTACAGCGCGTCAAGCGTCTCAACCGAACGTCGGGCGTCTTCTAGTGTCGGTCTGCAGGATCATAGTTCTGATTCTTCGGGCACAGTGCCGCCTTCATGTCCCGCAAACTTGTAACTGTGCAGACCTCAAAACCTGTCCCACCCAGTGGGTTGATGTGCTCTGTGTGATGCTGACTGTATTAACTGTTTGGTCTGGGTAACGGAGACCGGCTGTGTTTTCAGTGACGTACGAACTTAATCTTTATGTATTAATTAGACGAGGTTTATTTTTCAAAACCGCCGAATGCCTTTATGGTGTTGGACATATTTTACCCTATGTGATTACGTTATGTGCGGAGGAGAAACATTCATACTTTAAAGACATTCATATGAACCAAACGTGACTCACTGTCAGTACAGAGTATGCGAACTGACAGCGTACCTTAGCCACTTTCAAACGGGCTAAAGAAATAATGCAGATAGCGAATACTTGCAGTCTGTGTCTTGTAACAGAATTCAGGACAGAGTAACACCTTTAGGACAGGCACCAAACCGCTTTAAACTTCAGCAGTATTCAAGTATTGTGGGACGACATAGAAATCAGAACGTCGCTTTAAAAAAAAATTAAAGCAAAGATTAAATGCAAACAATGGTTTTAACATCCAGGGCTGTTACTGGCCTTCTCATGGACATAATACCCTGAGGAGATATCTTCATCTGATAGGACTCAGACAGTCCACTGTGTAGGAGGTGTTGAGCAGAGAATGAAACTCGGCCCACATTGTTTGTGGATGTGAAGCTTTGGCTTCACACAGACATGTGTATCTGGGCTCCTTCTTGGAGCCAGAAGACATCAAAAGTATAAGTCTGGTGGCCATCTGGAACTTTAGTAAAGCAACAGGGCTCCCATGAATTGATATGGGGCAGAAAGGTCCCGTCATTTAAGGTCTAGGTCCATCGAGACCGTAAGGTCTCGAACCAAATCACCAATTAATCAATCAATCAATGGTTTAAACCATTCGATCCAGAATGGCTTCTCTTCCAGTTTGTTATCTGGAACCATGCACAGTACAACACACTGAACTGCAGTTTTGTTTCCTGGTGTGTGTGTGTGTGTGTGTGTGTGTGTGTGTGGAACTTTATCTCCCATACTAAGAGAGGAACCCAAGCTGAGGGTGTTTAACAGTGGGATGATGAAGAAGATGCTTGGGTCTCTACAGGGTATAATAATGGGAGCAACTTCATAATATTTACCCCTCTCCATACATTACTAGCTTGATGAAATAATGGAGGTTGAGATAGACGGGACGTGGAGAAGATACATGCTTACAGAGTTTCCGAAGGGAAACCTGAAGGAAAGAGGCCACTTGGAAGACATAAGCACAGTGGAAAAAATATTAATACAGAGCGTAAAATAACATGGACTTGGTGGCTTACACTGGATTGAGCTGTCTTAGAATGGGGATAGTATTCGAGGTTTTGTGAACACCGTGTGTAGTCGTGGGTGAATTTTCTGGATTAGCTCGGGAAATGTGAGCTCAGCTCAGTGGAGTTAATTGGCGTTACCTGCTCTTAGTTTTATCGTCTAATTTTTAAAATTAATGACATTATTACGTTATTCAGTGACATAATTTGAACTGTGTAAGTTTCATTAACGCCTTATTCAAATAAAGAATTGTCGCACGTGACGAATGTGTGCTGATTTGGATGGAAAATAAGAAGCTCAAGTTAGCATTTAGCCAGACAAAGATTTGAATTTCGCACCTCCCGATAACGCAGCATAAACGATGGTGACCACATCGTCCTTCCGCGTCACTAATTACGTTTTCGTAAAATTTTCGACTGTCGTGGAGTCACATTTCGCCGTCAAATACATGCCAGACATTTCGCAGCTGTAATTTATACGCATGTGCCATATTGTCGTCTGTGGCCTGTCCAGCTCTACAGTAATTTTCCACATGTCATAAAGGGCACGATTTTCGAGAGAAAAAAAATATTGAACGGAAAATGTTTTTCGATTTTCTCTACAAATTTTGTGTGAAATATTTGTCATTCTAAGAAGAACTGAGTGAGATATGACGAAAAATTTGTATTGGTCTTCATGTAAAGTATCCGCTTTTCTTGTAAGATTTAAACGAAACTCGAATTTTCTCGACAGATTTTCGAAAAATACTCAAAATAAAATTTCATGAAAACCCGTCTGGTGGAAGCCTAGTTGTTCCATGCGGACGGACGGACATGACAAATAGTCGCTTTTAGCAATTTTGCAGAGGGGTTGAAAAGCAGGACGTGTTACTGTGGAGTGGGGCACGCGGCCGGTCGCTGTGCAGCAATTGATGCAGTCCGCTCGACAGCGCACAGCCCCATCTGATGGCGGGACTCGTGTGACTGTTAACACTGCAAAGTGGGCGGCGTATTCTTATTGCTGCAGCATTGCAGCTGTTAGCGTGCTTGTAGAGTGAGGAAACCTTCCGTCGGCACTTCGTTGACTTTTGATACCATCAACTCTCGCTGCATGCTTCGACTATCCATAATCACCCTTTGCAGTGACGTACCTAGGTCTCTGTTGTGCCCGGTGCCAGTAATCAAAATGGCCGCCCCTAACGAAAATCATAAACTTTAAAAAGTCGCATTTTTTATTGGATTTCCTCTTATTTTTCTAAGTATTCCAACCAAAAATAGCTGAGCGCCGAAAATCAACTATGTTTTCATTTCCATTATTCATTTCGCTGGCCACCGGACTGTGTGGTTTTGGGCGGCCGCACCCTCCCCCCCCCCCCCCCCAGCCTCCCCCCCGGTCAGGGAGACAGGGTGTTCAAAACGTTTAAAAATAACGCAAAACCCACAGGCAAATAAAGTTTTAATTTGG
>Ga0123352_10011353_pt1 | contig 14031 bp, 4 predicted proteins | sample TergutLab28metaG_FD_89700 | JGI IMG/M metagenome (GOLD analysis project Ga0123352, IMG submission 89700) | Labiotermes labralis P1 segment gut microbial communities from Petit-Saut dam, French Guiana - Lab288 P1 | ecosystem: Host-associated > Arthropoda: Insects > Digestive system > Gut ...
AGAAACCCGTAAACAAAAAAAGAAGGACAAATTTTTTTAAAAAAAGGGAAATAAAGAAAGCTTTAGTTAACTTTTTTTCCCCCCCCCCCCCCCCCGCCCCGGGCTCTGGAAGGACCTGTTGGTAGTTCGGATCGAAACTTCAGAGCTACATTACTTGGCCACTCAGAAGAACTGCTGGCACGAGCGCCACCCGTAAATTCTCTTTAACGTCTGTCAGATGGCGGTCGTGTGCTACTAGCTGAACGCTGTCGCTGCTGTCTTCATGCGGTGAAGCAATGGTTAGTTGGACGGGTAGGTAGGTGGGTGGATTATTACTGGGTCTATTGAAGTGAGCTACGAAGCACCGTCTGAGGAAAGGATTTTGATAATTTCAAAATCGTGCCTGTTCACTGATTTGGTTTCCGTTAATGAGTTGTCGCAGCCACCAGTGTAACTTAGACGCAGAGCATGTGACGCCGGTAGGTTGTGTCACAGACACGCACCGCGCCTTGTCACAAAGTCAGCACAAACCTCGTTATTTACTTTACTCGCCTTTACACACAATGTTATCAGTCGGTTTTCCTACACCCCACTGTGGCCATCAGTCATGAAATATAGATATATTTAATGACATGTTCAGACGGTCTGTCTGCCGCCATCATCATGCATTGAGTGTCCGAAAGGTTTGAAATACATTTTATGATATTACGGCTGATAACCCGAAAAGCTTCCATTATTTTCGGTTGTTAGGAGAGCTCCAAATTTTCTGTTTAATTAGCAATCAGCTGCATTACAAACATTGCTCTTATGCTTAAACACCAGCATTACATTATATTCTGCAGTATGTCCAATCATTCCAAGCAACAGGCTTACGTTAAGGTAGTGGTGGTGGTGGTGGTGGTGGTAGTAGTAGTAGCAGTAGCAGCAGTAACATTAGTAGTAGTAGTTCTTTCCCACGTCACCCTCATGTACAGCCATCAAATTACAGTGAGCTGTCAGCCCTTTTAACTAAGTCCTTCCTGAGAAGCTAACCGGTCCTCTGCTAGTCGAGAATTTCTCCGCGTGGATCCCGAATATTCAATGCCGAATTCACAAGAGTCTGCCACCTGTTCCTTTTCTGAACCAGATAAATCCAGTCCATGTCCTCATCCTACCTCTTGAAGATCCATTTTAATAGTACCTCCCATCTACGTTGATTTCTTCCAAGTTGTCTCTTTCCCTCGTTTCTCTCCCTCAAAACCCTGTATGCACCTCTCCGATCTCCCATACGTGCCTTCTGCCCTCTGCGTTTCATTTTTCTTGATTTGATCACCCGAATGATATTTTGTGAGGAGTAAAACTCCTTGTTATGTAGTCTTCTCCACTCTCTTGTGTTTCTGTTATCAAACAACACACACACTTCCATATGTTGATCATAAATGGCACCTAAATCCCACGAGTTTGCTTATCTTTTGGTTCATAAGCCGACCAATTAAATTTTAGGTGCTTTCGCGGAGCGAATAGCAGCTGAAAACTATTGCGTTTCCGTCAGTCTGTTTCCAGCAGAACAACGCGACTTCCAACCGACGAATTTCTGATACTTTTGTTCGAAATTTTAACTAAAATCTTTCGATACATTTCGACTTTTTAAAAGTCGGAATCAAGAAACCGACACTATACATGAAGACTTGGGTTTGTTTATATGACTTGTCATATGAGACATATTCTTTATACGGGCCGAACTGAGGCCTCAGAAAGAAATGACGGTCGGAATGTCTCCCATTTCACGCGACATGTACGCGAAATGTGGTACCTCGCTGTTTACGAGAGAATCTCGACGTTTGCGAGAGTAATGTTAGAATTACGGCAGATCCAGGGAGGCCGGAAAAGGCGTTGGCATTCTGATATGAATATGTCATCGCATGCGTAAACGCAAAAGAAAGCAGTGATTGCATCTGTACGTCATGACATTATTATTATTATTATTATTATTGTTATTGTTCTGTTGTTGTTAAAATTGTGTTTAAAATGTAAAACATTCCAAGACAACTAACATATCGTATGTGTCAATGTATAGTCTGATATATGTATAAAATTTAGAAAATTTATTTCCTAGCCCATAAAAATGCAGCCCGCGACCATTGTAGACACCAATACGTTAACGCTGTGGGGTGCCTAATGGCTGTTTATTTGCGTGAATCATTCGAAATATTTAAATACGCTGTGTGAGGAAATGTGAAGATTTTAAACTTTACAGCAGCTCACGTCTGGCTTTTTAACGCGTATGTCATGTTGCTTATTTATGGATCATTTATATCAATTTTTTCCTTTACAGATCTCCATCCCTCGGAGGCCTATCTAATACAAAATAATTATTCTGTCACTTAAACATGTACACAGTATATTATTTCTAATGTATCCCAGTATATATTAATTTTTATCTTTTTGTTTAATTTTCAGCTTTTACAATCCAAACTATTTTAAAATTGATACTTCAATCACTTGAACATTTACCATGTTTTATACAGTTGCTCTTTATACAAGTTTAATGCCTGATGATGACTGTTAGCTAAAGTCGAAACATGTCACACATTACATAATAAAACCCTGCAATCGTGTAGTTGTGAATGACTCTCCCCTCTTCCCGTTTTTATTATATATGGTTTAATAATTGTGGTCCAGTGACCTGGCGGTACTCGATGTTCAGATATCGATTTGGCGTGTTTTTTCAAATTTAAACCTGGTTTTAACAAGATATGTTACAAATTTAGCCAGTTGGTCCATTATATTAACTAAATCATTGGCAAGTCGTCGTATTCAGGTGGCACTGATGACAGCACTCGAGAAAATGAATACGTTTTATTTATCAGGCAAGTGTAGTGTAAAGATGGGCGATCTTATTGTTGTATAGTGCAAGTAGACGTTGTGAAATCGGATTTTATTGTGTATATTTTGTGATTACGACATATATTTTGACCAAATATCCTCTCCGATAATTATTGGCGTCTAATATTACCACGTTAATTCTGAATTCGTGTAAGTTTTTGTTAGGCGATCTCTTTAGAGATGGAGGACCGCGGTAGCACAGTGGTTAAGGTGCTGTGCTACAAATCGGAAAGTCGCTGGTTCGATCCCAGATGGTGTCAGTGGATTTTTCATTGACATAAAATCCTTCCGGTCGCACTATGACTCTGGGGTCGACTCAGCCTGTAACAGAAATGAGTACCAGGAGTGTTTCCTGGCGGTAAAGGCGGCCGGTGCGTAAGGTTTACAACCTACCACCATCCTGTGCCTTTGTCACGAAATCTGGGAACCTAAACTTCCTAAGAACCCTCTGGGCCTGTCCAGGCCTGTAATGGGACTGATTAGCCTTTTTACCTTTAGAGATGACACCCACCCCATATTTTGAGTAATAATGACACAAAATGTAAGCCGATGCCAAAACTGACGCTATTCAGTGAGGGTTCCTGCGATTTTATTGCGCTATTTCTAAACTGCTATTAGAAAGGTCAAGACTGCAATGTAATGGCCAGTACAGGTGTATTGAGTGAGAGATGAGGAATGTTGTAACTGAAGAGCAGTTGTCAAAATTCGCCACGCCCTGTACCCCAACGGAATTTAAGGTTCTCACAGCGTGCTTTATCGAAGTACCAGTTGTCTCCCTACGTTTACAGGGAGTGAAAAAGCAAATCAGTTTCTTTCATGTAAGAAAATGGATAAAGATGGATTTTAACTGCATACGATGGCTACTGGACTAACATGAGCCAGGAGCAAGATGTGAAGTAAAGTTAGGAAGAATAAAAATCCTTGTATTCGACAAGGAAATTAAAACTTCTGTTTATATATTTCTGTTCATGTAGCGATGATATTTACGTTTAGTGTTAAAGATAGACTATTAAAAAATATCAAGCAGACTGGTGTCAGGCTGATGCTTTCGACTTGTATTCGGAAGGTACCCAGTTCGAGTACCAGCCTGTACGTCGGCCACCGTGACTGATTTTAATGTGTTTCCTAGTTTCTTCGGTGAATATTCACATAATAATAATAATAATAATAATGACTGTGAAATACAAAAGAGATTCCAGTAATAATAGGGGCAAATGGACCCAACTCGAAATAATTCAGAAAAAACCTGGGCAACATAATAGGAAAGCACGAAATTAAGGAACCACAGAAAAGAGCACTGCAGACATACTTCGGAAATTACTGCTGTGCAAATACAAAACATCCAACATGGCAAATAACATTATATGTATCGTAAACTGTAAATAACATTATATGTATCGTAAACTGTAAATACAGAACAGCTGCAACCCTGTGTGCCCTAGAACTAAAGTTTGTTTCAGGTATATGATTGTAAATACCCTGCATAAAGGTGGTAACAAATAATAACAACGTTTAAAAAGTACTGTTGTAGCTGTAAGTTCTATACACGTAACACACAACTGTGCTGCAGGATATAAAAGCACATAACAATTTTACTTGCGCTCCATTTCGCATTTTTTCAACGTTTATCTTCTGAATGCTTTATGTTTGTTCCTGGCCCCTTAATGGAAATTGAATTATCGTGGATTACTCATGCCACGTGAACAATATAACGCCGTAGAATATGACAATGAACAAAACCTGCGCAACACAGTAAGGTAAGGTTAGGCAATACCATTACAGGCCTGGACAGGCCCTGAGGGTTCCACGAGGTTGAGGCTCTCAGATTTCAAGACAGTCGGCACATGAAGGTAATAAGGTTGTCAGCCCTACGCACCGGCCGCCTTTATCCTCCAGGAAATGTTCCTGGTACTCATTTCTGTTGGAGGCTGAGTCAACCCCAGGGCCATAGTGCGTGCGGAAGGATTATGTCAATGAAATTCCAATGACAACTTCGGAAATTGAACCCGCGACCTTCCGGCTTGTAGCGCAGTGCCTCCACCAACTGCGCCACCGCTTACTCCCACACAACACAGTAGTCTTACGTAATATCCGTTTGCTTTGCTTTATATTTCATTAGAATGCTGTCATTTGTTGCAAAATAATGTTTGAAGTTCGGGTTATTTATTACTTTCTTGATGGCTCTTTCTCTCTCTCTCTCTCTGTGTGTGTGTGTGTGTGTGTGTGTGTTTTGTTCTGGGATTGATCTTGACAAGGAAATTTCTGACGAGAGCAGAGGACGTTTCTTTTGCACAAATAAAGAGAGCAGATTGATGGATATAGTGAGTAAAGTTCTTACGTCTCGAACAAAAGAAACGCTGTGCTACGTTGAGTGCACTGAGTGGTTTCCCTCAAGGCTTTAATGAACATCAAAATGAGCACAAATATAACAGACTTTACTGCTTCCGAGGGCTCCCTTGTTCACCGTTACACCAAGATTGCTAATTCGCCGACACTGAACTTATCTTAAACCAACTTTAACATTGTGCATTTTAGCAGAGCAGGATCATTTATTTTAAGGACGTTTATGGCTGTGGAATTGAATCATTCTTGAGAAGCTTAACGTTCACGCAACCGACCAAAAATTTTATGCTTTTACGGAACCAGAATATTTCTTACCACATTAACAAGCCTCCGATCCCAGTGCCTGTTGCGAGCCAGTTTAATTCACTCTGCACTCCCATACAATATTTTATTGACGTTTACTTCGATATTATCGTAATATGTATGTATAACTTCATCTGCCAGGTGAGCTTCACCCTTCGGGATTGACGACCAAAATATTAAATTTATCTTCTTTCTTAGGCGTGTTGCTTGTCTCGCCCATTTCACCGTCTTTGTAATACAAACGAAAATGTAATAAAAGGTGGGGTCTACCGGCTTGTCTGATAAGTTAGGGAACAGGCTTGACGAATCGAGCCTTCCGAATTTTAATCATTTGAAAAGCGAGCCTTTTTAGAATAAAGCTGGTAGAAGTCCGTTTCTGTCTGCATAAATCATTTAAGATTTCATTTACGGGCATAAATCACTGACACGTGGAGGAATATTTATGGTTTAGAGGCGTAAAACAAAAGGTATGTTACTTTATGGGCAAGGTTTCAATTTATTGAACATTGAAGAATGTGCGTATGTGCGCGCGTATATACACGTACATATATATATATATATATATATATATATATATATGTGTGTGTGTGTGTGTGTGTAGTTACCACTGTGGTCTGCGCACATCAATCAACGACAGCGCTACAGATGAATTTCGGAATTCTTGAAGCCCATATTCTGCGAATCAATCATTACTTGTGACAGCCATTTGTGAACTGATATCAAAATATATCACACTTTACCTGTAACCGAATATTCTCGAATTGGGTCACAGTTGGACAGAAAATAAAATGGCTCCTATTGAACCAATGACACAACTCTTTTATATAATTCACGAAGGTGATCCATGTACTCTGTTTTTCATAGTGAAGGATGAGTTTTCTATTATCAAGATAAAAATGTTGAAATATTCAACTGTTTCTTTGTCAACTTGAAGGTTGTTTGACCGTGCATCTTCCTCATGAAATAACTTGATATGCCAACTTGATGCAACAAGGTAATTTTATTAATGTGTTCTTAGCTCGACATGTTTCGGGTACATATGCCCATCATCAGGAGCATTGGATGTTGTGTTGCAGCATATGGTTTTCTGCACCGAGTTTTTGGATGGGTGGTGTTCTTGAGAGCCTCTGCGTGGGTCGTGTGTACGGTGCAGATGGTGCAGTGCGACTCAGTCGCACTGCACCATCTGCACCGTACACACGACCTACGCAGCGGCTGTCAAGACCATCACCCATCCAAAAACTTGGTGCAGAAAACCAAATGCTGCAACTCGACATCTAATGCTCCTGATGACGTGCGTATGTACCCGAAACATGTCGAGCTAAGAACACATTAATAAAATTACCTAGTTGCATCAAGTTGGCATTTCAAGTTATTTCATGTTTCTTTGTCAGTTTGTTGTCTGTTTAAGAACTATGAATTTGTACCAGCACACCATGATAATTATTATGTTGCCAGTGAGAAATGTTTTTAATTTTCGACGGAAGAGTGGGTCACTCCCCCTCCCCCCCATTTCATGTTGCAGTTTCCATGGGTATCCCTGCCATTATACCTGTACTATAAATATACATTACATCTTGAAGCCCTTCTGGGACTTGAAAGTGTCAAAAAAAATACATGTACTTGCTTAACTTCTTAGGCAACCCCATTAAGTTAGTACTGACTGAAACATAGGAAAATTTCATGTCCGTTTTTTATTGTAACCTGGTTTTCTCTTTTTGTATATTCTAATAATTCTGATTGGTAGTTACTAACAGATAGGCAAATCTTAAGAGTTCCATGTAAAGGGATAAGGAGACGACGATGTTATTAGATGTTGATATATCAGGTTGAAATTCGGAACGTTACAGTGTTTTAATACAAATACTGAGTAAATAAAATTTGATCATATGGAAATATCGATGGTTCGATGGAAAAAAAAATACCAGGCAGTTCAGGTCACTTGCACGTTTTGCTTCCTCCAACAATCATGATACATAGAAAGGTTATAAGCTTGGATATTAAACAAAACTTTGTAAAGTATTCATTTCAGCATAATATTTCGCACAACTTTAAAAACCCCAACTTCCAACTTCTCTAACAAAATTCGGCGCTTAGCGTTGAAATGTCAGTTTAATGGCAGATATGTCAGGAGTAAGTTCTGCTGCTACTCTGACATTTTGTATTTAAATTCTAAGAGACTTTCTGCGGTGTTTGCTTTGAGCATTAGCTCACACACGTGCACACTTGCGCGCGCGCACGCACACACACACACACACACACACACACACACACACACACACACACACAGCTTCTGCAGTAGACATGTAAAAACGTGCGAGATTTTTTCTACGTGAACGTTGCTTGAATCTGCAACTCAGTGTAATTTATTTGTCGTGTGAAGGAACGTCTAAATTGCACGGAACTGCCGTTCAAACCAAATGCTCATAATATTCGCATTGTTTAATAAACTTACAGACACAAATGTGATGAATGTGATGTGTAGTACTGATATTATTGGCCCTTGAAGGCGTAATGGTATCTATGTTTGCCACCTGTGTTAATACTCAGGAAATATGTATATTGTCCACACTTGTTTTTGCGTGCTTCGTATGATTCTCGCGGTCAACGTTGTTGGTTCTAGTACCAACATTGGATGATGAGACTTTATAATCAACACGGGTTGTGTTTTCTTTGAGGTACGAAATTAAATTTGTATATTACGTAAATTCACACTCAGATTTCAGAGTTAAGGTTAATTTTGACGAATATATATTACAATTTGTTCATTATGTTTAAACACTCTTCCTTAGACGTCAGTGTATCATGTACCCTCCCTAGCAGATGCAGTTCCTGAATGTAATATGAATATATACCTCACATACATTTAATAGAGGTTTTTTTGTCAGGGGTACTGTGCTGGGTCGGGTTAGCTTAGTCTGTCTTGCGTCTAACTACGGGCTGAGCGGACCGGGGATCGAATCCTGGTGGGGGCAAGGTTTTCCGCACACGTTCAGATGTTGGGGACGAAAGACTGTAGCAGCTTTTTGTATGGTAACGGAATTGTCAGTGATACAGTAATAACTGTTGCCAGAAATAAACCCACATTGGTATAATAACGTCAGTCTTTCGTTCATACGGCAGTGTGATAATTGGGATGATAGTTATGAATCTAGACGAAATGTTACATACTATAATGTAAACTTTCGTCTTGCATTTAATTTGAACGGAGGGCTAAGTAATTACAGTGCGACTATGAACACGCGATACTATCAGCAAGGAGCGTATCAGGTCAAGCAGACGAGGTCTGTCGCCAAGGGTTGTGTCATCGTATGGAGAGTGGCGGCCTATGGTCAGTGACGTACCGACCCAAGCGTGGCGTTGACCACCCATCCCCATGTAGTTCCACTCTGGACATTCGTGGCCTGTTGTAGGTTGAACTTGATCTATACCTTTACATGGGTGCCCGGGATGCTTTTCCCGGGCGTAAAACGGTCCGTGCAAGAAATTGACTATGACGTCCAGAGCCCAGGTTAAGAAAGCGTGACGCCATACCTCCTACCCGGCGTAAGGAGGAACAAGTTTACATCTACCGTGAAAAGATTTGCCATATCCTGACAATTGTTGCATCGCCCGTAGTCCTACCAGATCACCAGATTTCCTTCAGATGCAGGAAGTGCAGAGTGTAGTTGCTGGTAATGCTGCAGATCACTATAAGAACTGTATGGCGCCCTTTTGTCCAGAAGATGAGTCGTACACCGTGCTGATCCACAGGTTTCATCTGCGCAACTTGAAATTCCGGGCGAATTTAATATTTTGTGTTGTCATGGCTCTTTCATATCAGCAAATGTGTTTACTTTCCGAGAAATTAGAATTGTGAATAACACAGTGTCTTAGGGCAAACTCAAATTAATTACACCACACACATAATGCACAGCTTTCTTGTGAGAGTTATTTGCAGGAGAGATACTTGATATGTATTCATTGTTTGTATTTATTTATTAATATGACAATTTCCGGAGTAGGTTTTCCCATGGCACTGCAGCCCCTAGTGCGCCAGGACCTACTCATTATCGAGGCTTCACGATCACACTCAGACACACCACACTCGGTTAGGACTCCTCTGGACGAGTGATCAGCCCTACGCAGTGACCTCTTCCTGACAACACACGACACTCACAAGAGACAGACAACCATGCCCTCGGCGGGATTCGAACCCGCAATTCCAGCAAGCAAGAGGCCGCAGATCCATGTCTTAGGCCGCGAGGCCACCGGGATCTGCATTTCCAGGATGTAAATTCAAGAATCATATTAGATGGATGTTGAATATGGGACCTTAATTATAGACCGTAATAGACAGTCCTTAATGTATTTACTATGCTATGCCGTCAGTCCTTCTTGTCGTTTACCCTTAGTTCGTAGTTTTTGTTTGAGATGTTGTAGTGTCGCGTGTAATATCACTTCTTGTACGTGATTGCAGTTCTGTTACTATAGACCCTAATCATGCTTTAATTACGACTAAAATGTGTTAAGGAAGTAGTTTTTGATATGCCGTACAGATGGCAGTGGTGGGTAGTACATGTTCTTCAGATCCAAGACAAACTATACCCCTCTACCAGCTGTTACCAAGGAAACCGCGGACTGGATACAGAGAGTTGCGGGGGTACAAAGGGTGAAATCCAACTTCAGATCAATATTTCAGTGGATAGTACTTGAATGTTGCTTACAGGGATGGTGGAAAAGAGAGGGTGTACCACCCGCACAACAAATATACGCAGTTTCAATGCGACAGTTGGTGTAGAAAGCCTGGTTAGAGAGACTTCTGAAATAGGGGTGAAGAGGGTTGAAATGACATCAGTAAATCTTCAGGGATTGGAACAAGACACGTGGTGGTGAGGGGTTGGAGGGTTTCGTGTAGAGAGCTCAGGGGATGTTAAAAGATAAGCCCAGAATACCGAACGTCAGCTTGCGGGGGGTGTGAATGGTTGATTCTGGTTGAAACATGTGATTTATGGCCTATAGGTGTGCAAAATATAACGAAAGGACTGAATAGTGTACTGCTTTTAGAAAATTTTACGCCTTTACATATGGGGATATTTGTAATCGAAATTTTTTAATGTGAAATTATTACAGACGTCTTCACCAAATTCGATAAGTGACACCCTGTACTGTAACAAAAAACGAAAGCTCTATCCTGTTCTGGAAAATAACGAACCCCCAATTCGGCCAATGGGCTTTACAAAATAAGATTACTTAGACATTTTGACATGTTTACACCACAGAACGGCACTTGTAAGTCTAAATAGAGTGCGTTCTGAAAAGAATATAATTGTAATCCTATTCTTGTAGCAGGAAATTTACAAAATTACAGCAAACAGTTATTTTTTAATCATGGTCTGTCTCGTTGAATGAAACTGAGAAATGAAATTGTGCACATAACTGCACATACCTGCACATAAAATATGTTCTCATGTTTCTTTTAAAAGAGCTTTTTTTTTTTTTTTACTTTTTGTACAGGCTGGGCCACGAACAAGTAGCCCGGGTCCGTAGCATAGCGTAAATACAGAAATTAATACCGTAGCCAAATGCTGAAAAGATATACCGTCATAGAAGATGTTGAAAATGGTTGCCACCTGCATCAATATACAGCTGCGTGCTTCTAATCATGTTGAGGTATAACCGGTATAACATAGTGATTCTGATGGCTGCAACTGCGTGGCTGATGAATCCACACACGATACGGGAACTGAAGGACAACATTAGCCACACAGTTGCAGCCATCAGAATCACTATGTTACATCGGGTATACATCAACATGTTGACAGCAGGACTGTTGACTAACTGTTCAAACACTCTACGCAATATACATACTAACGTCAGAGAGGATACCACAAGGAAACGTGCAAAACGGAAGGTGGGCTATTTTTCGTGGCCCATTCTGTATATCTGGCTTATTAAAATGTAAGTAAATTGAATTTGTTTCCTTTCTGCGCGTCTACCACTAATTATTCTTAAACTTTACATCTGCTTTCACGTGAAACTTTCTTGAAATTAGAATACAGGCCAAGTACTTCCAACCAAAGTTTATGTTCGTTTTTTCTACAATGTTTTTAATTTTATTTCAGCGTATTCTACCAAAATTGGTATTTGACGAATAATATGAGATTTAAACGCTTGTATTAAAGATACACGACAAATTATCTCGCAGTACTTGTAATTGATAAAAGCGGTATCATCCTTGTCAATTATAATTTAATCAAAATTTTCTCCATAATTTTCTACCCTGACTGTATCGAACTTTAGACTGTATATGACCTGTCACCGAAAGCACCTGTTCTGTCTTTCTCAGGAAAGTGATGTACACTAAAATGATCGAATTTCTTATTTATTATGACTCTTACTAATATGTATTGAAAAAGAGAGTTGTCGAAATTTCCCAGACGTGGGTTTGCAGTAGGTTAGATAGATTTTTTTGCATGGCGCAACAGCTCCTAGTGGGCCAGGACGTTCTCAATGTCCAGACCTCACGATCACACTCAGACACTTCATAATCGGTAGGAATCCTTTGGAGGAGTGATCAGCCCGACCCAGAAACCTCTACCTGCCAACTTACAATACTCACAAGAGACAGACTTCCACACACTCGGGAGGATTTGAAACCACAATCTCAGCAAGCAAGCGGCCGCAGACCCACGTGACTAATATATCAGACCTTGTTCATCGCCTGAGGCTAGAGAACCTACAGTAATTCGGAGAATGAAACTTTCTTCTTCTTCAAGCTGAAATTGGATAGGGACAAGCTAATATGGTGGAACATTTATAAAGAGCTAGTCTACGTTATTGGACCAGCGAGACAGCTTAGCTCTTTGTAAAGGGGCCACTGAAATTAGTTCTCACTCTGCCCTTACCATGTGAAGATGGAGACAGATCTTTTCTCCGAAACGCTCGGGTTTCTTTATCCTGAGGCGATAGACATTGTTCAAAATATCAGTTAGGTCTAGTAAAATGCACTGATGCCATAATCCTTTTAAAGGGAGTTAGAACCCATCACATGTTCCCTGTTACTTTAGGATAAGACCCGTTGGTTCCGAAATGGCCACGCCATCCTACGTGTGTTAATCTTTCGAAATACAGTGACATATGCTTTTTTCTTTTACTCAGAACATTGGTATATTTGATTTCAAGTCGATATATTTTATATAATTAGTTTTATGTAATATTAATAAAAATATATTTCTCTCCAAAGCAAAACTATGCAACTCCTTTCAAAATTAGCAAATTGTCAGATAAATATGACGTCTAACATATTTACATTAGAATATCTATTAACGTTTAGACGCCTAACGTCAACTATACTTGACGTACCGCACCGCTAACCTCTAAAGTTTCATTTTATATATTTATTCAACAAATAGATGTACCGAATATTTTAAACATGGTATATACTCTCCGTCTTTTTCTCTTCAAAATGCAGTTTGTTTCATAATTCTAACATATTTGGTTCCTGTATTATTCACATTTTATGTACAGGATGTGCTAAAGTTAAAAAAATAATTCCGGCGCCAAAAGGTTAAAACACACTATTAATCTTGTGGGTTATTAAGATATTATGAAAATGGGTGCATTGCATCTTGAAAATCCAAAAACTAGTTTTCATCACCATCCGTAATCGGGGTATATTTGCGACTTCCGTATTGCTCTGGTGAAAGTATACGAACTGTTAAAAGTTTATGGTATATTTTGCAACAAATACCTTTGTATAAAGGAAGAACTTGCATTTTAAAATACTTTTTGATCTTAACAGTTCTCATGATAAATAAAAAATGCAGAATCCATATCGGTTTCCATGTTTGTCGTATAAAACATTTTTAATGATCCTTCAAAAAACCATCCGCCGAATGTTTAGCCAATTAAATGTTTCCCCTTGAGACTTATTCAAAGTTTCGGAACAGAGTCCCAGTAAATGTTTTGTGGAGAATAAATTTTGGCGCTGTTTCTGATGTACTGAAAACATTAGCAGTACTGAACTAGTAATATGCTGCATTCTTCAGGGACCAACAAATCTTTTTATTACCATTTGTACAATAACAAAAACTGCGACTTTTGGGCCTAAGTGAATATTGCGATATTAAAGATATTCAATAAATAGTTCTTCAGTTATTAGATATTATCGGGGGACTAATCACGTTTGTGACCCATGTTAAAGCCAAATTCGGTTTGCGATCTTTTCCGGTACAGGAATTGGATGTACGCTGTAACATGCTTTGTGCAGTTAAGAGTCTTAGTCTGTTTTTATGCAAGGCTGTAGAGAGCGACACATGTAAAAAAAAATTCCCGTCCACCATCTGACCGGCTAGAAATCTTTGAAATTGATCGGAAAGACTTATTGTCGGATTCAAAGTGATTTGGGCTTGGTTTGAAAGCGTTCATTTGAACGGTCCACAAAGAATGATGCTACCAAGAAAGACGAGAAATACGAAACATAATCGCAAAACCCCCCCCCCCCCCACCCCCCCACCACCAACAGCCCCTTCAACTAGAACACCCCTCCCCCCCCCCCCC
>Ga0123352_10011355_pt1 | contig 14029 bp, 12 predicted proteins | sample TergutLab28metaG_FD_89700 | JGI IMG/M metagenome (GOLD analysis project Ga0123352, IMG submission 89700) | Labiotermes labralis P1 segment gut microbial communities from Petit-Saut dam, French Guiana - Lab288 P1 | ecosystem: Host-associated > Arthropoda: Insects > Digestive system > Gut ...
TATTTAAGCACTTAGAGTCGATATTATACTGACTAAAACTTGTTCATGAATTAATACTGTTGGAAAACTGATTCACAGACTGCTGAAAACTGGTAGGTGTTGTCAATACACACAATGAAGGCTCTGAAGGATAGGCCGTTAATGAATATGATGCTGGGCTTGGACTCATTTGCGTTGCGTTCGGTGACGGAGTTGTAGAATACGATTGATAATGATCATATGATCCTGTTGAAGTGGGACATGGCACTACTGCTGTCATATCCTCTTCCATCAGACCTTGTAGTAAACGTTTTCTGATAGCAAACTTCCTCCGTTTGGGTACATCACGAAGATGAGGCAATAGACTTATAAGGAAATCACAGTCTTCATCTTTCTCAAGTTCTTCATATGTCTTTTTACTTTCATGCATTTTTTCAAACTGCTCGATCTTCCTCTTCTCTAGTGAAAGGAGCAGGTTGATCTTTCTGAGCAGCACCCACGACTTCTACTTCCTCTGTATCACCACTGGTGTTGATGACGTCAAGGTCAGCATCAATGATGCTGTCATCCGCCATTCCGTATTCATCATCTTGATAACTGTCGTCAGCTGGCTCAGAAGCTTGGCTTGGCACAGAAGAGATACTGGTTTGCAGTTTTCTAGAAGAAAACGTGTCAACCAGGAAAAAAAGCTGTTTGTAATGTTTCCAAGCAGATAGTGGGGAATCGTCAGGAGCTTCACTACCTGTAGTTCTGTTTGAAATTTTCGCGCGTTCTCTGCAAAAGTTGTCCCTCAGATTTTGCCATTTCCCTTTGACAAGTACACTTGAAGTAAAAAAAAAAAATGCTTAGACACTCACATAAAACTGAAATCTGTTATGGAACTACTTCAAAGTACTCTGCATACCCCTTCTTATGCTTTGCATTTATTTCACTACCTGCTTTTGTCTTTCTAGATTCCTGTCTACGGGAATGGCATTCAGAACTCTGGCTTTTTCATATCGGATTTCACACAACACTATTGCAGGAATAATTTATGTCACCTGCGATGCCATTTGGGACTGTTTGATTGAGAAAAATATGCCTTTTCCTACTGCAGAATTGCTTGAAAAGAGTGCAAAGGACTATGAGCATTTATGGAACTTCCCAAACTGTGTTGCTAGTATCGATGGCATGCACGTGCGCATCAAATGCCCTAAATTGTCTGGCTCGAGGTACTTCAATTACAAAGGCTTCTTCTCCGTGATCCTTCAAGGATTGGTTAATGCAAGATACAAATTTTTAAGTGTGGATGTTGATGCTTATGGCAGGCAAAATGACAGTGGTGTTTTTTTCACAATCTAATTTGTACCAACATCTGGAATCAGGATCTTTCCCTTTTCCACATCCGAAACAGATACCCGGGACCACTACTAAGCTCCTTATGTCATACTTGGTGATCAAGGATATCCTCTGAAAGATTATTTAATGCGCCCTTATAGTACAGATAATGCAGCAATTTGTCGTGAAATTGAAGTGTATAACTATCGGCATTCTCGAGCCAGACGAACGGTAGACTGTGCATTTGGCATACTGGTTTCAAAATGGAGATGCTTATAGACCGAGCTACAAGTTTCACCTGAACACGTTGACAAATTAGTCTCAACTGCTTGCCATTGCACAACCTTATCATAGACAAAGAGGGTACTGATGAAGCTATACTGCAGAGAATAAATTCTTCAGATACAGCAGAAACTGGAGCATCGGCAATCAGAGGACCAAGACGCTACAACAGAGCGACGCGAGAAGCTTACAACATTCGTGAACGATTCAAAATTTATTTTAACGGAGAAGGGGCCGTTGATTTCCACTGGAATCAAATCGACACCTATGTCGAATTAAATACACTGAATGATGTATCATATAGGTTGTCCTTATTTCTAATCACAATTTTGCACCGTAGTGCTTACATAATACTTAACACCCGTAATTACTTATGTGAAATACAGTACTACTATGTAAAAAATTTACTTACTTATGCTTTTCAATTCCTCAGCTATTTCCAACCAAAGTTTTCTTGCTACGTCCCTGTTGTGATAGTTCTTGCTCTGTACATCCCACAGTGGTTTACGTTCATACACCAAAGAAATCAATTTCTCAGTATCAACCATTTTATTCTAATATAAAGAAACGAAAACAAGGCATCTGTGTGCTTAGCACGAAACTACACGACACACTGGCATACACGGCCGGAAAAAAACAAAATGATTTGGTTTCGACCGTCAGTCGGCGAAACATATCCGTGCACGTCAGTGCAGCACGGCGCCACTGAGACCGTCTCCACTTACTTAAACGCATTTGTTTGTTCTGCCGTTGTCGGCCGTGTATGTCAGAGTAAAATATCGGCCAAATACGGATGCAGTGTGATCACGGCCTTTGAAGTATGGATAGACAGCTTATTAGCCAAGAAGACACGTTCATATGGTTGTCGAGGGGAGGAATGAAAGGAGAGACTGAAAGTGAAATAATAGCAGCACAAGATCAGGCATTACAAACCAAATATCATGCGACAAAAATTTTACAAACAGAAATAAACAGCAAATGCAGACTCTAGGAAAAATTTGATGAGACAGTGAAACACATCACATCAGCATGTCCAATATTGGCAAAAGAATAATACATGAAGAGACACGATAGAGTGCAAGGAAATAGGGGTAAAATTAGAAAACGAACACTAGTATGATAATGTACCAAAATCAGTCGAAACAAGTTGAGAAGATTTTAAAATATAAAGACCTGTAATACTAGAAATTCAGAGCATGTAGAATGTGAAAGCAAAATTGATACCAGTAATAACATAGGCGACTCGCACCTTCTCAAAATCACTCAGAAAATACCCCAGCAACATAACAGGAAAACACGAAATTAAGGAACAAAAATACAGCCACACTGGGCAATACACACTGCACACTGCGGAAAGTGCTAATGTAAAAGTAAAAAAATATTGCTCGGGAGAAGTAACATTACATGTAGCACAACTTGTAAATGCAGAACAGCAGCAACACTATAGACTATAGAAACGTGGTTTGTTTCAGGTACATAGTAGAAATTGCCTTGCATTGGGTAATAAAAAGTAAAATAATAATAATAATAATAATAATAATTGAACCACTATTATGTATTAATAGAGGCTGCTTTAGCCCAAGGTTATGCATTTCATACATTTTAGGGTAAGCGTCTATACACGCGAGCATCTAACGACTCTTCACCAATTCTGACTTGTTAACGTTGGGAGAGTATAGTTGCAGGCTGAATGTAACACTAATTGTTACATTCTGCAGTATGTACCTCATACTTCAGATGTATGAGACTCTTTTGCTCTGGTGCCAAGGATCAGCCATCAAATATCAGGCAATAACACGCAGACAAGTCAATGGCACTGAATGGGAGACACAACGAAAGGGGACGCACTGCTCAGTTTCCGCTACCGCTCATTTCATTCCCACGCTTCAATCTTCCAGTCCACATACTTCAAGCTATAGTCAGCGCATTTTTTGTTCACCCACCATGCACCGCTATTATATCACACGGTCTTCACACTACCAAGCAGGCTCTTAGAGTGTACCACATTCTACATAATTTAACAGGTACACTGAAAGATACTGTTGCCTCAACATTCGTAGATATACTGAGCTTTCAAGTTAATTTTATCAAGGTCATTTCTCTTCTGTGAAGTGACGCAGCGTTTAGTTGGATACCGAAGTTTCGGAACACTTTGATATCGAGCATAATTATATCACATTAAAGGTTTTCATAACAGCAAAAGAAATGCCATAATACACGTAAATGTTATATGTACTTTTATAAATTCAGCGCACGTAAGTATATTGTGATAATCAGATGCTTGGCCAGTAACTGATTCAAGAAATATCAAGGAACAAACTGTAACCAGACTACTCAAAACTGAAATTTAAATTCTGAATGCAATAATTATCTCATTTACGCGCACTATATAGCCTGCCAGATTGACATAACTAATGCCAATGAGCAGAGTCGCGAAGCAAACAGACCATCAGCTAATAAAGAAGCTATCTGCATCTTTTCATAAAAGAACGTTTATTACCGAATTCACAAAAGCCCGTCACGTGTCCCTAACCTGCGCCTCATCAACACGGTCCAAGCATTCCTACCATTTCTTGAAGAACCATTGTCATATTGTAATCCCATCTACGCCTAGGTCTCCCACAAAACCACTATATGATTTGTACGAAATATTTATTGCGATTGGTCGACGACAGTGGCCGTGCGGTCTAAGGCGTGGGCCTGCGGCGGCTCGCTTCCAGGGATTCCTGGTTCGAATTCCGCCGGGGGCACGGATGTCTGCCTTTTGTGAGCGTTGTGTAATGTCAATTAGAGGCATCTGTGTCGAACTGATCACTCCTCAAAATCAGTCCCACGGATTGTGGCGTGTCTCACTAATAGTGAAGACTCAACAGTGAGAAGGACATGGCACACTATAAGCTGTAGTACCGTTAAGAATAAATTGTTACCAGTGCAGTATAAAACAGCGCGGCATTTGGTACTAAAGGTTAGTATACTTCTATCAGACTCCTCTTTCCATCCCACCTATAAGCCCAAAAGTTTTCCTTAATTTTCGATTGCACGTATCGTTATTAAACATTCTTTAATTTGGATTACACAACAGCTTCTACACTAATTAAACTTGTATCGACAAAGATTAAGCCACGTCTTCAGAAAGTTACAGAAGTTCATTGCCTTGAACTCTCGATAAACACCTGGCTCATAAACTGGAGCAAATTTGTCCTCGTAACTTACAAACTTCCTGACCGATTAATAATTTACTAGATTTTCGGAGTAGTTCAACGCTGCCCCTAAGTGTACACTGTCAGTCGTATCTTGCATCGTCTGCCAACCGGACGTCTTGTGTAACAGAAACTTACATCTCAGGAAGAGAAAGTTAGAACTAATACATGGAGCACAGCAAACATGAAGCGAAAACTCACATTTCGTACAATAATAGCCTTATTGAAAGTCGTTATAAAGCGTTTCTTTTCTTACTTCGAATGGGAGGGATTCGACTTAACGTTAAGTCAGTATCAAGACTTAACGCAGTATACAACGTCAGCATTTATTTGTGTTTTTATATTACAGTCTTTTGTGTCGGTGTGGATATGTTGGTTCACAGACATCAGTTGTCACTCGCCATGAAGAGTTTTCGCATGTTATTAGGAATGCTAATGACCACTTGGTTGCACTTCAGTGTCAGGTAAGCAGCATTACATTCCTCAGCCATACTGTGTCATTACGGGATATCCATTCGGAGGAGGATCATATTTCTACAAATATTCAGAAGTCGCATTCTTAACTTATGAATTAATTAAGAATCAAGCGCCATTTAAATTTATAAATGCGAGAGAAGGAAAGTAACGAATCTGTTTATCTTATTTTGTTCTTCTACAGACAGATTTGTCTAAATTATGGTTTTAGGTCTTGAGTTCGCCTTAAATAATTGCGTACTTTACTTCGTAATGCCAAGTAACAACAGTACTTATTTCATATTACGGACAACACACTTCAAAATTTGGTGATGTCTGATCACATAAATGTAGTAATTTTATCCACAAAGTGCTTAATAAATATTTTTCCCATTTCAGTTACCGTAAACTTGACATCGAACATCTTCTTACTCTGACGGATTCCTTTACATGGGACGAACTGCCAACCAGAGATCCCGATACAGGATATTTAACAAATGCTGGGTACATCCCGTTCAATCAGATCCTTATAAGAAACGCGGCCATCTTCGGATACGTGCACCACCTTATCCAGTCAACCGTAAAAATTGTAGTAAACCACGAAACGATCTTCCCTGTGTGGCTCCCCATTGACGCAACAAGGAACCCTGTGTACGGATTTATTATCGCAATGCAGGTATGTTCACACTGCTACGTTAATTAAATATAATTATGCTCAACAACTGAACTGAAGGATACGGCAGTGGTGTTTCTAACTTCGATACTCAAATTTTAAGACATTACAGCTAAACACCGTAGAATACCAATACAACGCGAATAATTTAGCGCGAGATAAACGTTTTGAAATACATTTTTAACATGTTGATACTTGTAACCTTGTTCAATCATAAAGGCAATAGGCTAAATTTGACAGTAATTAGGGTAAAAAACTATATTTGGGGTCTACAAAACAAAGAACACATGGAACTACCACAAAACATAATTGGTGTCAATAAGAATTTTAAAAAAGCAATCCTTGCAGAGTTCTGGAGAGGCCCTGAGGATTTCAGGAGGTTGAAACTTCCAGATTTCGATACAATCAGTGCATGAATGTGATAAGGTTATCATCCTACGCGACGACATTTTTAAACCTCCCCTCTCCCCCCCCCCGAAAATTTTAGAAGCTGCATAGACCCCAGTCCCAAAATGTTGGGAGGCAGCATCGGGAATCGACACCACGAATTTCTGGCTTGTAGCGCAGAAACACAAACAACTGCGCCACCGCGTGCCACATTAAGAAGCGTAGTTAATAAGAATTTGTAATTGTACAGAAATTAACGACAATGAAAATTCTATTAAATGCTTATTTTAACTTCGGGATACACTGGCTCAGTGCCTTCAGCAATACTAGAACTACGCAAACTAGCGGGAGGAAGAAGTCATTTTGCATAACAAGTAACGCTCAATTGAAAATTCAGATATGTTACTTATCAGTGGTGACATGCGTCGTAAAAAATTAAATTACGATAATTATGACTTGTAATTAACACCACAAAGTTAACATTTCGAAAACAAGTAAACATACATTTACCCTCCCAAGAAGAGTCGGAATGTCGATTTGAAAAAATGAAGGAAAATGTGAACTCACGCCGTAACTTATTGTGGGGACGAACAGCTAAGTTCAAAGGCAACCAAATGAAAACCAACTACTAGAAAACCCATTTACTCTTATAATGTAGATCAAATATCGTTATTCATCGTCGTTTCCAGCTAGAAAATAAAAACATAAAACCAAACAACGACAGGCCTAACCAATACAAAAAAAATCATACCAAATAACATAAAGTATTCGATCACGATCGTTTGTTTCAACACAGCTGAATTTATGGCTGTGATTTGGCTACTGTACTCTGTCACACAAGAGAATGCTGTACAGCCGTCTTGATACTCTATCAGATGTAATGACGAAAACAGAAACCTCTTGGAAAGTTACGCCATTTGTTACAATGTTTCACAATACGAAACAACCACATTTCAAAATCCGTAACCGGATTTTAAAATTTAAACCACCAGCTGGAAATTACGCCAAGCAGAAAACTAAATAATCAAGAAAAAATGTAATTTTCCTATCAAAGGCTTCCTTCTACCAAAAAGAAACTCACAGTCAGGACTTCCATGATTCTTCTACCGACGCCTAAAACAACAGCTACCCAGCCGTTAATACCGATCTCAGAGACGCCAGAAAGTTGTTTCACTTCCGGTCCTTCATTGAAGGAAGACACTAATATAAGCACAGTTATCCACGTGTGTATCATGTTTTGTGGATCTTCTGATTACGATGCAAAACACTGTCACTGTTAGGCAAATACACACCAGTCACTAGTGCTTAGATTGTTCATTTCTTAATGATACTAAACTTGTAAAATGCAAATACTATCTTCGAGCCACATTGTATGAAACAAGATAGGCAATGTACGTGGAAAGTCGTTGTTGCAGGTTCGCTTAAAGAACTGTACCACGCAAACACAACAATGCTTTCGTTTATATTGTTAAAACATGCATGTCTTTGTCAATAATACAATAAATACCGATCGTTTTGCGCTCTGTTTATTTTTTCGCTACACATGCCCTGCGATTAACATGATACACATTTTGGGCTTCACAAAAATAACTGATAATATGTCTGATTGAAAAATGTTCAGACTTTCTCGACAGATTTTCATAAAAATCAATACCAAATTTCATGTAATCCGCCAAGCGGAACTTGCGCTGGTACAGGCGGACAGACGGACATGACGAAGCTAATAGACGCCTATCGCAACTAAGCGAACGTACAGGAAAAACCCGGCTCAACACAAGAATTCACCTGTGATAGAAACAGCAGTAATTATTACTAGTTTATGCCTTTCATGTATGAATATCTCATCTTTTCTGTGAAACATTATATTTCAAAGTATGACCAATTTTTTCTACCATATTTTTCTAGGTTATCTCACGTAAGGTACGATTTTCGGGGAAAAATTATTAAACACAAAACACGTGGTTTGATTTTCTCTACAAATTTGTCCAAAATATTCCTTATTCTGCGAAGAATTCAGTGACATATTATCATAAATTTACATAGATATTCATGCACAGAACCAGTTATTCTTTTCAGATTTTAATAAAACTTCAATTTTCTCGAAAGGTGGTCGAAAAATTCTCAAATATCGAATATAATGGTAATGCGGTTAGTGGGAGTTCAGTTGTTCCATTCGGACAGACAAACATGATAAAGCTAACAATCGCTTTTCGCAGTTTTGCAGGTGAGTTTAATAAATAAATAAATTCAAATTCCACATCACTGTTTATTAAATGTGGGGAATTTTATTCTTTTTATCTTTGAATTTATTCTTCTTATGAATATATCTTCCACTTGATCCCAGCTAACTCCCTTGGGTATTGATGGCATTTGTTATGAATCACTTGAAACTTTGCCTATTGTATCCAACTGCTAGAACAGTAAGAATACCCTGAAGGTTAATCATGAACTACACTGCAGTTTCTCGCGAGTGTCGAAATGTCATTGGTCCGCATAAGAAACTTTGCAGAGATTTGGGTTCGAGACTTAGTGGTGTCAGGCAATCACCCTTGCACCTTCTGGTAAAATATGAGCACTTCGAGTAGTCATCAGTCATTTTAGAAATTTGTCAAGTTACTTCGGCAGTTACAGTGGATATTCGAAACTTAAAGCTCTGAAGCACTGTAGTTATGTCCTGCTGTGACATTTTCTTAAATCTACGGATGACGTCGAAGCACACTTACTGGGTTCTAGCGGTCACATTGACTTTCTGCACTCTTTTCACACAAATAAATCTACCATATAATATTCTGCTATGTTATTAAACAACAGTAAATATTATTATTATTATTACTGATATTATTGCAGTATTATATTCTTAATTACGGCAATCTCAAAACCTACTTTTTTTTAAGACAGAAAAGTTTGGATATCCAATTATCTTGCATATATGGAGGTTAAAATGTCTATTTATAAGAAAACATACCACAACCTTCTCACACTGACAAAACCATCCAACGTATCGCCAATTATTAACCTAATTAAGAACTTACTGGACGAAAATATGACGTTTGTAGATTATAAGGATGATAGTGAAACAGAATAGCGGTGAAGTTATGCAAACTAGCATCGTTGATTCGAAACGTAATACACAAAATGATGCAAGTTCATGTACATATCACAAATATATTAAAATCAACTATCTTCCTCTCAATTCTCATTTGGACAAGATTAAAAGTACTTTAATTAATAGTAAAAGCTGTAAAATTTGTATTAATGTTGGGAGTTCCAGCACCAGTTCCGACAGTGTCCACTCATACCGCATACCATGTAGAATGCGGGCCGCGATCCGTGTTTTAATTAACCCTTGTCATTTTCCATTCAACTCCAAAAGTTATGGTACCCAAAATCTGGGCAGCCGTTAAGTGCAACGGACACATCATTCTGCCATTTGTCTGTTTCTCCTGGCCAGCTGATTCCAATCGTTTTCTTTGAAGTTTCGGAAGACTTTGTTGAACCTTCGTTTGGCACAAGTTACCGAAATGTTGGGATCCCCGCAACAGCTAATTTTCGGTCGAAACTCTTAGGTCAGATTTCTGGTGTGGTCAGCGAAAAGTCAGTTCCCCACATCCCGTAAATTTGCTTGCAACTAGCGTAAGAATGCAAATTATTCCAAATGCCAAATCCCTTTCCTCTGCTACCTGCGTCTTGCCGACGTGTGTTTGGGTAGCACAAACACAGATCGGGCACGCACAGTCTGTCACAGGACCAAACAGCTGCTTATAATGTATAACACATTTTCTGACGGACAGGCCCTTTCCCTCATTAAGCACAGTGCCAAGCCTGCCCACCGTCTCTGCTGCCTTTAGTCCGACATGTTTCACGACAGTCACACCAATATACCGAGGTGTGTCGACCCACTCTTTTGTTCTCCGTGGGGCTGTGGTGCGCTTTTCAGCCTTGAGAACATGGCGGTTTCTGCGAGAGGTTAATGGCGATCCTCCAGTCCTGCAGCTATTGCCAGAAGCTGTTGAGACATACAGTAGCTGACATGCAGCGCTGGTTGGTGGGGCGTAGAAATCACGGTTTTGTGGTAAGCAGTCACTACTAACTCAACGTGTCGATGTGTTACTAACATGTGGTTTACGTCCACGCCTAACAATCTGTTTAATACGTGAAGGAAATGAAGGCAATTTGAATAACCGGCCAATGACGGTCGCTGTTAAGTGCACGGGGTGCGTTAGGCGCAAGAAACATAAAAGCAGGATTTATAGAGTGACAAGGAAAACAGACAAGCTTCCGGAGTATAAAACTAGGTCAGGTATGAATTTGGGATAAAGTGGTCAACAAAGACAATGATGGAGCGGGAAGACAACGGAAAATTAGGTCAGAAGATTAAGAGTGAGTCCCTTGCGCTGGTAGAAGATAATGCTGTCGGTTGTAATTCCTTCAAAGTAACATCATTAACGACACCCATTGGCAAAGTGTTAAGCTCCATTCCACTTAAATTTTCGGCAAGGCAATAACCAGTTTCCATCTTCTCCCACCTGTCTACAAGTTTTATCTTGCTCGGAAGATTCTCAGTTTTCCTATTATTCACACCAAGGCTTTGCGTAATGTTGATAAATTCATAACAGTTTCGTCTGTTGTTAACTGTAAGACAAACTGTAAAAAAAAAATACTGAATGACTGATGTGGATCACGGTGTTATGATATCAGGGAAATATGAAACAAACCTCTCCGGAACTCCAAGTATTGAAATACGCTGCACATGTCCATGGCCTCTCCTTAAATGTATAGGTCACAACAGAGAAGCAAGTGGCTAGCGAACTCTAGGCCCCCAAACTAAATGTCAAGTACTGGAAACACAAAAGCCTTTTTTGTACCACGTTTTACAAGAGACAAAATTCTGCTTCCTTTTAAGTGTACTGTTAGGTTTCCAATACCACCAAAAATTAATATTGCAGTTTTCCATACTCTAGCCGCAGAAACTGAGTCAAGTGCGCGATTTTATAGAGAGCGAAGCAAGTAAAGATTTTGGAATTCTATATTCTCAATACTACATATTCATTCTAAACAAGAAATGGGTAAAAAACAGAGTGGTTAATTAAGAATATCTATCAGTTGATGGCCAAAACAGAACATAACATTACCCCTGGAGAAACTCCTTGTACCTTAGAAGTTAATTCTTTTATTTCTTAAGTTCTGGTCTCTTGCAGCATGCCGTCCGCTATCAGTGCATTTGTCTTTATAAAGGGAACAATTTCATGAAGTCATCTTTAACTAATTACACATCAGAGTCAATTATATTCCCTTCTAATTCGGTGATAATTATTACAAAATTCAGCAGGCGAGTACCAACAGACTGGAGTAATTGCCACGATTCTTGGGGTCAAGTCCTTGCTTCTTCATATTCATGCGTGGCTTTAAGAGGGTTCCTTTCTTTTCCCTTGTGCATTGCAACCCTCATTCTTCGTACGTTTCAACAACTTCTGAGGGTTTTATAATAGTGAAGTGAAGTTTCCTTGAAGATTCCTTTATAAGGGCTCGACGATTCGGATTGGGTTTCTTTAGCAGTTTAGGGGAGTACAAGAGTGTTCGAGAATCCAGCGAATTTTCACTTTCCTGATCAAATCTGAAGAGGGTAAAAATTACCCGATTCATTAATTGTTGACTCTGAAGCAGTGGGTTCTGTTTCTTGTCCTCTCTCAGGTGCGTCGTAAAAGGATCAGAAATAATGGAGAGTAGTAACAGATCGAAGGAACAAATCCATGTGACTTCAAATGAATGTACAATATCTGGTACGGAAATATCAGCGTTTAACCCGTCACCAATAGAAATTCAAGTCGTGTCGTTCTAACGTTTCACTTGATAAGTACTGACCCATCATAACGTGGTCCCTGTCTCCTTGCCATAGCGAGTCATCAGATTGCGGAAGGAAATCAGCCACCAATATGGAAATTAGCTTGAATATACTGAATAAGCAGTCGCCGACAGCTGAAAAGGGGTGCTCCTCCAACTTGGAGTTTGGACGAGTAACTAACAACTCGCACTGGACTTGTTAAGAAGGTTACAATTGCCTATGGATTGGACTAAACCTTGGGTACATCCTACGCGATATAGAATGTACATGATATTTTGTATGTGGAATGTAACGGGCCTGTTTAGGTCAGATCACGTAAGATAGTCACTAAAAAATTATCGCGGTAAATTTAGATTTTGTGGGTGTACATTAAGTTAGGAGGGACGAGGGACTCTCTAAGATCAGGGGAATATATTTTTTTCTACAAAATATGAAATGAAACCCATAAATTGGTAACAGCATATTTGGTACAACACAGAATAAATCAGCGGTTAAGAGAGTAGAGTTTGTTAGTGATATGGTGCCATATATAGTTCTGAGAGGTAGATGGTTTAATATATTTGTTTTGAATGGGCATTCAACAACCGAGGAGAAAAGTGATGATAAAAAGGCAACTTTTTGAGAAAGTACAGCAAGTCTTCAATTGTGTTCCCAGGAATTCCAGCAGGTTTTCGATTATTTTTTAAGTTCCATATGAAAATTCTGTTAGGAAAATTTAATGCAAATTTAGGAAGAGGATATTTTCAAACCGAAAATTGGGAATGAAAGTATACATTAGTATTGTAATAATGATAATGGTTTTAGAATAGTAAATTTTGCCACATCAAAAAATCTAGTTGCTAAGATACCGATGTTCCCGCACCGAAAAATTAAAAAATCAACATCGATCTCTCCATGAAAAGACTCATAAAGAGGGTGATCACATATTGATAGAAAGGAGATAACATTTAAGTACGCTCGATCTTTCAGGGAAGCTGAATGTGATAAGATCACTAACTGATGATTGCGAAAGTTAGGGAAGGACTGGCAGTATGTGTACAAACAGCACAGGAATGTGATGTTGACAGATTTAATATCAAGAAACTAAGTGTGCTGGAGGTTTGAGAACAGAAAAACAGAATAAGATTTCATTTTTGGAGAACGTAAATGAGAGCGAGGTCATAAATAGGGTTTGTGAAGACATTGAATAGAATATAAAAACTTCAGCCATTTGGGTCTAGGACGGTATAAATCGAGACTGTTTAAACAATGGTTTGATGAAGGTTGTTGACATTTTTCAATCAAAGGAAACAGGCTTAAGTGAAATTGATACTGGATCCAAACAAAATGGATGTAGATAATATAAGAAACATAAGATAAGTAGCAAGAAAACATTTCACGACACAAAAGAATGAACATCTCTAAGCTAAAATTGATTAATTTGAAACTAACAGTAAGATAAAAATATAAGAGACTTGCATAGGGGTAATAATGACTTTAGGAATGGCCACAAGCCTGGCACTGATAAAGCAAATTATGAGAAGGGTGATTTGGTTACATACTCCCACAGTATTTTGGCTAATTGGAGGAACAATTTTTATGAATTATTGAATGCACATGGTGATAAAGATATTAGGACCAGAGAAATATGTACAACTGAGCCACTGGTGCCTGATCCCAATTACTTTGGTTTTCAAATTCCTTTTCACAAGTTAAAAAAGGCACAAATCAGCAGGTACTGATCAAATTCCGGCAGAATTGATTAAAGCAGGGGGTAGGACAAACTTCCGAGAACCATAAATCTGTTAATTCTACTTGGAATAACAAGGAATTGCCTGAGAATTGGAAGGAGTCGATCGTTGTACTTATTTATAGAAAAGTGATAAAACACACCTTCGTTACTATAGAAGCGTGTCA
>Ga0123352_10011360_pt1 | contig 14024 bp, 11 predicted proteins | sample TergutLab28metaG_FD_89700 | JGI IMG/M metagenome (GOLD analysis project Ga0123352, IMG submission 89700) | Labiotermes labralis P1 segment gut microbial communities from Petit-Saut dam, French Guiana - Lab288 P1 | ecosystem: Host-associated > Arthropoda: Insects > Digestive system > Gut ...
GAAACGGCTTACGATATCAAATTTTTCGGGCGTGGCACGCGCTAAAATCATATCGCCTCTGTCGGTGTAAATGTAGAGCATTCCATCGTTGGCAATGATTACGCCGTTTGCAAGTCCGCGTTCTTGCCATTTAATTTCGCCTGTTCGCCAATCGGCACAAAACCAAAAACGATTGCGGTCGCCCGAACCGAAAATGTAATTTCCAACTTTCACCATTCCGCCCATACGGTTATCGAGGTTGCTCGAAAACCAAACTTCCTCCACTCCGCGACCGCCGTTAGTAAGGCGCAACATGGTAGAACCGCGACCGTAACCGCTTGTAACTAAAATCATTCCGTTGCTGTAAATAGGCGTGTTGGCATGAACGTGATGCTGATTTGAGTTCGGGTGCGCCCAAAGCATTCTGCCTGTTTCGGCGTGAATTCCGAGAACGTGATGAGCGGTCATTGTTACGATGAGCGGAACTTGCTGACTTCCAATGAATAGGGGAGAGCAATAAGCCGATTGGTCGCCTTTGCCCGGACTGCTCCAAACCAATGCGCCCGTTTTTTTGTTCAGCGCAACAACATTGTGTTCGCTTCCGCCCGGCGTTGCAATTACGTTGTTTCCAACGATTAAGGGCGATTCGGTAATTCCCCAAACAATGTTCGGCGCGTTAAATTCTTTGAGTAAATTCTTTTTCCACACCAAATTCAGCGTGTTTTGGTCGAAGCAGTACAACACGCCGTGTCCGCTGATGAAGTAAAGTTTTCCGTCACTTATCGTGATACTTCCGCGCGTTCCGTCGTAATTTCTGTCCCATTCCGGTCCGTATTCTACTCTGTTCAGCAATCTTCCGTTGAGGTCGAACACAAAGATGAAGCCTCTGCCGTTGGTCATACCTTTGACAAAAATTCTGTTGTCGGCAATGGTAGGCGAGGAGTGCCCTTCACCCAAACCATCAAAGTGCCATAAAAGTTGCGGTCCGTTTTCGGGCCACGATTTCATTAACCCGACTTCGCTATAAACTCCACTCCTGTCCGGTCCTCGCCATTGAATATTTTGTGCCGACAAGGATAACATGAAAAACGATAAGCATAAAATAATTCCTTTTCTCATAATTTTTTATTTTAAATGGCTGTTTTGAAATACAACCGATTGTTATTTAATTTACTTATTTTCGGCTTGATAAACAAGGTACAATGTTAAGCAATTTAAATGAAAAATGCAAGTGATATATACATAGAAGTTGTCAAAATTAAGGATTTTTATTTTTTTGTAATGGATTTAGGGTGTTTTGTTGCTTGTGGTGTGTTCTTTTTAAAAGTATAGAGGATGTGATATAGAAAAATGAAACCGGAAGGTTGTCGGGCTTTACTTGAAAGCAAGTTAGAAAAAATTACTTATCACACATCGCAAGTGTTTTTAAAATATAAATTATGCGATATATGTGTAAATTATTTTGTTGTTTGATAAATTGTTTTATACATTTGCAAAAACAATTCTTTAATCAAATTTATTATTTTTTAAAACTACTTCTTATGAAAAAACTAACTCTATTCTTGGTTTCCGCTCTTTTCGTTAGCGGAACATTTGCGCAATTGCGCGTTGATTCTTCGGGGCGGATTGATATCAGTTCACCATTTGCTATTAGTTCGCCAATTAGTACGCCAACCAGCCACACGCCTGTTACTTTTAGGGTAGGTAATACTAACGCCGGATTTACCGGAAGTTCCAATAACTTCAATGTGTCTTTCGGATTCGGAACTAACAGTTTTAATTCGGGTAGCGGTAATACTGCTGTTGGTACATCTACGCTTTCATGGAATACAACGGGACGCAATAATACCGCTTTTGGTGCTTGGGCACTTGGTGAGAATATAACTGGCTCAGAAAATACTGCTATTGGAATTGCTGCACTTTTTAGCAATGGAGACGGCTGGGGAAATACTGCCATTGGATATGCGGCAGGTGCCGATATGCAGAATATGCGTAACACCATAGTCATAGGTTATTGGACGCACGCCACCTCAAACAATGAGGTAAGAATTGGAAACGATGATGCTGAATATATTGGTGGCATTGTTGATTGGCATACTCATTCTGATGGAAGAACGAAGAAAAATATTAGCGCAAATGTTCCCGGACTTGACTTTATTAACCGTTTGCAACCGGTTACTTACAATCTAGACTTGAATGCTGTGAGTAACTTGCGAGGAGCTAATCGAATACAGAGAGGCGGCAGTGAGTCGTTTATGCAACAATCTTTGTCGCAAGAGCAATTAAATATAATCGAACAAGGAAGAGTAGCCAGACAAAGACAGGTACAAACCGGTTTTGTGGCGCAGGACGTGGCAGAAGTAGCTCGAAACATTGGTTACGAATTTAGTGGTGTAGTTGTGGACGATATTGGTGTTTACGGTTTGCGTTATGGTCAATTTGTTGTTCCTTTGGTAAGAGCAGTGCAAGAACTCAGTGAACAAAACGAAGCTCTAAACAATGTCATTACTTTGCAACAGAGACAGATTGAGCATCTGCAACGTCAAATTGATGAAATACGAAATCCGGGCATCATAAGACCGTTTACAAAAAATGCTTCTGATAATACATATTTCAATACGATACAGAACGAAACAAGAGAAGCCGTTTTACACCAAAACGTGCCGAATCCATTCAATCAATCCACACAGATTAGGTATTATCTGCCCGAAACGGTACGCAATGCAAGCCTGATTATCTTCGATATGCAAGGTAAGCAACTAATGCAAATCCCACTTACACAACGTGGTGAGGGAGTAGAAATTATTCAAGGCTCACAACTCTCGCCGGGTATTTATCTTTACGCACTCATTGCAGACGGCAGAGAGGTAGATGTGAAGCGAATGATTTTAACGAAATAAGGAGGTGAAAGATGAAAAAAATAATTTTAAAATTAGTAGTGGTTTTTCTGATGCTGACAAAGAGTTTTTTCTCTTACGGAAACGAATATATTCCTTTACTTAAACAAGGCAACCAATGGAACGAACTTGTCCAAAATTTTTCAGTGCATCCAGATGGTCATTTTCAAATAACTCACATCACAAAAATAGGCAATGATACTATCATAAATGGCATTCGTTATTACGAACTTTTAACGGCAAGAGACGAATTTTCGAGTATTTGGACAAGTAATGGTTATATTCGAGAATGTATCGTAAGTCGTAGTGTGTATTATAAACCCATCGCAAATGAGTCTGAAATACTATTGTATGATTTTAGCCTACAAGTTGGTGATGAAGTACTGTCGTATGATTTTATCTTTCCCACCAGGCGTCATAACGTGTTAATAAGAGTAGAGGCAATAGATTATGTTTTAATTGGCGAAAAATTGCGAAAACGAATGAATGTGCGTGTAACTGATTTGAGTCGTGATTTTTTTAGAAACCACGTTTGGATAGAAGGCATCGGAAATATGGATGGATTTTTACGAAGCACATTCGGTACTCCAATTGCAGGAGGAGGTCCAATATCATTGCTTTGTTTTTTTCAAAATGATGAATTGATATATAAAAATGACAACGTATGGATATATAATCCGGAAGATATAGATATTTTTGAAGATTGTTTTGCTTGGTGGATAAGAGGTTCGCAAAGCAATACGCACGATATAAAAAACAGTAATATAAAGATTTATCCAAATCCTGTTGCTGATATACTGACCGTTTCTTGTTCGAATAACGCAATATCGCGAATTGAAATTTTTGATAATTTAGGGCGAAAAGTTTATAGTCAAGCGTATAAAAACACAATTAATGTAGGTCATTTTTCAAAAGGCTTATACTTTCTTAAAGTGTATGATACAAATGAGCAAGTTTCTGTGTTTAAATTTATTAAAAAATAGGATATTATGAAAACAAGAGATTTACTATTGGTTTTCGCATTATTTTGGATAAGTTTTTTGTCATTGTCCGGACAAGTGCTTGTGTCTGTCAATAACGCAATTACCCAAGATGTAGTGCTTACAGCTGTTCAAAGAAATAGTCTTAACTTTCAAACCGTAGTTGCTTCGGGGCAGGCTGTGTTTTCTTCAAATTCGGGATATGTCAGAATATTACTTTCAAATGATTACGGTTATGATTTGTTGATTTATGAAAGTTTTCCATTGGTAGCCATCAACGGAATAGATAATTTTAGCAATGTGTCAATAGAAGCCGTTAATATTCCTGCTAATCTTGCATTAACAAAAATTAGAGTAGAGATAAAAAACGCTGAACTGAGAAATTTATCGGTTGATGTATTTGCCGGAAATCTTTCTCGAACTCAACAGCAACAAGCAAGAACGGATAGAATTGCTTTGATAAACAACAATCTTCGTGCTCAAAATGCCTTATGGGGAGCAGGTGAAACGTCTATTTCACAAATGAGTTTTGAAGAAAGGAAAAGATTGTTTGGCGGAAGAGTTCCCGATTTGGCTGGTTTTCAATATTACGTTGGCGGTATTTTTGTTATGCCGAACTATAATCCTGATAACACTTTGTCTGAAACAACAAGTTTGCAATTTGTTCCGCAATTTGATTGGAGAAATCGACACGGTAAAAATTGGATTACTCCTGCAAAAGACCAAGGAAGAACTTGTGCTAGTTGTTGGGCATTCGCTGTAGTTGGTACAGTAGAAGCATACGCTAACTTATATTATAACCGATTGCTAAATTTAGATTTATCCGAACAAGCTGTGCTTTCTTGTGTTTATCCTGGAAGTTGCTCTGGAGGATATACAGATTTGGCGTTATGGTATATAAAAAATATCGGTGTAGTTGATGAAGCGTGTTTTATATATGAAGGAATGGATTTACCGTGTGACAGTATATGTTCAATTCCTAATGAAAGAATTAAAATTGAAAATTTCACTCATTTTTCTCCAAACAGCCAAACTTCCGATGATCTTAAAAAATTAATTATTCAATCTCCTATGACTTTTGGAATAAGAAGTTGGTGGCACGTTGTAGGTTTGGTTGGGTATAAAATGATACAGACAGGTGATAGAATATTTGTACCGGCTCCAACAGGCGGTCGTTGGGTAATAATAAATCCGGGGCATCCTTTAATCGGTAGCGTTGCTTGGTTGGTGAAAAATAGTTGGGGAACAAGCTGGGGTGACAATGGATTTGGATATGTTATAGCCGATTGGACTGATATATATCACACCTATTCTATAAGCGGTAGTATTACCAGTCTCAACCATACCGATGCAGACGTTATTTGCGAAGACCGTGATGGCGATGGTTACTATTTTTGGGGCGTTGGACCCAAACCTGACACATGTCCACCTTGGGCTCCGGACGAGCCTGACGGCGATGACTCTAATCCGAATTTAGGACCAATGGATGAGTTCGGAAATCTTGCAGTGCTCCCACCCTTTACAAACATAACTACTTCACAAACATGGAGTACAAACAGAACTGTACTTCGTAATATAGCTATCCCGTACGGAGTAACTTTAACAATAACAGCCACAGTTTTTTTATCAAATAACACGATAACAATTAGACGTGGCGGAAAACTAATTTTATCCGGAGGCATTATTGGCGATGGAAGTATTGTAGCACAAGGTGGCAGTGAATTAATTATTTCGAATAATGGCAGAATATTATTAGGAAATGATAACAATCTCGATATACGGTTAGGAGCTGTATTTGAATTAATTTATGGTGAAGTTTCGGTGAAATAATTTTTGTGCTAAAATTCTAAAAACCCCCTGTTCAAGATGAGGTTTTGCCTCGTCTGCCCTGTTTGTTCGCTTTGGCTTTTGCCATTATTTCACGCAAGTAAAACCAGAATAAGGCACAGCCTTATCTAAACGATGAAGATTTAGTAATTTGATTATTTGTTTTTTTAAAAAGAGACAAACAGACTTTAAAAAACCTGTTTGTCTTCATTTATAAAAATATCAGTAGAAAAAACTTAATCTTGATTCAAAGTAACGCGCTTGAATGCTGTTGCTGTTGCGTTATTTGCTTTCAAATAGTCTGCGACAGTCATTTTTCCGTCTTTGATAAATGCTTGTTGCACCAAAGTCGATTCTTGGAAAAACTTATTCAAACGTCCTTCGGCAATTTTGTCGAGCATATTCTCGGGTTTTCCTTCCTCACGGGCTTTTTCGCGGGCAATTTCAAGTTCCGTTGCGATAATTTTTTCGGGAACAGAAGTTTTGTCCAACGAAACAGGATTCATCGCGGCAACTTGCATCGCCACATCGCGCATCACTTGATAATCAACGCCTTCCTCAGCAAACGAAACGATGGTTGCCAATTTATTTCCAGGATGAATATAAGATACGGTTGAGCCGCCGTTTACAAACTCGAAATAATCTACTTCCATTTTTTCGCCCGTAATTCCCGAACGGTCAACAATCATCTCGGCAATTGTGCGACCGTCAATTTGCAATGCTTTCAAAGCATCCAAATCTGCCGGTTTTTCAGCCATTGTTTTGTCTAAAATTGTTTGCGTAAGTGCAACAAAATCAGCATTTTTCGCTACAAAGTCTGTTTCGCATTTCAATGCCAAAACAGCTGCGTAACCGCCTTCCGATGCTGCCAACACGCAACCTTCTGATGCTTCGCGGTCGCTGCGTTTTGCGGCAACTGCTTGTCCTTTTTTACGAATAATTTCTATCGCCTTGTCGAAATCGCCGTTGGTTTCGGTCAGTGCATTTTTGCAATCCATCATACCTGCGCCTGTCATTGTACGCAATTTCGAAATATCTGCCATTGTTACTGCCATAATTTTTATTTTTTATGTGTTTGTACTATAAATTTTTAAATGAATTTTTAACAAAAAAACGAGTTATCGGTTACTTCAACATAACTCGTAACTCGTAGTTTTTTGTTTGTATTATGAAATAAAAGAACTATTCGCTGTCTGTTTCAGCAGTTTTTTCTGCCGTGTCAGCATCATCTTCTTTTCTTCCTCTTGGTTTTTTCGCAACTCTCGATTTTCTGTCTTTGGAGACAGGAGCTTCGGAAGCTTCGGTGTCTGCTTTTTCGACTTTGCGCTCGTCCATTCCCTCTTGAATAGCTTCGCACAAAACACTCAAAATCAGATTGATTGATTTTGTAGAATCGTCGTTAGCAGGAATTACAAAATCAATTCCGTTCGGATTTGAATTTGTATCAACAATCGCAAATACAGGAATTCCCAAACGTTGCGCTTCGCGAACAGCAATGTGTTCTTTCATTACATCAACCACAAAAATAGCTGACGGCAAACGAGTTAAATCAACAATACTTCCCAAGTTTTTTTCCAATTTTTCGCGCTGACGAGTAATTTGAAGTCTTTCGCGTTTTGAAACATTGGCAAATGTTCCATCGGCAGTCATTTTGTCAATGGTGGACATTTTTTTCACCGCTTTGCGAATGGTTGGAAAATTTGTTAGCATTCCGCCAGCCCAACGCTCAGTAATGTACGGCATTCCGATTGCTAATGCTTTTTCGGCAACCACATCTTTTGCCTGTTTTTTAGTTGCAACAAACAAAATTTTACGACCCGATTTTGCAATACTGCGCATTGCAGCAGCAGCTTCGTCTATTTTTACTACTGTTTTGTGCAGGTCGATAATGTGAATATCGTTGCGCTCCATAAAAATATAAGGAGCCATTGCAGGATTCCATTTGCGTTTCAAGTGTCCGAAATGTGCGCCTGCTTCTAAAAGTTGTTCAAAATTAGTTCTTGACATTTTTTGTTTTTTAAAATTGTTTACTTTCTTTCAAAATCAATTTTCAAGTAGTCTGATTTTCAGAATCTTGAAAATTTAGATACTAAACTGTATTTAGTTGTCAGTTGTCAGATATTAGTTGTCAGTTGCAAGTTTGATACTGACAACTGATAACTAAAAACTGATAACTATTAACGTTTCGAGAATTGGAATCTCTTGCGAGCTTTTGGTTGTCCCGGTTTTTTACGTTCCACTTCGCGCGGGTCGCGGGTCATAAATCCTTCTGCTTTCAAAGCAGGTTTGTCTTCCGGATTTATTTTTACTAATGCGCGCGCCACTGCCAAACGCAAGGCTTCGGATTGTCCTTTGAAACCGCCTCCATCAAGATTTACCTTGATGTCGTATTTTTCGGCAACGCCCAATGTGCTTAATGGTTGTTTAACAACGTATTGCAACAACGGCGATGGAAAATAATTGCTCAAATCGCGCTTATTAACAGTAATTTTTCCGTTTCCTTCGGTAACGTAAACACGAGCAACAGCCGCTTTTCTTCTTCCTAAAGCATTGATTACTTGCATATTATTTATTTAGAGATTTTTAATTCAATTTGTTTTGGTTGTTGAGCTTGCTTGTCGTGTTCCGCACCTGCGAAAACATACAAATTTCCCAATAATTTATCGCCCAAGCGGTTTTTCGGCAACATACCTTTTACCACTTTTTTGATTAATCTTTCGGGACTTTTTTTCATCAACTGCTCAGGATTCATTTCGCGTTGTCCGCCCGGATAGCCGGTATGGCGGAGATAAATGCGGTCTGTCCATTTTTTGCCGGTCATTTTCACTTTTTCGGCATTGATAATGATTACGTTATCGCCACAATCAACGTGAGGAGTGAAATTTGGTTTGTACTTTCCGCGAAGTATTTTTGCAACTTCCGAACCCATACGCCCCAAAACTAAATCGGTAGCATCTACCAACACCCATTCTTTATTTGCTGTTGCTTTGTTGGCAGAAATAGTTTTATAACTTAATGTATCCACTTTTATTAATTTATTTTTTGTTTAAAATTTGCTCTTTCATTGTGATAAATACATTGACTTGAATTGAGGCTAATCGGAACAAAATCAATGAATTATCATCCAAATAATCAGAACATAATACAGGGATAATAAACGGACTGCAAAGGTAAGTTATTTCTTTTTAATATCCAAATGATTAGCGGGTTAATTTTTTGTGGTACACGATAAAAAATTTGTCATTGTTAAATAATGCAGAGCGTAGAATTGAAAATTCGACACCTTAACTATTTACTCTATTCAACTTGAATACAGCGCGCCGAGAAGCCACGAGCCACATTGCGCATGAGGAAGCCCATATTCCCATCGCTGATGCCGTGGAAGTGCTGACCATCGACGCCATCCATTCCGCGACTCCACCAGCCGCCCCACGAGCCCCAAGTGTACCACGGGCCATAGGGACTGCGGTTCCCTGCAAGAGCTGTAGGCTCACGCCAAAAACGGCGAGGATTATCAGCACCGTTATTATTAGGCATAGTAGCAAGAGTTTGCCAAAGACCTTCATTTTCATTCCGGCCAAATTCTTCGGGAGTAGGCAAACTCCAACCCGGCGGACAAGCGATTTGAGCAGCACCCCAACCATAATAATAACCACGTTCGCCAACAGCAGGAAATGGATAATCCAAATATTGATTCCAGATATCGTCAGTAGTACCTGGACCAAATATATTGGTAGGTACACCCGCACGTAAATTCTCAACCATCCAGCGACGGCAAACACCGTTGGTCATGAAGGTGTATGTAAAATAGAGATTAGCTCCAATCCGCATTAACTGCGGAATACCGTTTGAACTGCAACTCGGTGCAGCGCACAGGCTTATCCATTCACGACCGTTCCAAGTTTCAATACAATTGTTGTCTGTGTTGTAAATCATCAAACCAACAGCAAGACTTTCGTCTGCTCCATTTGCACCAAAAGTTGCCTGCATAGCATTTCGGTAGGCAGTACTCATTTGCGGAAGTCGTAAGCCGCTTTCATTGTTACTTTTCAGTTCGAGAACTGAAAAACTTTGCGGAGTATTTGCGCCGCCAATTGTTACTTGTGCGCTTGCGCTAATTGGGGCAAGCAACGTAGCTGCTAAGCACAGCCGAACAAAAAAATTATTAATCATATGATTGTAAAAAAATTTTGTTTGCTTCAAGTCCCAAAAGCAAGGTTTGTATTTTTTTAATTAAAAAAACGTGGACTTTGAACCTTACTTGTCTTAGAGGTCTTAGGATACCGTGACACAAAATAAGTAGCCCACGCCGGGAAACGACGCGAGCATTAACTACTTATTCTTGTGTCTGTTGAAATTCCTAAGTTTCTAAGACAAGAATAAAGCTAACGCTTTTCCTTTAAATAATGTGTTTGACTTCTATCTAACTAATTAGATATTCTCAAAAATCACGACAAATGTACAAACATTTTTTTGAAAGCAAACTATAAACGTACAAAATTAATTTAAGTTACGCACTGAAGGCTTGAAAAACCTAATTTTCATAACCGCAGGTCATCGACCTACGGAAGCGAAAACAAAAACAACATTTGCCTGAAAGGCAAGACATCGCACAACGTTAGTCCTGCCTTTCAGGCAGACACTTTCTCTCGTTCTTTTCCGTAGGTCGTCGTTTCGCTTTGACCTGCGGTTATGAAAATTCGGCTTTTCAAGCCGTTTCCACTCTGCAAACTACAAACTACACTCTAACTAAAACGACTGCATATCAACCAACCTCTTATAATATCCGTTTTGTGCGATTAGTTCCTCGTGTTTTCCGCGTTCTACGATTTTTCCTTCGTGGATTACGCAGATTTCATCGGCTTTTTTGACAGTCGAAAGACGATGCGCAACAACCAATGTTGTGCGATTTTTCATCAAATTTTCGAGTGCTTGCTGTACCATTTTTTCCGATTCGGTGTCGAGCGCAGAAGTGGCTTCGTCTAAAATCAAAATCGGCGGATTTTTCAAAATGGCACGCGCAATGCTGATTCGTTGCCGTTGTCCGCCCGAAAGTTTATTGCCGCGGTCGCCAATTGTACTTTCGTAGCCGTTTTCGGTCGCCATAATGAAATCGTGCGCATTGGCAATTTTGGCGGCTTCCATCACTTCGTCCATCGTCGCATTTTCCACGCCAAAGGTAATATTATTGTAAAACGTATCGTTAAACAAAATCGCTTCTTGATTTACATTTCCCATTTGCGCACGAATGTCTTTTGTGCGTAAATCTTTGATATTCACTCCGTCAATCGAAATTTCACCTTTTTGCGGGTCGTAATATCGCGGAAGCAAATCGAGCATTGTCGATTTTCCCGAGCCTGATTGCCCGACAAGTGCAACGGTTTTTCCTTTCGGAATGGTCAAATCGACATCGCGCAACACCCAATCATTCTGATACTTAAAGGAAAGATTGCGGTATTCGATTTTTTCGCTGAACGACGGCATTATTTTTGGATTTTTTGTTTCGGGAATGGTATTTTCGGTTTGCAGAATTTTATCCACTCTTTCGAGCGAAGCCAAACCTTTTTTGATACTGTACGAAGCCTTTGAAAGTTCCTTTACCGGATTGATTATCAGATAGAAAATCGTAATGTAATAGATAAAAACATCAGCAGAAAGCATCGTATTTTCGCTCAAAATCAAATATCCGCCGATATAGAGCAGCATCGCAATGATAACCGTTCCCAAAAACTCGCTCACAGGATGCGCAAGCGCGTGTCGGCGGTTGATTTTGTTGAACGTTCGGCGCAATTTTTCATTCAAAATATCGAAACGGTTTTCAAGTTTTTTCTCGGCATTAAACGCTTTTATCACGCGCAATCCGCCGAGAGTTTCCTCGATTTGCGAAAGTTGTTCGCCTGTTTGTTCTTGTCCGATAAGCGAGCGTTTTTTGAGCGATTTCCCGATTTTTCCAACCGCCCAACCGCCAATCGGCAAAAACAGCAACGCAAAAAGCGTTAATTGCCAGCTGATTACAAACATCGCAACGAGATAAATCGCAATCACAATCGGATTTTTGAACATCATATCGAGCGAACTCATAATGGAAACTTCCACTTCCTTTACATCGCTCGACATACGCGCCATAATATCGCCTTTGCGCTCCTCAGAGAAAAATCCAATCGGCAATTCCATAATTTTGTCGTACATTTGTTTACGCAAATCGCGCAAAACGCCTGTGCGAATCGGAATCATAAAATACGAACCGAAAAAAGAGGTTGTTACTTTCAAGAACGTCATAACTATCAAGTAGATAGCGATAAATAACAAGGCTTTCGCCGGTTCGGTTTGGCTCATAAGCTGTTCGAGAAAAACGCCGATATTGTTTTTCAGCGCATCAACCGCGTTTGCCAATCCATCGCTCAGCGACCAACTGATATAATCTCTGCCTACGGCATCGCTATCACTTCCGATTCCGAAAATTATTCGTAAAATAGGCATAATCGCCGCAAAAGAAAACAGCCCGATAATGGTTGAAAGTACGTGAAAAAACAGGTTTAAAAAAACGTATTTTTTGTACGGCGGTATAAATCGTTTGAGAAGTTTTATGAACATTTTTATTTGTTTTTTTCCGCAGGTTGAAACCTGCGGTTATTAAAATGTGGCTCTTCGAGCCGTTTGTAAATGATTTTATTATTTCGTTTTTGTTGCTTCAGGCTCGCCTTTTGCGATAGATAATTGTAAATACTTGTTACTTTTTTCTTTTTCGCCTTTGGCTAATAAAAATTTAGAATAATCCAATTCTAACAAGAATACAGGCACTGAAACCGACTCAAGAGACAAAGTAAAATTATCTTCCGCTTCGTCAAAATATCCTTTTGCCCAAAAGTATAATGCTAAATTCCGATAAATAGAAGCCATATCTTTGACTGCCAATTGTATGGATTTATCAATATATTTTTTTCCCTCTTTTATGTCGCCCATTTTTATTAAAGCGTAGGCGATATTATCTTCGGCGATATAATTATTGCTGTCAATTTCCAATGCTTTTTGAAAATACGAAATGCTTTCGTTAAACTTCATTTCTCGAATTTTAATGTAACCTAATCGCTCAAAAACATAAGAAATAAAGGAAATGGGATTTTTTTCATCGTGCATCGAAATTATTTCATTGAGTTTCAAAGTTGCAGATTCGTATTCGTAATTTTTGATAAAATTTTGAGCCTGAAAATACAAATTGTTTGCGTCTAACTCTTTTTTACTAAGCAAATTACTTGGATAAAGTTCTGCATATTCCAATGCGTCGTAGAGCAAGTTTATAAAATCACTTGGTAACTTTTCTTTCAAAGACGAAATTTCGTTTTCAGAGATTTTTAGATACAAGGCAAAAGCATAAACCAATATTTCCTGCGGAATTTCGGAATGATAATTCCATTTGGTTTCCCAATGAGAGGAAATATCGTAAGAAGTTCCTGTGTCAAATAAATTTTGCGAAAGAATTAGTCCGAAACCCAAATAAAAAGCGGCAAAATATATGAGTTCCATTCCATTATCTGTGTCAAAATGCAATTCGCTCTCATACATTTTTATAACAACAAGCTCGACAATAAGTCTCGACAAAAGTCTATTTGGCGGCAAACTGTTTGCAACAAATATCTTGTATTTATTTCCATTCTTTTCCGTGTCCGATTCAAAAGACAATCCTTCAATTTCGTAAGGAGTTCCCTGAAAATCTCTTATATCTTTTTGAATTTCAAAAGAAATTTCAGCCGAATCCAATTTCAAAATATCAGATAAATCCTTTATTATATTTTCTATTTTCAACTCGCTGTTTGCGTGTGTATGAGGAAAGTATTTGTCTGTAAATGTGATTAGTTCCGTGTTTTTATTCGGCAAACCGAAAGCACTAACCAACCAATTAAAACTTTCTTCAATCCAAAGTTTTTCGTTTTCATAGATTTGAAATTCTACCTTTTTATTTTTTTTCTTAAATCCAAATAATCCCATAATGTTGTTCTTTTTTAAAAAAATCACCGCAAATTTTGCGGTAAAAATACAACTTTTTCACCGCAAAATAAAAAATCAATGCCTTATCGCAACTTCAACTGCCGTTATAATCACGATTAAAATCATCATAACCAAAAATCCGCAAGAGTAAGCCAAAAACGCTTTCACGTAACTCGACACTTTTTTCTTGTCGAAAAATTGTCCGACTGCCCAAGTGAGATAAGTTATTTCGATGAGCATTAAATACAATATGTTGAAATTCGTCAAACCGCGAACAATTATGCCGATAGTTGATAACAGAGTCATTATTCCAGTTACGAAACACAAGAGAATAAAAATCTCGAAAAGGTTATAA